>OFGH01000108.1_pt1 | contig 77855 bp, 60 predicted proteins | sample 1521721 | NCBI WGS metagenome assembly OFGH01 (sample SAMEA3504132, study PRJEB24116) | mouse gut metagenome | biome: mouse gut; feature: mouse-associated habitat; material: faeces | place: Denmark | collected 2011
GGCATCCACAAACTTGATATGCGCAAAAGGCCGCGCAGAAATGGGGGAAATTATGGGAAAAGGAAAACAGAATTTTGTACGAAGAACGGCAGCTGCCCTGTTGCTGGCTGCCATGATACTGACACTGTGCGCAGGATGCGGGGCCGACGGGAGCAAAACTACAATGGATGCCGCAGCCCCGGTGCAGGTGGAAAGCAGTGACGCCTTTGAAATGGGAGGGAACAGTTATTCCCAGGAGGAGAGCGCAGGGGAGATGGATTCCGATTCTGCCACCCCCGGCGTCCGGACAGGCCGGAAACTGATTGAGACGGTCACTCTGGAGGCAGAGACAAAGGATTTTGAGCAGATGATGACCACCCTGGACACACAGATTCAGGAACTGGGGGGATATGTGGAGAAAAGGGAAACCTACAACGGGAGCAGTTATTCCGAATACCGAAGCAGCCGAAGAGCTGACCTGACGGTCCGGATTCCCCAGGGGAAGCTGAAGGGTTTTTTGGACACGGTGGCAGATACCGGGAATATTGTCAGGCGCAGTGACAATGTGGAGGATGTGACACTGGATTATGTGGATATGGAAAGCCACAGGGACACCCTTCGCACGGAGCAGTCCAGACTGCTGGAATTCCTGGATCAGGCCCAGACCATTGAAGAGATTATCACCATAGAGCAGCGCCTGTCGGAAGTACGCTATCAGCTGGAGTATATGGAATCCCGGCTGCGCACCCTGGACAATCAGGTGGATTACAGCACGATACATATTTCCATATCCGAGGTAAAGGAACTGACCCCGGTAGAAGAACCCGGCGTGTGGAAACGTATTTCGGAGGGATTTATGGAAAGCCTGCGCAATGTGGGAAATGGCGCGCTGGAACTGGGAATCTGGTTTGTGGTCCATATCCCCTATCTGATCATCTGGGCCCTGATCATTGCAGGCGTCGTGGTGCTGGTAAAGATTCAGAGGAAAAAGAAACGTAAGAAACTGGAGGAACTGCTGAAAAAGACGGAGGCCGGGATAGGGGCTGACGAGGTGAAAAAGTAACTTGCCCTGCCCCCGGAAAACGGGATTGTAATTCGGTGCGCTTTCATGTATAATGATAAAACCGGGGCGTGTGGGAACCCTTTTCCCTGAGGATGCACGCCCCGTTTCGCGGACTGCTGCCTGACGTGCATGAAATTCATTTCCGCCATCTGCAGGCCCCGTTTTGCGGTATATTTGGCCCTCACCGGGTGAACGCAGCAACTGCGTTTCCCAGGCAGGGATTCGTTTTTCTGCAGACTGTGACGCACAGCTGCCGGAAAGCAATGATCAGGCACGTTCGGTCAGGACAGAACATACAGGGAGCAAAATACAAAAGGCAGGAAACCTATGGATGATAAGTTTATGAAATCAGGCTTTGTCACTCTGATCGGCAGGCCGAATGTGGGAAAATCCACGCTGATGAACCGGCTGATCGGACAGAAGATCGCCATAACCTCCAGTAAACCCCAGACCACCCGCAACCGGATCCGGACTGTGCTGACCACGGAAGAAGGCCAGATCGTGTTTGTGGACACACCGGGCATCCACAAGTCCAAGAATAAGCTGGGAGATTATATGGTTCATGTGGCGGAGCACACGCTGGAAGAGGTGGATGTGATTTTGTGGCTGGTGGAACCCACAAATTTCATCGGCGCGGGAGAGCGCCACATTATAGAGGAATTAAAGAAGGTGAAAATTCCGGTGATTCTGGTGATCAATAAGACGGACACCGTGAAAAAAGAGGCGGTATATTCCTTTATTGACACCTACCGCCAGGAACTGGAATTTGCGGAGATTGTGCCGGTGTCTGCCCTGAAAGGCGATAATACGGATGAACTGGTAAGATGTATTTTTCAATACCTGCCCCGGGGACATGCCTTTTTTGACGAGGACACCGTAACCGACCAGCCCATGCGCCAGATTGTGGCGGAACTGATCCGGGAAAAGGCCCTGCGCCTTCTGGAGGAGGAAGTGCCCCATGGGGTGGCGGTGAGCATTGAGAGTATGAAGGAAACCGGAAAAATCTGCCATATTAATGCGGCCATTGTCTGTGAGAGGGATTCCCATAAGGGGATCATCATAGGCAAAGGAGGCCAGATGCTGAAAAAAATCGGCATGGCGGCACGGCGGGAGATAGAGGAAATGCTGGAGATGCAGGTCAATCTGAAATTGTTCGTCAAAGTGAAAAAAGACTGGCGGGACAATGAGTACCTCCTGAAAAATTTCGGCTATCATCCGAAAGATATTTCAGGTTCCTGAAACACGAATATAAAATCCGAAAATGCAGACTCTAAGTATGGAACAGGAATGATATCATACGGAGGATGCGGAAATGGAAGAGAAATACTGGAAGCAATTTGAAAGCAGCGGCAGGATTGAGGATTATCTGTCCTTTGCGTCCCATAACAGGCAGGATGAGGCAAATGTGACGGAACAGACGGGAACAGGCAGCGATGCAGGAATATATTTGGGTGAAGGGAATTGTACTGAAGCAGACCCCGGTGGGGGAATATGACAGACATATCTGTCTTCTGACCAGGGAGAGGGGGAAGGTGTCGGCTTTTGCCAGAGGGGCAAGAAAGCCCGGAAACCGTCTGGCGGCGGCAACCAACCCCTTTGCCTATGGTGATTTCAGGCTTTATGAGGGAAGAAATTCCTATACATTGACAGAATCGGATATTCAGAATTATTTTGAAGAGCTTCGGATGGATTATATAGGCGCCTGCTACGGCATGTATTTTGCCGAAATAGCGGACTATTACACACGGGAAAACAATGACGAAAAAGAGATGATGAAGCTGCTCTACCAGTCGCTCAGGGCCCTGTGTGCCGCATCATTGCCAAATCCCCTTGTGCGGGTGGTGTTTGAGTGCAAGGCAATCGCGGTAAACGGGGAATTCCCGGGGCCTCCCCGGGATGCGGATCTGGAAGAATCCACCGTCTATACATTGCAGTACATAGCGGCGAGTCCGGTTGAGAAGCTGTATACTTTTACCGTGACGGAGACGGTTCTGGCGCAGCTGCAGCGGGTTGCGGCAGAGTATATGAAGCGTTTCGTGGACCATCATTTTAAAAGTCTTGAAGTTCTGCAAACTCTTTGTTGAAAAAAAGATAACTTTTTGGTACAATATTATGGTGTATCTGCAAGCTGATTTCCCCGGTCTGTATGTCCCGCTTTGCCATGGGGTGTTTCCGGCCGGCATGGAGAGTACTGCTGTGTCTTCGGGACGGAGATTTGCGTTCCGGGGCGGGCGGCGCGGATTCCATGGAAAGCGGTTTCAGGTATTCCCCGGAGAATTCTGGGAAATAGTCAGAAAGGGTAGGGTATCCGGAGTCGGTGGAAATGATGGGAAAATGTAAGAGGATGGCACTGTTAGTCTGTCTCTGCGTCTTGTTCCTGGCAGGCTGCGGGGAGGTGAAGGTACCGGATGTGGTGAATTCACCTGCGGTTGCAGTGGACAAGGAGGGTGGAATTACAGTCTGGCAGATCGGTGATTTCGATAAGGCATACTATGATGTGTCGGAGCTGACCACCATGGCAGTGGAGGAAGTGAAGGATTATAATGCTGCCAGCGGGAAGGAAGCGGCGGTGTCCGTGGAAAAAGTGGAGACACTGCAGGATGACAGCGGAAAGGTAGCGGTGGTCTACCGGTTTGACGGCTGGGAAAGCTGCGCGGATTTTGGTGAGAACAAAATTTTTTATGGCACGGTGGGAGAGGCTGTGGAAAAGGGCTTCGGTGAGGATGTCATTATGAAGAACCTGAAGGACAACACCATTCTCACGGAGGACGAACTGGCAGCGGCGGCAGACAGGTATCTGATTATTACGGACATACGGGCAGATATTTACTGTCCCCGGAAGGTAACACATATCAGCGATGGCGCTGTGGAGAACGCAGACGGAAGCATTAGCTCCGCAGGGACGGAAGGACTGGTTTATATTCTGCTGAAATAGCTTTTCATGATAAGGGGCGAAAACAGTCCGGACTGAAGATCAAGACAAAGAAAAGGAAGGTTTCTGGTATGGAAAAGACAATGGAAAAAATCGTGGCTCTGGCAAAGGCAAGAGGTTTCATATACCCCGGCTCCGAGATATACGGCGGTCTTGCGAATACCTGGGATTATGGTAATCTGGGTGTGGAGCTGAAGAATAATGTGAAAAAGGCCTGGTGGCAGAAATTTGTGCAGGAGAGCCCCTATAATGTGGGTGTGGACTGTGCCATACTGATGAATCCGCAGACCTGGGTGGCCAGCGGGCATCTGGGCGGGTTTTCGGATCCTTTGATGGATTGTAAGGAATGCCATGAACGTTTCCGTGCGGATAAGCTGATTGAGGACTTCTGTGCGGAGAAAGGGATAGAACTGACCGAGAGTGTGGATGCCTGGAGCCAGGAGCAGATGAAGGAATTTGTGGAAGAACACATGATCCCCTGCCCCAGCTGCGGAAAACATAGTTTTACGGACATCCGCCAGTTTAATCTGATGTTCAAAACATTCCAGGGTGTGACGGAAGACGCAAAGAGCGTGGTGTATCTCAGGCCCGAGACTGCCCAGGGTATTTTTGTGAATTTTAAAAATGTGCAGAGGACTTCCCGCAAGAAGATTCCGTTTGGTATCGCGCAGATAGGGAAATCTTTCCGAAACGAGATTACGCCCGGGAACTTTACGTTCCGCACCCGTGAATTCGAGCAGATGGAACTGGAATTTTTCTGTGAGCCGGGCACGGACATGGAGTGGTTCCAGTACTGGAGGGGCTTCTGCCGCGACTGGCTGACTTCCCTTGGCATGAAGGAAGAGGAGATGCGGCTGCGGGATCACAGCCCGGAGGAGCTGAGCTTTTACAGCAAGGGCACCACGGACATCGAATTCTTATTCCCCTTTGGCTGGGGGGAACTCTGGGGCATCGCTGACCGGACGGATTATGACCTGACCCAGCATGCCAATGCTTCCGGTGAGGATATGTCTTATTTTGATGATGAGAAGAAGGAGAAATATATACCTTATGTGATCGAACCTTCCCTGGGTGCGGACCGTGTGGTTCTGGCTTTCCTATGCGCTGCCTATGACGAGGAGGAACTGGAGGGCGGTGACATGCGTACGGTTCTCCGTTTTCATCCGGCGCTGGCTCCGGTGAAGATCGGCGTGCTGCCCCTTTCCAAGAAACTGGGAGAGGGCGCGGAAAAGGTATATGAGCAGCTCTCCAAAAAATATAACTGTGAGTATGATGACAGGGGGAATATCGGCAAGAGATACCGCCGTCAGGATGAAATAGGGACACCTTTCTGTGTTACTTATGATTTTGATTCCGAGACAGATGCTTCCGTGACAGTCCGGTTCAGGGATTCCATGGAGCAGGAGAGAGTGGAGATTAAGAATCTGGATGCTTATTTTGCGGATAAATTTATGTTTTAAAGAGGAGTGATGAAAAGGCAGGAGGGATTCTTCTGCCTTTTTTATGCGCAGGCCCGTACACAAGGTGCGATTCCTGGCACCTGGAATTATGCCGCTAAAGCGGCGTACGGGCCGCGGGGCGAGCAGGGGAGAAGAGCATTCCCCTACTCGATGGTACAGGGGCGCATAAGGGAAATAGTTGCAGACGCAACATGCGCCCCGCGCGGCGAGCAGTGTAGATGGGAGTGCCCCTGCTTGATAGTACAGGGGTCGCACGGCGGGTAATGGAGAGGGGAAGATGAATCGGATAGAAGCTTTTCTGGTATTGGGAATTGACGTGACAAAAGAGGAAAGGACCATTAAGAATGCCTACCGGGGTAAACTGGCGGTGACAAATCCCGAGGACGATCCGGAAGGATTCAAAAGGCTGCGGGGGGCCTATGAGGAGGCTCTGAAATATGCGAAGGAAACAGAAACAGACCAGGAGGAAAAGGAAAGGGATACCACGCCTTCCGGACTGTGGCTGGAGCGTGCGGTGGAAATCTACGGAAATATCCGTACCAGGCAGGATATGGAGCTGTGGAAGGAACTTTTTGAGGACGACGTGTTTTTTTCCATAGAGGAAGAAGAAAACTGCCGCCTGAAGCTCCTGGGATTTCTCACGGACCATTATAAACTGCCCACCGGGGTATGGAAACTGCTGGACCAGAAGCTTTTTATAACCAGGGATGCAAAGGCGCTCAGGGAGAAATTTCCCCCCAATTTCATGCATTATATAGTGGGCAGGTGCGAGCGGGGGGAGGATTTGGAATTTAGTCAGTTTGAGGGACCGGAAGATGCGGACTATGATCTGTTTCTGGAGTATTACGACCGCTGCTGGCAGGCTTTGGGGGAGAATAATCTGGAAGAGGCGGAAAACTGTGTGCGGAATGCGGATAAACTGGGCATCCGGCATCCGGTCATGGAGATCAGCAGGGCCAATATACTGATGCGCAGGGAACAGGGGGAGGCGGCTGTCAGACTGCTGGAGGAACAGAGAAACAAGTATCCGGGGGACGCCATGATCTGCTATAATTTTGCGGAAATGCTCTGGAAGCAGGGCGGGGATTACAAGGGCAGGGCGGCAGAATTATATGAGGAACTGAAAAACGGCAACGACTTCCATTACATGGCTAATATGCGGCTGACAGAATGGTATTTTGACCGGAAGCGCTTCCGGGAGGCAAAGAAATGTGCGGAGAAGGTGATTGCCTCCGGAAGCGACGAGGCTTTTCTGAATCTTCTCGTGGATATCAACCGGGAGATTGAAAAAGACCTGGAAGCGCGGTGCAAGGATCCGGCTGACTGGGAAGCGGGCCTGGAGCTTAGCTGGTGTTACCTGCAGGACGGAAAGACTGCCCGGGGAATCCGGCTTGCGTCAGGGCTGGAAAGTCTGCTTCCCCCGAAAAAGGAGATGGAGTACAAGGGGCTGCTGGCAAAGCTTTATGTGGAGCAGGGCGAGTATGAGGATTCCATCGCCATGACCAGGGTCTGGGAAGCCCTGCTGGAGGAGCGGCTGGCAAAAGGATACGACGGGGACGAAAAGAAGGAGAAAAAAGACAGGGACAGACTGCGCCAGGTCCATCTGATCCGGATGCAGTGCTACCACAATCTGGGTTTCCGGGAAAAGGAAAACTTTGCCCTTGCCGTCAAAGAGGGTGAGACTGTGCTCACCGGCGGAGGGAAGGATATCGGCGTCCTGATGGAAATGGCGCAGATTTACCTGGAGATGGAAGAGTATGACAAATGTCAGGAAATTGTGCAGAAGCTGGTGGATGACTATCAGATTTTTGCGGCGTACGCCTCTTCCATGGAAAGTTACAGAAGACAGCTCAACGCGGGAGGGGTTGTCCGGACCGCGGGACTGTGCATCCGGTATTTTCCCAATTATCCCAAAGCATACGAGTATCTGGCAAAGGTATACCTGGATCTGGACCGGCGGGAAGATCTGGAAAAGGTATTGGAGGACGCGGAGAAAAACGGGGTAAAAAGCCCCATTCTGGAAGCCTATGCCTACCAGAAAGACCATAAGGCCAGGGATCTGACTACTTTGAACGGGGAGCTGAAAACGTTCCGGGAGGAGTATATGCGGCCGGTGGAAAAGGGGGAGCAGGGCTTCTATGAAAAAGGACTCCCCATACTGACCGAGTATCTGTACAATTATCCGGATGATTTTATGCTGGTGGAGAGAGGGATTTTTCACAGAGCCGCCCATCATCTGAAGGAGGCAAAGGAAGACTTTGAAAAAGCGCTCTATGTGAATCCATCCAATCCCTATGCGCTGAACGGTCTGAGCTTTATCTATAAGTATGAGGGGGAATATGAGAAAGCGCTTTTTTTCATCAAGAAAGCGATTCTCTATTTGGACGAGGAGATGTCCGCGGTGATATACGCGGACATGGGAAACCTATATGCACTGCTGGGCATTGAGGAGATGGCCCTTGCAGCCTATAAACAGTACGAATGCCTGGCAGGGGAAGTCAGGGGCAGGTGGTTCGGGGACAATCTGGCCGAATTTTACATGCGGGCCGGCAAAATAGAGGAGGCGGCTGCGGTTTACGGGAAATATTACTGGCAGGACAAATGGAGCCGCTATGAAAAGCTGGTCAGCCTGTACCGCATGGTGGGTCACGGAGAAATGGCCCGCCGGGTGCTTCGGCAGTGGAGAGCGGAAATGCGTGCCGGTTCCGTCAGGAATGTGCTGAAAGGCATTTTGCCCCATGGGACAGACGGAAAGGAGAAGCCGGCTTCCCGGACGGAGTATTACTGCAGTATGGGCTGGCTGGAACTGCTGTGGGGCAGTCAGAAGGCTGCCATGAAGGCTTTTGAAAAAATGTTCCGCAGCGGCCTGGCGGAAGACGCCATGGAAGGGAAAATCTGCGATGCCGTGTTTGCCTGCATCATCTGCGGGGACGAGAAGCGGGGCATCAAATATGCCTGGAAGCTGCAGGACTGGCTGCAAAGTGAAAAGAATCACGGTAAAACGAAATATTATAATCGGCAGAAAGGGTATCTGCAGATAGAATTTCTGGCAGAGTATTACAGGGGGACAGCGGAGAAGCTGCAGGAGATTCTGGACAGGGAGAAGCAATGTGAGATATGCCATTTCTGTACCAGCCCTCTTTGCAGGGAGCTGGAAGCTGCAAGGGTATTGCTCCTGCTCAGACAGGGAAAGAAGAAGGAGGCCGGAATGAAAGTCCGCCACCATCTGGAAATACAGCCCTGGGATGAATTTATGCTGGCAGTCAGGCATACGGTATTCGGGGATGTATTATCGTGACTGCAGGGCCATACGGCACCGCGACGGGCGTTAAATTTTGCCACACTCAAATTTTTGATGAATATCTTTCCCATTTGTGCTATACTGATGTGAGGTATGGAGGTTGTGACATGATAGTAGGAATTGACTTGGGTACTACCAACAGTCTGATTGCATATTTTACGGAGGAAGGGCCGAAGATCATTCCCAACAGACTGGGAAAAAATCTTACGCCCTCCGTGGTCAGTGTGGATGGGGAAGGAAATGTATATGTGGGGGAAACCGCCAGGGAACGCATGAGCCTGTACCCGGATACGGTGGCCCAGACTTTTAAGAGAAGTATGGGTACGGAGCGGGATTATGTGCTGAGTGGAAAGCATTTTAAACCGGAGGAACTGTCCAGTCTGGTACTCCGTTCCCTGAAGGAGGATGCGGAAAGCTATCTGGGAGAGGAAGTGACGGAGGCAGTCATCAGCGTGCCGGCATATTTTGACGACAAAAGGAGAAAGGCTACCAAGCGGGCGGGAGAGCTGGCCGGACTGAAGGTGGAACGGATGATTTCGGAACCCACTGCGGCCGCGGTGGCGTACGGGCTGTATGACAGGAACCGGGATACCCGCTTTCTTGTGTTTGACCTGGGGGGCGGTACCTTTGATGTGTCCATTCTGGAATTGTACCACAATATTCTGGAGGTCCGCGCCGTGGCAGGGGACAATTATCTGGGCGGCGAGGATTTTACGGAGGTGATGGCGAAACTTTTCCTGCAGAAGGCGAAACTGCAGCTGCAGAATCTTTCCGAGAAGGAGCAGGCGCGTCTGTTCCGGGAAGCGGAGAGAGGGAAATGCGCCATAAATGACACGGACAGGGTCACAATCCGATTTCTGTACAAAGAAGAGACGCTGGAGCAGCAGATTTCCTATAAAGAGTATGAGGAGGCCTGCGGGGAACTTCTCATGAAAATAAGGGAGCCGGTGAAGAAGAGCCTGTCGGACGCAGGCTTAAAACTGGGGGAGATCGATGAGGTGATCCTGATTGGCGGGGCCACAAGGCTTTCCATCGTCAGGGATTTCCTGATCCGCCTGTTCCGGAAATTCCCGGATACCAAGATGAATCCGGACGAGACCGTTGCGCTGGGCGCGGCGGTACAGGCGGCCATGAAAGAGCGCAGGGAGGAAGTCAGGGAAGTTATCCTGACGGATGTCTGTTCCTTTACACTGGGCACGGAAGTGGTGGTGGAATATGAGGAGGGCAGATATGAAGATGGCAGATTCTGCCCTATTATTGAACGAAATACCGTGATACCTGCCAGCCACACGGAGCGGCTTTATACGGTTCGGGATAATCAGACGAAGGTGCGGGTGCGGGTGCTCCAGGGAGAGAGCCGGTTTGCCAGAAACAATCTGTTTCTGGGAGAACTGGAGATTGAGATTCCCAAAGGACCGAAAGGCCAGGAGTCGGTGGACGTGACCTATACCTATGACATCAATTCCCTTCTGGAGGTGGAGGTGACGGTGGTGTCCACGGGCGAGAGCCGGAAGATGATCATCAAAGGCCAGGACAATCAGATGACAGAGGAGGAAATCCGGAAACGTATGGAGGAGCTGGCCTATCTGAAAATCCAGCCCAGGGATTATGAGGAAAACCGTCTGGTGCTGACCAGGGCGGAACGAATGTACGAGGAGGCCCTGGGGGACAGACGCAAGAAGCTGGACCGGTACATAACTGCTTTCGAGGCGGCCTTAAAGAGGGACGACCATGATGAAATACGGGAGACCAGGGAGGCGCTGAGCGAAGTGCTGGAGGAAGAGGAACTGTAAGAGGACCGGCCCAGGGCAGGAGGTCTGCACCTGTGCCGGGAAAGAAAGCTTTTCTACAATCTGTGGAATTCGGGGGTTCTTTTTTCAAAGACACAGTAATACCGGAAACCGCATTCCAGCAGGGTTTGGGCGGCCCGGTCAAAGTAGTCGGCAATATGTTCCCGGTCATGGGAGTCGGAGCCGATGGTGATAATCTCGCCGCCCAGTTCCCGGTAGCGTTTCAGGATTTCCGTGCAGGGGTGGAACTGATTCATGCCGCTTTTGATGCCGCCGGTGTTTAATTCGATTCCTTTTCCCAGATCCAGAAGGGATTTTAAAATTTCGTCTGCAATTTCCCGGTATAACATGTAAGAATAACCGCTTCCGGCCCCGGGAGCATATCTTACCACATAGTCCAGATGCCCGTAGACATCAAAATTCGAAAATTTCCGGATATTTTCCAAAATGGATTCAAAGTATTCCCGGATGGCCGCTTCTTTTCCGCAATCCTCAAAAAAGCCGGGATAGTAGGGATCTTTTCCGTGGCAGATGTGGGAAGAACCGATGATGAAATCAAAATCATATGATTTTGCATAAACCGCGTTTTTACGCAGCGCTTCCGGCTGCAGACCGAGTTCCACGCCGAAGAGGAGACGGATTTTGTCTGCATATTTTTCCTTCAGCCGGGCCAGTTCATAGAGACAGGAATCTGTGTTAAGCAGAAAGTAATCCCCGGGCAGGCCGGGGTACTCCGGATAATCAAAATCATTGTGATCCGTAAAACACATGGTGGTGAGCCCTTTTGCAATTCCCTGAAGAACCATTTCTTCCATGGGGGTGTCGGAATCACCGGAAAAAGAAGAGTGCAGGTGGCAGTCTGCCGTGATCATCATGTCAATGCTCCTTTGCGTGTATTGTTTTCTGGACGGTATTCCATGGGCAAGCGTTCCCGGAACGGAAGGCCGCCAATCATGATAAGATGGCCATTGGGCCGTTTCATGTCGTGAATATGGACTTAATTATAGCATAGTTTGTCCTGAAATTCTAAACAATCTGTTAAATTTACGAAAAGTTGGCAATAATTTTTCATTTACATCTTGAATTATCCCGCAAAATTGGGTAAAATATCCTTGCTGATAAAAGTTTGACAATCTGGAATGTCCTGAAAACGGACAGGGGGGATTGCCAAAAAATATAAAAATTTTAGGAGGAATCTAAAATGGCTGTAAGAGTAGCAATCAATGGTTTTGGCCGTATTGGCCGTCTGGCATTCAGACAGATGTTCGATGCTGAAGGGTATGAGGTAGTAGCAATCAACGATTTGACCAGCCCCAAGATGCTGGCACATCTGCTGAAATATGACTCTTCCCAGGGCAAGTACAAATATGCTGATTCTGTAGTGGCAGGCGAAGACAATATCACCGTAAATGGCAAGACCATCACTATCTACAAGGAAGCAGATGCCAAGAACCTTCCCTGGGGCGAGCTGAAGGTAGACGTGGTTCTGGAGTGTACCGGATTCTATACCTCCAAGGATAAGGCAAGCGCACATATCACTGCCGGCGCACGTAAGGTTGTTATCTCTGCACCTGCAGGAAACGATCTTCCTACCATCGTTTACAATGTAAACCATGACACCCTGAAGGCTGAGGATACTGTGATTTCCGCAGCTTCCTGCACCACAAACTGTCTGGCTCCCATGGCTAAGGCCCTGAATGATTTCGCTCCCGTACAGAGCGGTATCATGACCACTGTTCACGCTTACACAGGTGACCAGATGATTCTTGACGGACCTCAGAGAAAGGGCGACCTGAGAAGAAGCCGTGCCGGCGCATGCAATATCGTTCCCAACTCTACCGGCGCTGCAAAGGCAATCGGCCTTGTTATCCCTGAACTGAACGGCAAGCTGATCGGTTCCGCACAGCGTGTTCCCACCCCCACCGGTTCTACCACAATCCTGGTAGCGGTTGTAAAGGGTGAGGTTACCAAGGAAGGCATCAACGCAGCCATGAAGGCAGCGGCTACCGAGTCTTTCGCTTACAATGAGGACGAGATCGTATCCTCCGATGTAGTAGGAAGCACCTATGGTTCTATCTTTGACGCAACCCAGACCATGGTTTCCAAGATGGAAGATGGCAATTCCCTGGTACAGGTTGTTTCCTGGTATGACAATGAGAACAGCTATACTTCCCAGATGGTACGTACTATCAAGTACTTCAGTGAGCTGGCATAACAGTGTGAGAACATTTTTCGGCACTGCGGCATGCATATAGAAGAAATTCTGCAGACTGCAGCGCAGGCCTATCTCACATGGGAGAACAGAAGCAGATGTGTTCTTCCGGAAGTGACGACCTATAGGGGTCCGGTCTTGAGGACCGGATCCCTTTTATGCGCAGGGGCGCATAGGGAAAATAGTTGCTGACGCAACATGCGCCCCGCGCGGCGGGTAGTGGAGAAGAGCATTCCCCTACTTGATTGCGCAGGGGCGCATAGGGAAAAGCGTTGCTGACGCAACATGCGCCCCGCTTGATTCATTCATGAACAAAGAAAGGCGTGGCCTTATATTGTTTCGCAAAACGGAGGTTTGTTAAAAAATGAGTCTGAATAAAAAATCGGTTGATGATATCAACGCAAAAGGTAAAAGAGTTCTGGTGAGATGTGATTTTAACGTGCCCCTGAAGAACGGTGAGATCACGGACGAGACACGTATTGTTGCGGCGCTGCCCACAATTCAGAAGCTGGTCAATGACGGCGGGAAGGTGATTCTTTGCTCCCATCTGGGCAAGGTGAAGAACGGCCCCAACGAAGGCGAATCCCTTGCGCCTGTTGCCAGGAGACTATCCGAGAAGCTTGGCAGGGAAGTGGTGTTTGTGTCCGACTATAATGTGACCGGCGAAGCTGCCACAAAGGCTGTGGAAGCCATGAAGGAAGGCGATGTGGTTCTGCTGCAGAATACCCGTTTCCGCGGTAAGGAAGAGACCAAGAACGGCGAGGAATTCAGCAAAGAGCTGGCTGACCTGGCTGATCTGTATGTGTGTGATGCGTTTGGTTCTTCCCACAGGGCGCATGCTTCCGTGGAAGGCGTGACAAAGTGCATTACCGCAAAGGGCGGCGAGAACGCAGTGGGATATCTGATGCAGAAAGAAATCAACTTCCTGGGCAATGCCGTGGAGAATCCGGTGAGACCTTTTGTTGCAATTCTGGGCGGTGCGAAGGTGGCAGACAAGCTGAATGTTATCTCCAATCTGCTGGAGAAATGCGATACCCTGATTATTGGCGGCGGTATGGCTTATACATTCCTGAAGGCACAGGGCTATGAAATCGGCCGTTCCCTGGTTGACAATGAGAAGATTGATTATTGTAAGGAAATGATTGAGAAGGCGGAAAAACTGGGCAAGAAGCTGCTGCTTCCCGTTGACTCCGTAACGGTTGCCGCATTCCCCAATCCCATTGACGCGCCCATCGAAGTGGAAGTATACGGTGTGGAAAGCATGCCCGCTGATAGGGAGGGCTGTGATATCGGACCCAGGACTGCAGAAATGTATGCAGAGGCTGTGAAGAGCGCCAAGACCGTGGTATGGAACGGACCCATGGGCGTGTTTGAGAATCCTACCCTTGCGGCAGGTACTATCGCTGTTGCCAAGGCATTGGCAGAGACGGACGCAACCACCATTATCGGCGGCGGCGATTCCGCAGCGGCAGTCAACCAGCTTGGTTTCGGCGACAAGATGAGCCATATTTCCACCGGCGGCGGTGCATCCCTTGAGTTCCTGGAGGGCAAGACCCTTCCCGGTGTCGCAGCGGCAGACGATAAGTAAGAGTCCCGGGAGGCCGGAAAGGCGACACCGTGTGTTGCAGCGGCAGACCACAAGTAAGATATCAGAAAGAAAAATAAAAAGAAAATCGAGGTTTTTATCATGGCAAGAAAGAAAATTATTGCCGGCAACTGGAAGATGAACATGACTCCCAGCGAGGCAGTGGAATTGATCGAGACACTGAAACCCCTTGTAAAGAATGATGATGTGGATGTGGTATTCTGTGTACCTGCCATAGACATTATTCCTGCCATGGAGGCTGCAAAGGGCACCAATATCCACATTGGGGCAGAGAATATGTATTTTGAGGAGAAGGGCGCCTATACAGGTGAGATTTCCCCCGCAATGCTGGTAGACGCAGGTGTTAAGTATGTGATCATCGGCCACTCCGAGAGAAGAGAGTATTTTGCTGAGACCGATGAGACCGTGAACAAGAAAGTTCTGAAAGCTTTTGAGCATGAGATTACGCCCATAGTCTGCTGCGGTGAGACTCTGACCCAGAGAGAGCAGGGAGTTACCATTGATTTTGTGCGCCAGCAGATCAAGATTGCATTCCTGAATGTGACCGCACAGCAGGCTGCCACGGCAGTGATCGCTTATGAACCGATCTGGGCTATCGGTACCGGCAAGGTTGCTACTACGGAGCAGGCACAGGAAGTCTGCAAGGCAATCCGTGACTGCATTGCCGAGATCTATGACGATGCTACTGCTGCTGCAATCCGTATTCAGTACGGCGGTTCCGTATCCGCGTCCAACGCGGCCGAGCTGTTTGCACAAGCAGACATTGACGGTGGTCTGGTAGGAGGCGCTTCCCTGAAGCCGGATTTTGGCAAGATCGTAAACTATAAATAAGTAGCAAAGCGCACAATAAACAGCACTATATATAGTAAATAAAATGCTATATATAGTGCTGTTTTTATGCACTTCTGCAAGTATGCCTGAAATATTTAAAATGAAAGTAAAATATTTTTGTTTAAAATTGTGTTGTGATCTATACGCGTAAGTGATATAATTGTCCGGATACATAAAACGGTATCTAAAAACAAGTGCGAAAAGTATAATACAACATAGGGAGAAAGCAGAAAAAATGAAAAAAAGGGTTTTAGGATTATTTGTTTCTTTGGTTTTATCAATTAGTTTATTTGGGTGCGGAAACAGTGCGGAACCAAAGCAGGAAGAACAACAGCAGACAAGTCAGGACGCTGCCGGTAGTACAGATGCGGAGCAAGAAGAAAAAGAACAGGAAGAACCAGGCCATCAGGAGGAAGAGGATCAGGGGGTGGACCCGTCGGAAACGGAATCGGCAGAAGATGCTGACCAACAGACCGAGACATCCGAAATTGACGAAGAATATGCGGAACAGAAAAGATTGTATGAAGAATCAATGAATTTGTTTGATGAAAGTAAAACATATACAATACAGGAATTTTGTTATCTTTTGCAGGATGCCGCAGAAATTATAGGAGTAGAATTTTCGGCAGATGTGGCGAAAGACAGTATTCCAACTTCAAAGACAATCAATTTGGAAGGGGAAAAATTAAAAGAGACTTATGATGATTTTGTCTGGCACATGATTGGCGGACCAGCCGGAAATGAGAAAATGGATTTGTACTTTGGATTAAGCGATACCGATACAACAGGCGATTTCGAGATATATGTATTTACAAGAATTCATCAGGAATAATGAAAAGTATCATAAAATATTCTGATTAAGCAGGAAAAGTGACGGAGCATTAAGGTTTTTGAAACAGTGCCGGGAAAAGCCCTGATTATTTTCAGAACACAAAAAAGGGAGGCGGGACAAATGAATTTATGTAAACCCATCTGCATCGCGGAAAATAAAAAGGCCAATGTGGTTATTGTCGCAAGAGAGTTTAAGCGCGCTGCCGGAATCCTGACAGAATACCTGAACAAAATCACGGATGCGGAATTTACGGTGCAGGAGACCACATCGGTATCACCGGGCATTGTGCTCAGAAAAGCAGACCACGGTACTCATGGCTTCTGCTACCGGATTTTTGACAAAGACATTGTATTTGAAGCGGGAAATGAGCAGGCCATGGTGTATGCTGTATATGACTGGCTGGAGCGTGTCGTGGGGTGCAGGTATTACTCCCGCTGCTATGAGTATATCCCGTTTGACGCCAATTTGACGGTATGTTTTGAAGAATATGGTTTTTCTCCCATTTTGGAGTACCGGGAAATTTTGTACCGGGATTACAGTGTTCCGGAATTTGCGGAAAAGCATAAGATGACCCCCTGCTCCAAACGGGATGAAAACTGGGGATTCTGGTGCCATTCTTTTTACACGCTCTGCCCGCCGGAGGAATATTTTGAAACACATCCAGAATATTTTTCGCTGCATGAGGGCAGAAGAGTGGGAGAGAAAGCACAGCTTTGCCTGTCCCACCCGGATGTGTTTGAGATCGTCCTGCGTAATCTGAAAAAGCATATGGAGAAGAAACCGGAAGCGAGATACTGGTCTGTCTCCCAGAATGATAACGGGGCCTACTGCCAGTGTGATAAATGCAGGAAGATGAACGAGAGGGATGGTTCCCCCATGGGATCCGTCCTGAATTTTGTGAACCGTATTGCCGGACAGTTTCCGGACAAAGTGATATCAACCCTGGCATACTGGTATACGAGAAAGGCTCCTGCCATTACCCGGCCAGAGCAGAATGTTCACATAATGCTGTGCAACATTGAGGCAAACAGGGGGCTTCCCATTGCTTCGGATGAGAAGTCCGCCGGTTCCCGTCAGGAACTGCTGGACTGGAAGGAAATCTGCAGCAATGTCTTTTTGTGGGACTATTGTATTCAGTTCCGGAACCTGGTGAGCCCCTTTCCGAATCTGCGGGTGCTGGGCCCCAATATCCGGTTTTTTGTGGAAAATAATGTCCGTTCCTTGTTCAGCCAGTGCAATCGGGAAATCGGGGGAGAATTTCATGAGCTGAGGGGGTATCTGCTGGCCAAACTAATGTGGGATCCTTACGCGGATGAGAGAGAGATTCTGACAGATTTCCTGAACGGTTATTACAAGCAGGCAGGGCCGCTTATCCTGCAGTATATTGACTTATTACATGATGAAATGGAAAAAGCGGGAGGGGAGCTGAATATTTTCGGCGGCCCTCTGGACGCCGGGGATACCTGGATGAGGGAGGAAGTTTTCCGACAGTATGAGGCTTTGTTTGAGCAGGCAATCTCCCTGACCGAAAGCGACAGGGAGGTGCAGTTTAGGGTGAACACCGCCGCCATGCCGGTTTATTATGCGGGAATCGTCCTGAAATACGGTAACCGGGAGGAAAAAATCCAGCGGATCCGGCGGTTTGCCGAGCAGGCCCGCAAGACAGGACTGGTCATGGTGGAAGAATGGAAAATCACGGCAGACAAATTTATCACGGATGCGGTGGCGGAACTGGAGTGACAGTGCGGTGTGACTTGTCGTTCCCATGGAGATTCAGCTGTACGCGGACCATGCATTCCATAATTTTGTGCATTCATTCTTCCACGGTGAGGGTTTGGGACATCCAGCGCTGCAGATCCTGAATCAACTGCCGGGTGCGGACTTTTGCCCCTTCTTCCGACAGATGAAGGGAGGTATTGTAAAAATACTCATAAGGAAAGTAATAATCCCGGCAGTTTGATATGAAAGCACAGTCAAGAAGCTCATTCAGGGAGTTCTGGAAAATCTCATAGTCCTCCGGTGAGGGGGTGTATTCCCCGTCGGGAATGGGGAAACCTGCCACCACGATGGAAGCGCCCCTCTCTTCTATGTCATGAATGTACTGGTTCAGGCGGTCAATGCAGGCCTGGCCGATCTCCGGAACCGCCACGACTCCGGGCCGGAACATATTTTCATAGACATCCAGATCGGAATCCGGCCGGTAGGAGATATCCCCGTACTGATTAAACGCCGTTCTGGAATAGCAGCTGTCTATCTCCTGATTTCCCAGGTGGCGCAGCCACAAAAGTGTGGATTCTTTCAGATATCTGGGGGCGGAAACCAGCATGTCAAGATAGTCTTTTTCCCGCAGGACAGACCACAGTTCCCAGTGCTTTTCCAATGTGATCCATGCCACGGAAGCGCTTCCGATGGTATCGTCGTCATCATAATTTGTATGGCAGATGACCACAATGTCACCTTCTCCCACGTTGAGGGTTGCCATCTGCTCATGAAAGGAATTGTTCAGCGCAACATTGAGCCCCAGGTTTACCACCGGCATTCCCATGGCGTCTTCCAGTTCCTGGGAATCAATGCCGAAGGCAATGTTTGAGTTTCCCACCAGAATAATCTTGGGGCCTTCGATGGACTCCAGTCTTGCGATCTTGTCGATCATGGATGCCTGATAATTTGTCGAATACTGATTTCCCACTATGTATACATTGACAAGTACAAATGTAACGGCGGTTGTGGTCATAAGTCCCAGAAAAATACATACCTTTTCAACAAATTTTTTCATGTCGTTCCTTCCTTTCAGACTTAAAACTGGAAATAAATAAATTCTTTTCCGCTGGTGGTGGGCGTAAAGAAAATGATTCCCCAGACCAGCAGCATATAGATCATCCACCGGATGACAAGTTTCTGGCTTCCCACCCAGGCGATCACATCCTTTTTTTCAGAGGCAAAATCATAGGAACCCAGCAGGAACAGCACAATGGCACAGAACAGGAGGCCTCTTTTTCCCAGCTCAAATACGGCTATGCCTTCCGCCAAATAGGTGAGGGGGGACGAAATGCCGGTGAAGGCATTTGTGATGATGTACCATGCGTCATTCAGCGTGGCGGCGCGGAAAAAAATCCAGGCAAAAGACACGAAAAGGAAGACCGGAATGACTGCGGCATAATGTTTTCGGCCGTTTCTTTTTTCCTGCTTTGAAAGGGAATTCCCTGAAAGGGCATCTTCTGCCACCTGGGCGAGACCGTGCACGGCTCCCCAGATCACAAAAGTCCAGTTGGCCCCGTGCCAGAGTCCGCTCACCATAAAAGTAGCCAGCAGATTCCATCTGTGACGCCATTTGGAAACCCGGTTTCCCCCCAGGGGAATATAAACATAATCTTTGAACCATGTGGAAAGGGAGATATGCCATTTACTCCAGAACTCCCTGATACTGCCCGAAAAGTAAGGGCTTTTGAAATTCTGCATCAGTTCGATTCCAAACAGTCTGGCGGTGCCCAGGGCGATGTCGGAATAGCCGGAGAAGTCACAGTAAATCTGTACGGTAAAGAAAAAGGTTGCCAGACACAGGGAAAAACCCTGGAAAAGGGTGACATTATTGTAAATTTTATCGGAATAAGAAGCAAAAGTATCCGCAATGACAAGTTTTTTGAAAAAGCCCCATGCCATAAGCTTTAAGCCGTAGGAAGCCTGGTCATAGGAAAAAGAGTGATGTTCTTTGATTTGGGGCATCAGGCTGGAAGTTCTCTCGATGGGGCCGGCCACCAGCTGAGGAAAAAAGGCCACAAATGTGGCATATTTTCCAAAATGTCTCTCTGCCGGTACCTGACCGCGGTATACATCGGTTACATAACTGATGGTCTGGAAGACATAAAATGAGATTCCCACAGGAAGGATCACCTTGATCAGAAGGGGATCCATTTGAACGGAAAATAATCCGGCGGCACCGGATATACTGACTGCCAGGAAATTGTAATATTTGAACAGAAACAAAATGGAAAGGCTTGACACCACGGCAAGAACCAGAAAAAATTTTTTTTTCTTCGGTTCACCGGTCTTTTCCACCAGAAGGGCCGTCCCATAGGAGATAAATGTGATAAGCAGAATCAGGAATACATATTTTGCATTCCAGCTCATATAAAAATAATAACTGGAAACAAGGAGTATAAACCATTGGAAGCGTTTTGGCACTATCCAGTATAATATGAAAACAATGGGCAGAAAAACTGCATACGAAAAGGAGTTAAAAAGCATCGTTCTATCCTCTTTTGTATTTTCAAGTAATCATTATAATGTTAAAAAAGATAATGCTGACAACTGCATTTCACTTTTATTATAATGGAAACATTCTGAAAAAACAATAGAAAAAAATCAAATCAAAAACAAAATATTACTGTCAACCATTTATTTATAAAATTCTGTTTAGATTTTCCAAAGGCAAAAACCCATTCTGATAGGTTACGCCTGTAACCGTTCAGTGTTCTGCCGGAACTGTTATAGGGAGGTGTTTCGGGAAGCTTTCCTTTTCGGGCAGGGGGTATTGACAAGAGAGGTAAATTGTGTATAATTAACAGACATAAATATTGAATTTTTTGGGAGGAAGTGATCCATCTGGATGATACCAAAAACCGAATCATTTCCGCTGCCATGAAAGCCGTGCGCCAGTATGGGCTGGAAGGTGTGCGTATCCAGAATGTCAGTGATCTGGCGGGGATTTCGCCGGGAGTAATTTACCGTTACTTTGAGAGTAAGGACCAGCTGCTGACGGCATGTTTTACTTATGTGGACAGACAGGCGGCAGCAATTTTTGAGCATCTGAATTTCAACCCCCTGGTCATGTTTGCGGATCCTGTGAAAGCCATAAAAAGTCTATGGCAGCCCTATTTTCGTTTCTGGGTAACGCATCCGGACGAGACCATTTTTTATCATCGGTTCCGGGACAGTGCCTTTTTTCCGGAGTATGACAGAAAACGGGTTGTGAATTATTTTGATGCGTTTGTGGAGATAGTGCGTGTTTTTCGGAAGGAGTTCCCCGGTCTGATCTGTATCAACCAGGATCTCTTATGGCTTCATGTGCTTACTTCTACCGTGCTGTATGCAAAATATGTGGTGGAGGGTGTGATTCCGGACAATCAGGAGACGGAGGATACCATATTCCGGCTGCTGAGCATGGGGCTGAGCGGTTATCTGCAGACAGATAACCACGAAGAAGAAAAACAATCATGAAAACGTACCGCTGGAGGGCGGTTTGTTTTTACAAAAAAGTAAATAAATATTTACTCTCGATATTGGAAGGAACGGGCAGAGAAAAATTTCATAAGATAAAATAATATGTATATAAATGTCGAAAAATGAGTCCGGCACATCGGACAAGGAGTGTAGATATGGAAAAAATATTGATAGTTGACGACAGCTCCCTGCAGGCAGCTTATTTGAAAACGATTTTGGGTGACATGTACGACATCACCATTGCGCAGACGGCGGAAGATGGACTTCATTATGCAAGTACCGAAAAATTTTCCCTGATTTTGCTGGATGTGGTCATGCCGGGCATGGATGGCTTTACATTGCTGAAAAAGCTGCAGGAGGAAATCATTACCCAGAGTGTACCGGTTATTCTGATCACCAGCCTTTCCGACATTCAGAATGAGCAGCACGGTCTCACGCTGGGAGCGGTGGATTATATCACCAAGCCGTTCAGCCCTATGATTGTAAAAGCCAGGGTCAACACGCACATCAAGCTTTACAATTACCGGAGGCAGATCGAGTATCAGTCCAGGATCGACCAGCTGACCGGAATCGCAAACCGGAGGGAGCATGACCGTTGCAGCGCCTTGAAATGGAACGAGGCTGTCCGTCTGAGGGTTCCTTTCTCCATCTGCATGATAGACATTGATCATTTCAAGTCATATAATGACACTTTCGGGCATCCGGCAGGGGACCGGGTTATTGCGGATGTGGCAAAGACGATATCCTCGTGCCTGCAGCGCACCACGGACTTTTTTGCCCGGTACGGGGGAGAGGAATTTGTGGCGTTTCTCATGGGGGACAGTACGGAGAAAGCATTTGAACATGTGAAAAAAATCCGTCAGGCCATTGAAGAACTCCACATTCCTCACGCGCCATCCGTGTCGGAATGGGTTACGGTCAGCATTGGGGGCGTCACGGCCATACCCCAGGCGGTAAATGCCTATGACGCATACTTAAAGATTGCGGACACAATGTTATATGACGCAAAGAAGTATGGCCGCAACAGGGTAGTCTGGGCCGACGGGAAAAAAGGGCAGTTGTTTGAAAAATAATACCTATTGTGAACGGCTTCCAGACTAAGCTACTTAAGATATAGTAAGATGTGACATGGGATATGTTATGACATTTTATGGGACATAAAAATATACAGAGGACAGAATTATGGAACATATTTCATTGAGAATCGGGGAACGTTTAAAAGAAATACGTAATATCAGACAGATGACACTGGATGATGTGGCAAAGCTCACAGGAGTCAGCAAGCCCATGCTGGGACAGATAAAGAGAGGACAGTCCTCACCTACCATCAATACACTGTGGAAGATTTCCACAGGACTGAAAATTCCCTTGTCGTTTTTCTGCAAACAGCAGGAGGCCGAATTTCAGGTTGCAGAGGTGGAAGAGGAGGGCTGGATCACAAATGAAAACGAGGGAATGCGGGCATATCCGCTGTATCCTTTTGATCCGGTGAGGAATGTGGAAGTATTTTACCTGGAATTTGATTCGGGTATCAGACAGCGGTCGGAAACCCAGAGAAGAGGAGTGGAGAAATACATATTTCTGATAAACGGCACATTGAAAGTGATCGTGGGCGAAGAGGAAATAACCCTGACGAAACGGCAGTCCCTGCGTTTCCGGGCTGATATTTCCCATGAATATCTGAATGTGTCGGATGAATTATGTACATTTTATGACATGATTTTTTATCCCAATGACTAAAACGATGGCCCTGACAGGCCGGACTGTTTTGCAGGCCAGATGACGCATCCGGGCCGGTTTTCAGGTGCTTTTCTGCCGGAAAAGCCACCTTTCGGGAATCGGTTTTTCCACAAGTATTCTTCCGGTGCCTTCCGACATGGCTTTTTGCGCCCCACATTTCCGGGCGGATGTTCCGCTTTTTCCCTGCTCCGGCGGGCGGCGCGGGACATGCTGCCGGGAATGCGCAAGGAGGGTTTTTGACTGTCAGGCGCCAGTCTGTTTCCGGGCCTGCACAATCAAAGACCCCGCTGCAGGCAACGGGGTATCAAACTTGCAACGATGCAGAACAGAAAGCGTTCAAAGGACACTTTGGTATTTGACCCTCGCGGCATTAGCATGCCAATTAGAAATTAGCATGCCAAATAAAATTTCGCATGCCAATTAGAAAGTGGCAAGCCAAATATAAATTCGCAAGCCAATTAGAAAGTGGCAAGCCAAATAAAATTTCGCATGCTAAATAAAATTTAGCAAGCCAATTAAAAATTGGCTTTCATGTCCATTTTCCTCATTGCTCGCGGGAATAAAATTCAGACACCTCTTGACTTTAAGTATCTGTCTTCATCTTCCCTTGCCTCAATGAAAGCTTTTTCCAAATCAATTTTGTAATAATCAGCTAATCTCATAATCTGTGCGATTACATCCGCCATCTCATTGCCCAAACACCCGTCAACATCCGGCACTTCCCCTTGTAAAGCATAATATTTTTCTTTTATCATAACCTGTTTTGACAATTCACCGACCTGCTTTGCCAATTCAATCATGGCGCCTTCTGCTTTCCACTCCCGCAACTCAATCTTTTGGAATCTTTTCACAACCTCTCTGTACATTTCCTCCATTTCTGCAAATGTTTTACCCATAAATGAATACCTCCGTAAATTTCTGATTTTATATATTTCATTATAAAGTATTTGCCTGCCATCCGCAATGCATATTTACAGACTCGTTTTCGGCGGGTACACAATTCCGAAAAGGGAGTTGTTTTTCATAGCGGTTTTTTGAGAGCGTTTTATGGGACTTAAAAAATGATATCATTTCTGCACAAAGTGGTTGACAAAACAGAACAAATGTTTTATTCTGGATTAAGAACATTTGTTCTTTTTGGAGGAGGGCTGAGATGAGAAGAAAGAGGGAAAGAGACAGATCTGTGGCGGCTATGCTGATTCTGACATTAATTTCGGTTTATTTCTGTGCGGGAACCGTGATGAGCAGGACGAATCTGAGCGTGCAGGAGATGGAAGGTTATTATAGGGAAAAAGAGAAAACACTGGTGCAGGACGTGAAGGATTTTCTGGACGGGGAGGGCTTTGTCCACAGCGGGGTCATGCTTACGAGAGTGGTTGACACGGATGGCAGCAGGGTGTACACGCTTACGGTACATCACGGGAAGATCGATAAGATGTGTCAGGAAAACCGGACCATGCTTATGGAACGACTGGAGGGGATTGTCTTTGAAGATGAGGACTGCAGCTTCCGGCATGAATTTTTAATAAATCAATGACAGAAATTGCATGACATTTTTGGAAAACAAGGGTATACTTTCTTTATGTAAAAGAGTGCGTGCGCCGGAACATATATGGAAGGGCCGTTTTGCGGCATCATTCCCCGGGTTCTTCCTTATGCAGTCAGGGCAGGAAACCGGTCAATATGGAAGAGACGGGCAGAAAGGAGTATCACAGAGATGTCATTTATCCCAAAGCCACATGAAATTTATAAACATTTTAAAGGGAACCTGTATCAGATAACAGCCATTGCGGAACATACCGAGACGGGGGAAGAGCTTGTGATTTACCAGGCGCTGTACGGCGATTTCAGGACATATGCCAGACCCCTTGGCATGTTTACCGAGAGAGTGGATCCGAAAAAGTATCCTGACGCCGTGCAGGAGTTTCGCTTTGAACTGCAGGGGCCGGATGCCGAACGGCAGAAGGAGGAGACGGGAGGGGCAGTCCCCTGGGAGAGCGGTCGCGGTGTCCCTGCGGATGCGCAGTCTGAAATGACTGCCGCAATGCAGAAGGGGATGTCCGATGGCGGCCCGGCAGATACGAAGGGGAATGTGTCCGGGGAGGATACAATTGTCTTGCAGGAGAGAGAGCCGGAAGATCCTGCCGGGGAACTGCCTGAGGAAGAGGAGCCGGATCTTGACCCGCTGGTACTGGAATTTCTGGATTCCGACAGTTATGAGCAGAAGCTGAATATTCTGGCAGGGCTCCATCACAGAATCACGGATGATATGATTACTACCATGGCTATCGCCAGCGATATAGAAATCAATGATGGTGATATTGAAGAGCGCTATGAGGCGTTGAAAGCCTGCCTGCTGACGCTGGAAAGATATGAGTGCAACAGACTCCGCTGATATCTTTCTTTACCGGACTGCCATGGCTGTCAGAGTACACATATCTGCCGCCGGGGGCATGCTGTCACATTTATGCCGGAAAAGGACGGGACATGGAAAGGAGAATGGCATATGGCATTTGGGTCAGATCAGAAAATGATAATCGGGGTTTCCTCCAGGGCATTGTTTGACCTGACCCTGGAAAACGAAATTTTTGAGCAGCAGGGTGTGGAGGCATACTGCCGCTACCAGATAGAACATGAGCATGATATTTTGAAACCGGGGCCGGGCTTTGGGCTGGTCAAATCGTTGCTTGGGCTCAATGAGTACAGGGAAGGAAAAAAGCTGGCAGAGGTCATTATCATGTCAAGGAACAGTCCGGATTCGTCTCTGCGTGTATTTAATGCCATTGCGCATTACGGACTGGATATTACACGCTCCGTTCTGGTAAGCGGAGCTTCCCTGGCGCCTTATCTGACAGCTTTTCATACGGATTTGTTTCTGTCGGCTTATGAGGATGACGTACAGAGTGCCATAGACAGCGGGATAGCGGCAGGAATCATCTGTACGGAACATAAGCCTTGCGGTTTTCCGGGGCAGGTGATTCCCATACAGCAGGACGCTCAGGCGATAGCGGCAAGGGATAGGGAAAAAGTACAGATACGCATTGCTTTTGACGGGGACGCGGTTCTTTTTGCGGATGAGGCAGAGCGGATTTTCAAGGAGAAAGGGCTGAACGCCTTTGAGGAAAACGAGAGGATGCACGCCAGGGAACCCCTTGCGGAAGGGCCGTTTGCCCGGTTTCTGAAAAAACTTTCGGATTTGCAGCGGGAACTAGGAACCGAAAACTGTCCCATAAGAACCGCCCTGGTGACTTCCAGGAGCGCGCCGGCCCACGAACGTGTGATCCGCACGATGCGTTCATGGAATGTGCGGGTGGATGAGGCTTTTTTTCTGGGAGGACTGGAGAAAAAGGATGTTCTGAGGGCTTTTGGGGCACAGATATTTTTTGATGACCAGCCGGTACATATATCATGTGCCGCCCAGTCCGTTCCGGCGGCAAGGGTCCCTTACGGAAGAAGGGGGAACATATCCCGCAGGGCCATTTGATGCAGGGAAAGAAGGGGGAATATATCCTGCAGGATCTTTGATGCAGGGAAAGAAAGGCCGTGTAATGCGGATTTAGCAGAGGCCTGTTCTTATTGACTTTGCAGAGTCAGGAAGAGGTATATATGGAGTATAAACATATCGTGGAGGGGCGTTTTCTGGAGCGCCCTAACCGGTTTGTGGCCAGAGTGGAAATAGAAGATAATGGAAAAGAGGACATACGGACAGAAACGGTACATGTAAAGAATACCGGAAGATGCAGGGAGCTGCTGCTGAGAGGTGTCCGCGTTTATCTGGAGAAAAGTGAAAATCCAGGGCGTTCCACAGCCTATGACCTGGTGGCAGTGGAGAAAGGAAATCGTCTGATCAATATAGATTCCCAGGCCCCCAACAAGGCTGTGGAAGAATGGCTGCGGAGCGGAGGATTTCTGAAGGATGTGACAATGGTCCGGCCTGAGACAAAATACGGCAAATCCCGCTTCGATTTTTATCTGGAGACAGCAAAAGACAGAATTTTTATGGAAGTGAAGGGGGTTACTCTGGAAGAGGACGGCGTGGTGCGTTTTCCGGACGCGCCTTCGGAAAGGGCAGTCAGACATGTGGAAGAACTAATCGCGGCAAAGAGGGAAGGTTACCGCGTTTTTGTGATGTTTGTAATACAGATGGAGCAGGTAAAGTTTTTTACTCCCAACAGGGATACGCATCCCGAATTTGCGGATGCACTATGCCGGGCTGCGGGTGCCGGAGTGGAGATCCTGGCATATGACTGCCGGGTGACACCGGATAAAATGACCGTGAATCTTCCGGTGCCGGTGATTCTTTCGGCGGAAAGGAATAATTTACCTGTTATGAATGAGGAAGGCATGCCGGATAATAATATTAATGAAAGATTTAGAAAATACTCAGGAAAGTATAAGCTGGAGGAGGTTCCCAAGCTGCTGTTAAAATGGTATGATAAGAACAGACGCATTCTTCCCTGGCGGGAGAATCCGGCTCCTTACCGGGTGTGGGTGTCGGAGATTATGCTGCAGCAGACCAGGGTGGAAGCGGTAAAGCCTTATTTTGAGCGTTTTATGAGGGAACTGCCTGACATTGCTGCCCTGGCCCGGGCAGAGGAGGACAGGCTGTTAAAACTCTGGGAAGGGCTTGGCTACTACAACCGGGTCCGCAATCTGCAGAGGGCGGCTGTCCAGATTCAGATGGAATACGGCGGGAAGATGCCGGACACCTATGAGGAACTGCTCCGTCTGACCGGAATCGGAAGCTATACGGCAGGTGCCATCGCGTCCATAGCCTTTCAGAGACCGGTACCGGCAGTGGATGGAAATGTACTGCGCGTGCTTTCTCGTCTGGGAATGGATGAAAGGTTTATGTCCGATGGGAAAGTGAAGGCGGCGGTGGAAGAGGACCTGAAAGCAGTCATACCCCTGGACCGTCCCGGAGACTTTAACCAGGCGCTGATGGAAATCGGGGCATGTGTCTGTATTCCCAATGGCGCCCCCTTGTGCGGGGAGTGTCCGCTGGGTAAGGTCTGTATGGCCCATGAGGCGGGACGGGAGCAGGAATACCCCATGAAACAGGCCAAAAAACCCAGAAAGCTGGAATATAAAACCATACTGCTGGTGAAAGACAGTAATAAGACTGCCATACGGAAGCGCCCGGATAAGGGGCTGTTGGCCGGAATGTATGAATTTCCTTCCATGGAAGGCTTCCGGACGGCAGAGGAAGTGGCGGCGTATCTGGCGGAAAATGGTCTGAAGACCGTACAGATTCTTCCGCTGGAGCGTTCAAAGCATGTTTTCACCCATAAAGAATGGCATATGAAGGGATATCTGGTCAGGGTGGATCAGCCGGAGTCAGAAGGCCGGACAGACCTTACCGGAGACTGGCTTTACATTGAACCCAAAGACACCAGAAGAAATTATCCCATTCCCTCGGCTTTCGGCGCCTATTTAAAATATTTGGATATCAGGCCTGGTGGGGAAATGCCCGGGATCAATGATGAAAATGGAGGAAAAGGAACGTGAAACTGTTGTCAATAGCGATACCCTGCTATAATTCTGAAAATTACATGGGAAAATGTGTGGAATCGCTGCTGGTGGGCGGCGAAGATGTGGAGATTCTTATTGTAAACGATGGATCAAAGGACAGAACTGCCGAAATTGCGGAGGACTATGCGCGCAGATATCCCACAATCGTCCGGGCCATTCATCAGGAGAACGGCGGTCACGGGTCTGCAGTCAACGCCGGAATGCAGAATGCAAAGGGCCTGTATTTCAAAGTGGTGGACAGCGATGACTGGGTAAAGAAGGAGGCTTATCTGCAGGTGCTGGATACGCTGCGGGAACTGGCCGGAGGGGCCCGGACGCTGGACATGCTGGTCTGCAATTTTGTGTACGAGAAAGAGGGGGAAAAGCGCAAAAAGGTCATGCACTACCGTCATATTTTTCCCAGGGAGGAACTGTTTACCTGGGAAGACTGCCATCATTTTACCAAGGGACATTATATATTGATGCATTCGGTTATTTTCCGGACCAGACTGCTTTGGGAATGCGGGCTGCATCTGCCGGAACACACTTTCTATGTGGACAATATTTATGTGTTTGAGCCGCTGCCCTTTGTAAAGAACATGTATTATCTGGATGTGAATTTTTACCGTTATTATATCGGAAGGGAAGACCAGTCCGTCAATGAAGAAATTATGATCTCACGGATTGACCAGCAGATTAAGGTCAATAAGATTATGATAGATTATCTGGTGGAGAGAAAGCAGGAGCTTGTAAAACAGAAGCGCATGTATCAGTATATGCGCAACTATCTTGAGATTATTACCACGGTTTCCTCGGTGCTTTTAATCCGTTCCGGGACGGAAGAAAATCTGGAGAAAAAGAAAGAGCTGTGGAAGTATTTAAAGTCCAGGGATAAGGGACTGTTTATCTGGATGCGTCACGGGATTATGGGCAGTGCCATGAATCTTCCGGGGCGCAGCGGACGGAAAATTTCCGTGGGGGGATATAAGATCTGCCAGAAGATATTTAAGTTTAACTGAAAGGTTATATCAACCGCGCAGAGATGACCTGCCCTGCCGCGCAGGGGAAGTGCCGGAAAAGGGCAGGGGAAATTCCCGCCGCAGGACAGAACGGAAAATCAGTTTCCTTTACTTTTTCGCTTATTAACACAATGGGAAATCGGGGAATATCGACAAGGATACTGAGTACAATATAAAGCAACATCTTGTCGCTGCCCTGTTCAAGTTTCTTGATACAAATAAATAAATATTGTATAATAAATCCTATGATAGCTGGAAGCCAAAGAAAAAAACAGTGACTACTTTTTATCTGGTTCGGCATGAAGAAACTTTATTGAATAGTTTAGGCAGAACACAAGGTTGGAGTGATTCATCACTTACTGATAATAGGAAAAGGACAGCAGCCGAATTAGGAGCTCAACGAAACGGAATTACTTTCAATGCAGCGTATGCAAGTGGTAGGAGCAATCGTAATAGGATATAAGGTGGAGACTTCATCTATGTGTCTAAGTAAGAAAATAGAGGAAATTATTGTGCATTTTGAATAGATATTAAACGAAAAAGAGCGCTTGTCACACAACAGTATAGGACGAACATCGGAGAAATTATAATGATACTGAATAATTTTGATTACATAATAATTGAGACCTCCAGCGGAGACGTTCGGACGGATGTAAAAAACCTGCTTTCAAACAACGGCAAGTACAAATCTTACGTTCATGTGTCAAATGTGGCGGCCAGAAACGCGCTCATTGCTGAAGCATATGATTTAGATAGGGATAAATGTGTTATCGCAGGGCTTTTACATGATATCAGTGCAGTGATTAGGCCGGAGGATATGTTGAAATACGCCTATGAGAATAGTTTCGACCTCTGCGAGGCCGAGAGGAAATACCCCTTTTTGCTTCATCAGCGTTTATCTAAAATAATTGCTGCTCAATATTTTAATATCTCCGACGAAGATATCTTGTCAGCGATAGAATGTCATACCACATTAAAAAAGGACGCTTCAAAATATGAAAAATCGCTGTTTATTGCAGACAAGCTTGCTTGGGACAGAGAGGGCATACCGCCTTTTTATGAGGAGGTCAATGCTGCCCTTGCCATATCACTGGAGGCGGCATGTTGGAAATATATGAAGCATATGGTTGGGAATGGTATGATTTTATATCCCCATGACTGGTTTACGGAAGCGTATGAACAGTTAAAAGGCGTTTCATGCAATTGGTATTGAAGCAGATTATGGCGTGTTCCAGTTTCCGTAGTGGACAAAGGAGCACACGATGTAGGAGCAGTTGAATTGGTGGCAAAGCTGCACTATTGTTGCCAACATTTATGGCATTTTTTAACAGCGTAATTGGAGTATTACAGACACTCGTAGTAGCACTTGGGGCCGACCTTGGCATCTGGGGTGTGATCAACCTTCTGGAAGGCTACGGCAACGACAACCCTGGTGCAAATGCACAAGGACGATAAAGAAGCAGTAACTATAAACAGAAAACAGACAGATGACCAGTGCCGCACTATACCGTACAAAAAGAAAAATCAGGGAAATAATATAAACAGTTGAAAAGCGGTCCCAAATGGTTTATATTATTTTTTTATAAGGCAATACATTTATAGATCAGCTATTTCAAAAATTAAATGATATCTGTTTCTGGGCAAAGCAGAGTGGAGGAGGTGTACGTTTTGGCGGATATTAATTGGATCAAAGATAAAAGCGCACCAATTGCTGCAAAATATGGGTTACGCAGAATGTATTTATTTGGTTCCTATGCAAAAGGAATTGCAACAAAAGACAGTGATATAGATTTGCTTTTTGAAAAAGGGGAGAAACTTTCCCTGCTGGGGGTTTCCAATATGCTTCAGGATCTTACTGAAAGCCTGGGATGTTCGGTTGATTTAGTTTCACGTGATTCTCTGGAAAAAAGTTTCAATGATGAGGTGTTAAACACACAAGTGTTGATTTATGAAAAATAAAGATGTTATTATATTGGGAAAAATACTCGCATATTGTGATGAAATATTGGAGACATGCAAATATTTTGGAAATAATCTTGATGAATTTGCAAAGAATCATATATTTTCAAATGCATGCTGTATGTGTATCCTGCAAATAGGGGAGTTATGCAAAAATATTTCGTATGATATTCGGGAAAAGGAATCGGATGTTGAGTGGAAAGCCTGGTGCGGTATTCGGGATGTGTTTGCACATCAATATGCGAATATTGACTATAAAATAGCATGGGATACCATTCAGGAGGATGTACCGCTTTTAAAAGCGAAAATCGAAGAAATTCTTGATAAGGTGTGATAGTGGAATTTATAGTTTCATGAAAGAAATAATCATATTTTACATGTCTTTAGAGCCAGTCGTTGCACTGGCTTTTGTGTTTTTCTAAATAAAATCTGAAGCATGCAATAATAATATCAGAGATTGTCATGATGATTATGCTGCTTTACGCCTTTGTGCAAGAGTCGGGGAGTTATTTTTATGCGCAGGGGTGCATAAGGAAGATAGTTGCTGACGCAACATGCACCCCGCGCGGCGGGTAGTGGAGAGGGAAGTTCCCCTACCCGATTGGGCAGTAAGATATCTTCCATATTATATGGAAATTCTTTTTTTCAGCCTTTTCTGCGCCCTGGAGGCCAGGACAGCTTCTCTTCTGTACACCAGGGCATACATGAAGGAACCCAGGGCAATTCCGGTCATCACATCAAACACGGAATGCTGTTTGATAAACATAGTGGAGAGGATGATGGAAAATGCAAGAATGCCGGATGCAATTTTGAGTCCTCTCTTATTTTCCAGCTGGGCGCTGCGGAGAACCGCAAAGTGCGCTCCCATGGAGTTATACACGTGAATGCTGGGCCATATGTTTGTGGGGGTGTCAATTCCCCACAGGAATGTCACTGCCCGGATAAAAATGTTGTCCCGTGGGGGCATCTCCGTGAGACGCAGGTGATGTCCGTTGGGCCACAAGGTTGAGATGATGAGGAAAACAGTCATGCCCGTGAATAAAAACACACATACCCTGTTGAATTCCTGCTTATTCCTGAAAAACAGAAAAACCACCACCAATGCCACATAGGCAAACCACAAAAAATACGGAACCACGAAAAATTCGCAGAAAGGAATGTAGTCGTCCAGACTTACATGTATGACCTGATAATTTTTTACATTGTTTTTTTCCAGCCAGGCAAACCATGTGAGATAGATTCCCATGTAGATCAGCAGGGGAATGCCATGCCTGTACTTTATATAAAACTGTTTTATTTTTTCCATTTGAAAAACCCACCTTTTCTTTGTCCTTTTGTCAAATCAATAGTATAGTCCTAAAAAAATAAATTTCAATGGGTTTTTCCAGTTCTTTAAGATTATTTAGAAAATCTTAATTTTGTTGCATCAGAAAATCATGTGCAGGGCATTCTTTTCACAAGTGACATGAATACGGTTGCTTTTGCGGGTGACTTCGCCGTCCGTGTGAACCCAGAGGGGCAGGGTGGTCTCAATGGTGAGGGAGGAGGTCCGGTAGGGGGTGACACCCCGGAAACGGTAATGCTTTCCCCAAAAAGCGGTGGGCAGTGCAAACAAAATCAGGGATTTGGGCAGGTCGCCCACTGCGCACAAATCCAGAATGCCGTCATGAGGATCCGCATCCGGGGCAAACATAAACCCGCCTCCTTCAAAACGGTGAATCATACAGGCGGTAAACAACATGTGGGGAATATCAATGGGAGCATTATTTTCCAGGATCAGTTTTCCAGACACCGCTTTTGCGGCCAACAATTGTCGCAGTGCGATTCCAAGGTAAGTCAGTTTGCCCAGATGCAGTCTGTTCATGGTGTTTTTTATTTTGGAATGCAGGGCCTCCTGGCAGACGGCGGCGTCAAAACCCAGGCCGCAACTGACGGCAAAACGACGCCTTTCGCCATCCGGGTAGACAACACATCCGATATCCATAAGATGGGGATTTCCGGTATGCAGAATCAGGTCAAGGGCATCAGGGGCATTTTTCGGTATTTTCAGATCCCGGGCAAGGTCATTGCTGGATCCGGTGGGAATGTACCCCAGCGTGACCCGGGAGGGTTCCTTCATTCCCTGCAGGGCTTCGTTTACCGTGCCGTCGCCGCCCACTATGATCAGGGTGACAGGATCTTCCCGGCGGGAAGTCAGTGTTTCTACAATATGAACGGTGTCCCCGGCCTTTTCGGAAAAATAGGCCTGGAAAGGAATGCTTTTCTTCAGCAGCACGGGCTCGATCTGACGTTTCCAGATCCGCAGGCCCCTGCCGGAGCGGGAGGCGGGATTGATGATGATGTGATACATGGCAAAACCTCGGCTTTCGTATATTGTAACAGTGCGGTTTTTGTACCGATGCGGCGGCCGGCCCGGGCTGTTATCTGAATAGATTTCCGTACCGGGAAGAGGGAACCGGTGTTTCCGGCAGCTGACTTCTATTTTATCAGTACGGAATGAATTCGTAAACCCCCCGCCACCGTATTTTAGGGAAGGTCTTGTAAATTTTTGTTTGCATTCCTGCGGTTCTATGATATAATGTCCATATTCTGCAAAGAAAAAGGCCGGATGGCCTTCCATATCATGATGAATCCGGAAGCATGATATTATGGAAACAATAGATCAAAATCCAGGAGAGTCTGCGGAAAATACCGAAGGGCTGGGTGACGCCTGGCGGCACGGATGCGGAACCGGAATGAGGAGGAGTTAATATGTATTCGTTGGACGAAGTGAGGAATGTTGATCCTGAAATTGCACAGGCCATTGTAGATGAACAGACAAGGCAGAACAGCCATATTGAACTGATTGCCTCCGAAAACTGGGTGAGCAGGGCTGTTATGGCAGCCATGGGAAGCCCCCTGACAAATAAATATGCGGAAGGATATCCCGGCAAGAGATATTACGGGGGCTGCGAGTGCGTTGACGTGGTGGAAAACCTGGCTGTCAGCCGGGCAAAAGAACTGTTTGGCTGCGAATATGCCAATGTGCAGCCTCATTCGGGGGCCCAGGCCAATATGGCGGTCCAGTTTGCGGTCTGCAGCCCCGGGGATACCATCATGGGCATGAACCTGGATCACGGCGGGCACCTGACACACGGAAGCCCGGTCAATATGTCAGGAAAATATTTCAATATTGTCCCCTATGGGGTAAATGAGGAAGGATTTATCGACTATGAGGAGCTTCGCAGGATTGCCCTGGAGGCAAAACCCAGGATGATTATTGCGGGAGCTTCCGCATATGCCAGAACCATAGATTTCAAAAAATTCCGGGAAGTGGCGGACGAAGTGGGCGCTTTCCTAATGGTGGACATGGCGCACATTGCCGGTCTGGTGGCGGCAGGCCTTCATCCCAGTCCGATTCCCTACGCGGATGTGACCACAACCACCACCCACAAGACCCTCAGGGGACCCAGGGGCGGCCTGATTCTTTCCAGCAAGGCTGTGAACGACAAGTATAATTTCAATAAGGCCATATTCCCGGGCATCCAGGGCGGTCCGCTGATGCATGTTATCGCGGCAAAGGCCGTATGCTTCAGGGAGGCGCTGCAGGAGGAATTCAGGGATTACCAGAAGAATATCATCGACAATGCCCAGGCACTCTGCAAGGGGCTTATGGACAGGGGAATCAAAATTGTGTCAGGGGGGACGGATAATCACCTGATGCTGGTGGATCTGACGAACTTCGGGCTCACGGGCAAGGCCGTGGAAAAACAGCTGGATGCGGCGCATATCACCTGCAATAAAAATACCATTCCCAACGATCCCCAGTCTCCTTTTGTAACCAGCGGTATCCGTCTGGGAACACCGGCGGTTACTTCCAGGGGCATGAACGCGGCCGACATGGAAACCATAGCGGAGGCGATTGCGCTGGTGATTAAGAACGGGGAGTCCGGGATTGCGGATGCACGGGCAATCGTACAGACACTGACGGATAAATATCCGCTTTGACAGAAACGGTATTTGGATTACGTGCATTGTCTGAAATCCCGGGAAATGAATCACTGCCCTGCTTTCATATAGATAGCGGGGCCGGCCGCAGGAGAGTCCGGCCGGGGATGTAAACAGGAAATGCGTGCAAAAAAGGATAACAGCGTCCGGCGGCCGGCAGGCGGGACTGGATAGGAGAACAGCAATGGTAAAAATAGCGGTGTTAGGATACGGAACAGTGGGCAGCGGCGTGGTGGAAGTGATCGGGCGCAACTGTGCGGACAGACTGGAAGTCAAGTATATTCTTGACCTGAGGGATTTCCCCGGCGATCCGTATGAGGACAGGGTAGTACATGATTTCAATATTATTTTGAACGATGCCGAGATCAGTGTGGTATGTGAGGTCATGGGAGGCGTAGGGGCGGCATATCAGTTTACGAAGCAGGCGCTGGAGGCGGGAAAAAGTGTATGTACTTCCAATAAAGAGCTGGTGGCAGGGCATGGAACCGAGCTCCTGGCCCTGGCTGCGGCCCATGGCTGTCACTATTTGTTTGAAGCCAGTGTGGGAGGCGGGATTCCGCTGATCAGAACCATCAATACTTCGCTGGCATCGGAACGTATCCAGGCGGTCACCGGTATTTTAAACGGTACGACCAATTATATTCTTTCCAGGATGGAGAGGGAGCAGGCCGACTATGCCATGGTTTTAAAGCAGGCCCAGGAGCTGGGATATGCGGAGCGCAATCCGGACGCGGATGTGGAAGGACATGATGCCTGCCGAAAGATCGCCATACTTTCGGCGCTCATGACGGGCCGGAAAGTGGATCCGGAGAAAATATATACAGAGGGAATTACAGGTATTACACTTGCAGATTTTCAGTTTGCTTCCATGAGACAGAGAAAAATCAAACTTCTGGCCATGTGCAGCGTGCAGGAGGACGGAAAACTGTCGGTTCTTGTGGCTCCGTTCCTGCTACCCGGAGACCACCCGCTTGCAGGGGTGAATGATGTCTTTAACGGGGTGCTGATCACAGGAAATACCCTGGGAGATGTGATGTTCCATGGGCGCGGCGCAGGGAAGCTTCCCACGGCAAGCGCGGTGGTGGCTGATGTGCTGGACTGTGCGGGCAGCCAGGGAAGGCCGGTTCCGGGGGGCTGGAGTGACAAAGAGGTGGAGTATGCCGCCGAGGCGGAGACGGACAGACGGTTTTTTGTAAGGGCACGCCTTTCGGCCCGCAGGGAAGTGGAGGCGGCGTTCCCGGGAGGCAGCGCCTTTGGCGTGGGAGAGATTCCTTCCTGTGAAGGGGAATTTGGTTACTTTACGGCGGTGATGAAGGAAAAGAACTTTGAGGAGAGATACCGGAAACTGGGAGATGCAGTGTTAAACAGGATCCGCCTGGCGTAAAACTGAAATAACAGGGTTTCAGGTGATATAGTAAAGTGTAATGAGGAGTGGAAAAATGTCTAAGGTAGTGAAGTTCGGAGGGAGTTCTCTGGCAAGTGCGGAGCAGTTTCGGAAAGTGGGAGATATCGTCCGCGGGGATAAGGAAAGACGGTATGTGGTACCATCGGCGCCAGGCAAGCGGTTTCAAAAGGATACAAAGGTAACGGATATGTTGTATGCCTGCTATGGACTGGCAGAGACTGACAAGGAGTTTGGGAAGGAGCTTTCCGCAATTGCGGACAGATACCAGGAAATTATCGATGGACTTCATCTCACACTGAACCTGGACGGGGAATTTGAGAAGATCGGAAACGCGTTCCGGGCAAAGGCGGGCAGCGATTATGCGGCTTCCAGGGGCGAATATCTCAACGGCATCATTATGGCGGATTACCTGGGGTTTGAATTTATTGACGCTGTGGAAGTGATCTGCTTTGACGGGCAGGGAATTTTTGATCCTGAAAAAACCAACGAAATGCTTTCGGCCAGGCTGGCAGGGTGCGGCAATGCCGTCATTCCCGGATTTTACGGCGCCATGCCGGATGGAAAAGTGAAAACTTTTTCCAGGGGTGGTTCCGACATTACAGGTTCCCTTGTGGCAAAGGCTGCCCAGGCGGATGTCTATGAGAACTGGACGGATGTGTCGGGTTTTCTGGTTGCGGATCCCGGCATTATCAAAAATCCCAGACGGATCGATGTGATTACATACAGGGAATTGAGGGAGCTTTCTTACATGGGAGCCACCGTGCTGCATGAGGATGCCATCTTTCCGGTGCGCCAGGAAGGGATTCCCATCAACATCCGGAACACCAATGAACCCGAGAACAGCGGTACCTGGATTGTGGGGAGTACCTGCCAGAGATCCAGGTATGTCATTACAGGCATTGCGGGAAAACGGGGATTTTGCTGTGTCAACATTGAGAAAGACATGATGAATACGGAGATCGGTTTTGGCAGGAAAGTGCTGGAGGCTTTTGAGGAAAACGGTATTTCGTTTGAACATGTTCCTTCCGGTATTGATACCATGACAGTCTTTGTCCATCAGGATGAATTCATGGACAAGGAACAGAAAGTCGCGGCATGTCTGTACAGAAAGGCAAAACCGGACGCCATTGAGATTGAGGCGGATCTGGCCCTGATCGCCGTGGTGGGGCGGGGCATGAAGTCCACAAGAGGTACTGCGGGCAGGATTTTTTCCGCACTGGCCCATGCAAATGTGAATGTGAAAATGATTGACCAGGGTTCCTCTGAGCTCAACATTATTATCGGCGTCACAAATGATGACTTTGAGACGGCCATAAAGGCTATTTATGATATTTTTGTGCTCACTAATTTATAAGATGCCGGAATCAGAAGTCTTTGCGAAAAAATTGGAAAAAAATAGAAATTTGTCAGAAAGTGTTGACAGATGAAAAAAGGGGCCATATAATAGAAAACAGATAGCAGAGACCGCAGGACGGTTTCTGTTATAAAAAGATGAGAGGGGCCGTAAAGCGGTTCCGTATCATCCTTCCATTGAGATACAAAGGAAATAAGTTGCCAACGTGAGACATGGTATATGCAAAAGAGTTGAAATACGATAGGATGAAGTGGAAGAAAGATAAGGAAATGGACGGAAGTTCATTTCCTTTTCCTATATTTGTAATTTGATAACCGATATTTGGGGGCGTCACGGGCAGGGGACTTGTGACGGATAGCAGAGGGATATAAGATGGACGGCAGGGAAGAACAGCTGCAGAAGAAAAGGGAAGAGAGAAGGAAGCGCCGGGTCAGAAACCAGATTATGGCATACACTGTGCTGGGAATTATTGTGCTGGCCCTGGCGGCGGGAATTGTGTTCGGAGTCAGGTATCTGCTGAAAATGGGGACTGACACAGAACAGAAGGAGCAGGAGGAGCAGCAGGAAAAACAGGATATGATTAATGAAATTTTATCCTCCGAGGATGATATTGCCGCCGTGTCGCCGGAACCTGTTCCGGAGCCTGCAGAGCCCACAGAGGAGGAAATGCTGGACGAGCTTGTGGACGCCAGGATTGAATCCATGTCACTGGAGGATAAGGTGGCGGGATTGTTTCTGGTGACACCGGAGACTGTCATGGGGGGAACGGCAGTGGTGCAGGCGGGGGAGGATGCCCGGCAGGCACTGACCCGGCGCCCTGTGGGGGGACTGGTCTGGCTTTCCCAGAATATACAGTCGGAAGAGCAGATAAGGGAGATGTTTGCCAGTATAAAAGAATACGCCACATACCCGCTTTTTATGGCGGTGGATGAAGAGGGCGGCAGCGTGGCAAGGGTGACTTCGGCGGGCATCGGCTCCCCGGCGGAGGCCGCGTCGGAAATCGGTGCCAGCGGGGACCCGCAGAATGCCTACCAGGCAGGGGTGAGCATCGGAAACACTCTGTCCGCGCTTGGATTTAATCTTGATTTTGCCCCGGTGGCGGATTTGGCGAATGTGGAGGGAAGTATCATGGCAGGGCGGTCTTACGGCACGGATCCGGCCGTCGTGTCGGAATTTGTCATTTCCGTGATGACAGGACTGGAGGAGCAGAAGGTGACGGCGTGCCTGAAACATTTTCCGGGAATCGGCAGTTCCACGGAAGATACCCATGAGGGAATGGCGGCCACGGACCGTACCGCGGAACAGTTCTGGGCAGAGGAACTTGCCGTATTCGGGGCCGGCATTGAGGCGGGGGCGAATATGATTATGGTGGGGCATATGGCGGCGCCGGCGCTCACCGGAGACAATAATCCCTGCATTTTTTCCAGAACCCTTCTGACGGATATCCTGCGGGAGCGCATGGGCTTTTCGGGGGTCATTATCACGGATGCGCTGAATATGTCGGCAGTCTCGGAATATTATGGTGCCGACGAGGCGGCCATCATGGCGGTTCTGGCAGGCTGTGACATGCTTCTGATGCCGGAGGATTTTGAAAAAGCCTATACCGGGGTGCTGCAGGCTGTCCAGGAAGGCAATATCTCGGAGGACCGCATCGACGATTCCCTGAGAAGGATTTACCGGATAAAATATGCCGATATGGTGGGGGAGTGAAGGTTTTTCCCTTCCCTGCATCCGGCCCGCAGTCTGAATCAAAGCATAGTCGGTACAGGAATTCTGAACGCAGTATCCTTTTTCTTGTTTTCTTATGGGACCGGGCTGCCGGTCTTCTTTAAACTCATTTTGTCAGCGATATTTTCTTGTGAAAATCATTTTCCCAACATAAGTTTAATCTTTCTTCTTTTTTATTTTAGGGGTGGTAGAAATGTGCAAATTAGAGTAAAATATATTAGAATGTGTTTGAAAATTCATTCCCGCCAGCTGCCGGAAAGCAATTCTCAAACACGAAAGCTTGCAGCACTGGCAGGGAAAGTGTATTCGGCTTTCCGCTGAAAGGAACGGGAGAAAATGTCATGAAATTATTGGATTTGCTGGAAGAATTAAAATACGAGTGTATACAGGGGAGTGTGGACAGGGAAGTACCGGCAGTAGTCTATGATTCCAGAAAAGCCGGGAAGATGCCGGGATGTCTTTTCATCTGTATTCAGGGTGCTAACTTTGACGGGCATGACTATGCCATGGACGTGGTGGAAAAAGGCGCGGGAACACTGGTGGTTTCCAAAGACGTGGCTGGCCTGGAGGAGAAGGATGTCACTGTCATCAGGGTGGAAAATACCAGATATGCCATGGCGTTTATCTCGGCGGCGTGGTTCGGACATCCCGCAGAAAAGCTCAATGTCATAGGAATTACCGGCACAAAGGGAAAGACCACTACCACATACCTGGTGAAAAAAATTCTGGAACATGCCGGATTCCGGGTGGGACTCATCGGAACCGTGGAGACCATTATAGGCGATACCCATATTCCTGCGGACAGCACCACACCGGAATCTTACCTGCTGCAGGAGGATTTTGCGGCAATGGCGGAGGCCGGGCAGGACACCGTGGTCATGGAGGTATCTTCCCAGGCCCTGAAACTTCACCGCACACAGGGATTTATCTTTGATTACGGGATTTTCACCAATCTGGAGCCGGATCATATTGCACCCAATGAACATGCGGATTTTGCAGAATATCTCTTCTGTAAGAGTCTTCTGTTCCGACAGTGCAGAGTGGGAATCGTAAACAGGGATGATGTTCATGTGGATGAGATTCTGCAGGGGCACAGCTGTGAGGTGGAGACATTCGGCATGGGAGAGAACTGTATGCTCCGTGCCCGGGACCTGGAACTGATTCACACTCCCGGGGAGCTGGGTGTGGAGTTCCATGTGGAGGGACTGCTGGATTTTGACGTGGAAATACCAACTCCCGGACGGTTCAGCGTATATAACGCGCTTTGTGCCATTGCCATATGCCGCCACTTTCAGGTACAGATTGCGGATATTCAGAGTGGCCTGAAATCTGCATCGGTAAAGGGCCGTATTGAGAAGGTAAAGATTTCCGATAAATTCACATTGCTGATTGATTATGCGCATAATGCCATGTCCCTGGAGAGCCTCCTGACCACACTGAGAGAGTATCATCCCCGGCGGCTGGTGTGTATGTTCGGCTGCGGGGGCAACCGTTCGAGAGACCGCCGGTTTGAGATGGGGGAAGTGAGCGGCAGACTGGCGGATTTTACGGTTATCACATCGGATAACCCCAGAAATGAGGAACCCCTGGATATTATAAAAGATATCAGGACAGGAATTGCCGGAACCGGGGGAAAGTATGTGGAAATCTGTGACAGACGGGAGGCCATAGCCTACGTGATTGCAAATGCGGAAGAAGGGGATCTGATTGTCCTGGCGGGGAAAGGGCATGAGGATTACCAGGAGATAAGGGGTAAAAAATATCCCATGGATGAGAGAGTGATCATCAGGGAGCTGCTGCAGGAAGGATTGAAGCATATCTGAAGGGGCAGACAGATCACTTCAATGATACTTACAAATGAGAAAACAGAATGCATGTTGACAGGACGGAATTTTGTCCGGACTGTTACGTATACCCAGTGGGCATTTTGACATTGGCGTAAAGAAAGCGCGGATAAATATGCCCAGGAGTATATGCCCGGAAGCAGGGAGAGAAAACCATGAACAAGCTTTATGCGGATGTGATCGTAGACATTTCACACGAAAAACTGGATAAAACTTTTCAATATTGCGTTCCAGACAGTATTGCGGGGATACTTGAGACAGGAATGTGCGTCGACATTCCTTTTGGAAACGGCAACAAACTGCGGAAAGGTTATGTGGTGGGGCTGGGCGACACTTGTAAGTTTGACCCGGGGCGGATGAAAGCGATCAGGGGAATTTCCCGGAGCAGTGCGGAGATGGAGGACAGGATGATAGCCCTGGCAGGGTGGATCCGGAAAAATTACGGCTGCACCATGATACAGGCTTTAAAGACGGTCCTGCCCGCAAAGCGTTCCGTAAAAAAACTGGAACATAAGACTGTTGAACGGATTCTGGGCAGGGAAGAACTGATTTCCCTGCTGGGGGAGAGCTGCCGTAAAAAACAGGTTGCCAGGGAAAGGATTCTGCGGGAGCTTCTGGAACAGGAATCCATTCCCTATGAGTGGGTGACGGGAAAGCTGGGAGTGTCCTCCCAGACAATAAAAAGTCTGGAAAAGGCAGGCGCAGTCAGGGTGGTCAGCACCCATTCCTTCCGCAATCCGGTGAGGCTGGAAGACGAGGAGGAACATCTGAAACGCCTGAGCGACTCCCAGCGAAGGATTGTGGAGGAGGTGATGGAGGATTTTGACCAGGGCAGGCCCGATACGTATCTGCTCCACGGCATTACAGGAAGCGGCAAGACGGAAGTGTATATGCAGCTTGTAAAAGAAATGATACACCGGGGAAGGCAGGCCATCGTGCTGATTCCGGAAATTGCCCTGACTTACCAGACATTGCTTCGTTTTTATTCCAGGTTCGGAAACAGGGTCAGCGTCCTGAATTCTTCCCTGTCCCCCGGGGAAAAATATGATCAGTGCGAACGGGCCAAAAACGGTGAGATAGATGTGATCATCGGCCCCAGATCCGCATTGTTTACTCCCTTTCCCAAAGTGGGCATCCTAATTATTGACGAAGAACACGAGGGCAGCTATAAAAGCGAATCCTCTCCCAAGTATCACGCCAGGGAAACTGCCCTGGAAGTGGCCAGGATGCACGGGGCCAGTGTGCTGCTGGGTTCTGCCACGCCATCCCTGGAGGCTTATTTCCGGGCAGAGAGCGGGGAATATAAGCTTTTTGTGCTGAAGGAAAGGCTTACAGGAGGGCAGCTTCCCACAGTCCATATCGTGGATCTGAGACAGGAACTCAGGGATGGAAATCACTCTGTTTTCAGCGTAAAACTGCAGGAGCTGCTTGCGGACAGACTTTCCAGGGGGGAACAGAGTATACTTTTCCTGAACAGAAGAGGATATGCGGGATTTATTTCCTGCCGGTCCTGCGGTTTTGTGAAAAAATGTCCCCATTGTGATGTGACAATGTCGGAGCACAACAATGGCCGGCTGGTGTGCCACTACTGCGGGCACAGTGAGCTAAGGCCCGGACTCTGTCCGGAGTGCGGGTCAAAATACATCAGCGGTTTCAAGGCGGGCACACAGCAGGTTGAGGAAAAGCTTAAGATTTTGTTTCCCCAGGTGCGAACGCTGCGCATGGATGCGGACACCACCAGAACGAAAGACAGCTACGAGAAAATTCTGTCCGCATTTTCCAATGGGGAAGCAGATGTACTGATCGGCACCCAGATGATTGTAAAGGGGCATGATTTTCCGAAAGTAACTCTGGTGGGGGTTCTGGCGGCGGATTTGTCCCTGAATGCGGCAGATTACCGGGCGGGAGAGCGCACATTCCAGCTGCTGACACAGGCGGTTGGACGCGCAGGGAGAGGAACGCTGCCCGGGGAGGCCGTGATCCAGACATATCAGCCGGAACATTATGCGGTGGTTCACGCGGCAAATCAGAATTATGAAGGGTTTTACAAGGAAGAGATCATATTCCGCGAGATGCTGGGATACCCGCCTGTTTCCCATATGCTGGCGGTCCAGATTTTTTCCAGGGAGGAAAATACCGGAAGAGATCTGGCGGATAAGCTGGCCCTGACCCTGAAAGAGACATTTGGGGGACTGGTCAGGGATAGGACGAGGAGGGGACAGAGCAGCTGGGAACTGGAAAAGGATCCGCCGGAACTGCAGATAATCGGCCCGGCGCCGGCTTCCATAGGAAGAATTAATGATATTTTTAGATTTGTTTTCTATGTGAAATGTCCAAAGTATGATAAACTGGTACAGACGAAGGATTTGCTGGAAGAGAAAATCCAGGGACTGCAGCCGGGAGGCGATGTCATGTGTCAGTTTGACTTCAACCCCATAAACCTGATGTAGGGGATATGGCGGTTTGCGGAAACCAGGTATGTACAGCGGAAACCGGGGCCGGGTTATCGGATGCCTGTGCTACCCCGGAGGAATGCGGAAGTGACAGTGGAAGATTTGTAAAAGTGAAAAGAGGATGAGGAAATGGCAATCAGAAATATACGGGAAATCGGAGAAGAAGTGCTGACGAAAAAATGCAAGGTTGTGACGGAGATGACACCCCGCACCAGGGAATTGATCGAAGACATGCTGGATACCATGTATGAAGCCAACGGCGTGGGCCTGGCAGCTCCCCAGGTAGGGATACTGAAGAGAATAGTGGTCATAGACACTACAGGGGAAGACCCCCATATCCTCATCAATCCCAGAATCGTGGAGACCAGCGGGGAGCAGGTGGGACAGGAAGCATGCTTAAGCGTGCCGGGAAAGACCGGTCAGGTGACTCGGCCCAATTATGTGAAGGCGGTGGCGCTGGATGTCAATATGAAGGAATATGAACTGGAGGGCACGGAACTGCTTGCCCGCGCCATATGCCATGAACTGGACCATCTGGATGGACATCTCTATGTGGAAAAGGTGGAAGGTTCCCTGGAGGAAGCGACAGTGGAAGTGGAAATGGACGAGGAAGAATAGGGGGCAGGCGGCAGGATGAAAATAGTATTTATGGGAACGCCGGATTTTGCGGTGGGAGCGCTGGAGGCCCTGATAGAAGCCGGACATGAGATCACGGCGGTGGTGACGCAGCCGGACAAGCCAAAGGGAAGAAGCAAGGAACTTCTGCCGCCGCCGGTGAAAGCATGTGCGCAGAAGCATGGTATTTTGGTGATGCAGCCCAGGAGGGTGAAGACTGCAAAAGCCGTGGAGGAGCTGCGGAAACTGGAAGCGGATGTATATGTGGTGGCGGCGTTCGGGCAGATTCTCTCCGGGGAGATTCTGGGGATTCCTCCTTTTGGCTGTCTGAACATCCATGCGTCCCTGCTGCCCAAATACAGGGGCTCCTCCCCCATACAGCATGTCCTGATAGAGGGGGAAGAGAAAACCGGGGTGACTATCATGCAGATGGACGCGGGAATCGACACCGGGGATATGCTCTATAAAAAAGAGATTCTCATCGACAGGGAAGATAATTACGAGACACTGCATGATAGGCTGACAGTTCTGGGGGGAGAGGCGATTACGGAGGCGCTGGTCCTTCTGGAGCAGGGAAAGCTTGTTCCACAGAAGCAGCAGGATGAACTGAGCTGCTATGCGCCCCTGATCGGAAAAGAGATGGGCGAGATTGATTTTTCACAGGATGCGCATGCCATAGACCGAAAAATCCGGGGAATGACACCGTGGCCCAGCGCGTTTACGAAATATAAGGGCAGACAGCTGAAAATCTGGCGCGCCGTTCCGGGGCCGGGAGAACATGCGGGAGCAGTTCCCGGGGAAATTTTGTCCGTGGACAAAGAGTCCGTGACAGTGGCTGCTGGAAGCGGGTGTCTGTGTATTTACGAACTGCAGCTGGAGGGCAAGAAGAGAATGAAGGCACATGATTTCCTTCTGGGCGTCAGAATGCAGCCGGGGGAAGTGCTGGGAGAATAACAGATATTTTGTTTGGAATGAGGAAGCAGACCCTTTAGTGCTATCGCGCAGCGATTTAATTAGGAGGTGTAATGATGTTTTATTGGGATCCCACGTATATTTTAGTTTTAATCGGAATGCTGATCTGTATGGGAGCAAGCGCCATGGTAAACAGCGCCATGAACAAGTACAGCAAAGTCAGAAACGCCGGGGGCATTACGGGAGCCGACGCGGCAAGACGCATCCTGAACAGCGAGGGGCTTTACAATGTGCAGATCGAATGCCTGAAATCGGACCGGGGAGATCATTACGACCCGCGCACCAACACCGTCCGTCTCAGCTATGACAATTATAACCAGCCTTCCATAACGGCAGTGGGGGTGGCCGCCCATGAATGCGGACATGCCATACAGCATGCAAAGGGCTATGCACCCCTGAATTTCCGCTCCGCCCTGGTGCCGGTTGCGAATATCGGCAGCCGGCTGGGGCTGCCCATTATTCTGCTGGGAGTGATTCTGAGCTGGAACCAGGTTCTGATCCAGGTCGGAATCTGGACGTTTGCGCTGGCGGTGCTGTTCCAGCTGGTGACCCTGCCGGTGGAATTCAACGCTTCCGCAAGGGCGGTTGCCAAGATCGGCCAGTACGGGCTTCTGGGTACGGAGGAGACAAAAGGCTGTAAGAAAGTCCTGACCGCGGCGGCCATGACATATGTGGCGGCTGCATCATCCGCGATCCTGCAGCTTCTGCGTCTTGTGATACTGTTCGGCGGAAATAACAGAAGGGATGACTGACGGGCATGAATACACGGGAGATAGTGCTGGATACACTGCTGGCCCTGGAGCAGGAGGGAGCGTATTCCCACAGGCTGGTGAAGGCAGTGCTGGATAAATACAATTATCTGGAGGCAAGAGATAAGGCCTTCATAAAACGCCTGACGGAAGGCACCCTGGAGAGGCAGCTGGAACTGGATTACTATCTGGACCAGTATTCCAGCGTGCCCGTGAAAAAGATGAAGCCCCTGATCCGGAGCGTGCTGCGGATGGGTGTGTACCAGATTCTCTATATGGACTCTGTGCCGGACAGCGCTGTGTGCAACGAAGCCTGCAAAATGACGGCAAAAAGAGGTTTCCGGAATCTCAAGGGATTTGTGAACGCCGTACTGCGCACTGTCTCCAAGGGAAAGAATGCCCTTCCCCTGCCTGACAGCAGGAGGGAACCGGTGAAATATTTGTCCGTCAGGTATTCCATGCCCCAATGGCTTGTGGAACTCTGGCGCGGTGAATACGGTGACGAGATCACGGTAACAATTTTAAAAGGACTGCTGGAGGTCCGGCCGGTTTCCCTGCGCTTTTCCACCAGGATATCCGGGGAGGAGAGGGAAGAAATCCTGGCCCGCCTGCGGGACAGGGGCGTGAGACTGACGCAGAGTCCCTGCCTGCCCTATGTATTCCTCATGGAACATGCGGACGGTGTGGCGGGCCTGCCCGGATTCCGGGAGGGAATGTATATTGTGCAGGACGTAAGTTCCGCATTGGCAGTGGAGGCCGCCGGTATCAGGGAAACGGATTTTGTGGTGGATGTGTGCTGTGCGCCCGGGGGCAAGAGCATTCTTGCGGCGGAAAAAGCCGGAAAAGGAAGAGTGCTTGCCAGGGATGTATCGGAGGAAAAGGCTGCCCTGACGGTGGAAAATATCGGCCGCATGGGCATTGAAAATATTGAAGTGCAGGTTTTCGACGGCACTGAGAGGGATGAGGCGCTGCTGGGAAAAGCGGATGTGGTGTTGCTGGATGTTCCCTGCTCGGGGCTTGGGGTTATGGGTAAAAAGAGAGACATCAAATACCGGGTGACTGCAGAGGGGATTCAGGAGCTGGAAGCGCTTCAAAAGCAGATTGTGAGAGCCTGCGCCGGGTATGTGAAACCGGGGGGAACTCTTCTCTACAGCACCTGTACCATACAGAGCGGGGAAAATGAGGCAATGGTGCGGCTGATAACCCGGGAACTTGGGTTTGAGCCGGTATCCCTTGCGGGAATTCTGCCGGAAGCCGTGCTTGCCGGAAAACGGAAGCTGGAGGAAGCGCTGGAGAAGGCGGGAAGAAGCCCTGCGGTATCCCTTGAACAGGAGGAAAGAAATGCCTGTATGCAGTTCCTGCCGGGATTTACGGAATCGGATGGCTTTTTTCTGGCGCGATTCCGGCGTCCGGAATGAGGGGGCCGGGGATTGTCCCGGCAGCTTCGGGGTATTTCACGTCCGGCCTCATGAACCGGGCGGCCGGCTTTTATACGCACAGGCGCGTAAGAAAAGGGCCGGAATGAATTCCGGACGGATGGTTGACAAAAGATGACAGAGAAGAACAAAACAGAGGGGAACCGGATGAAGGAAGAAAAGAAGGACATCAAATCCCTTCCTCTGGGAGAGTTGAAAAAAGAACTTTCGGCCAGGGGGGAGAAAGCGTTCCGGGCGGTCCAGATGTATGAGTGGATGCATCAGAAGCTTGCCAGAGATTTTGAGGAGATGACAAATCTTCCCAAAGCACTTCGTGAAGAATGTAAAAAAAGATACAATTATACGTCGCTGCGTGCAGCCCGGGTGCAGGAATCCCGAATTGACGGTACCAGAAAGTTTTTATTTGAACTTTCCGACGGCAATGTGGTGGAAAGTGTATGGATGAAATATAAGCATGGCAACAGTGTCTGTATTTCTTCCCAGGTGGGCTGCAGGATGGGCTGCCGTTTTTGTGCTTCCACACTGGGCGGGCTGGAGCGGAACCTTACTCCTTCGGAGATGCTGGACCAGGTGTATGCCATCACGCTGCTGACGGGTGAGCGGGTGAGCAATGTAGTGGTCATGGGTACGGGAGAGCCTCTGGATAATTATGACAATCTGCTGGTTTTTCTCAGGATGCTGACGGACGAAAACGGTCTTCATATCAGCCAGAGGAATGTGACGGTGTCCACCTGCGGCCTTGTGCCGCAGATGAGGCGGCTGGCGGAAGAAAAGCTGCAGATTACGCTGGCCCTTTCCCTGCACGCGGCCACTGATGAGAAGCGCAGGGAACTGATGCCGGTGGCAAAAAGATATTCCATAGCGGAATTGATGGATGCATGTAAATATTATTTCCGGCTTACGGGCCGGAGAATTACTTTTGAGTACAGTCTGATGGGTGGGGTCAATGATGCCGGGGAGGATGCCCTGCGGCTTTCCCGGCTGGCAAAACCGATGGGCTGTCATGTGAACCTGATTCCGGTGAACCCGGTGAAAGAGCGGGATTTTGTCCGGGCAGACGGGGATAAAATCCGTGCATTTCAAAATATACTTGAAAAAAATCAAATAAATGGTACTATTAGAAGGGAAATGGGCAGAGATATTGATGGAGCCTGCGGGCAGCTGCGGCGACGGCATATGTCGGATTTGCACCATCCCGGATGAGGGACTGCAAAGGCCGGCAAGATAAGAAAAAGGGGCTGGACAGGTTTTCCGGAAACGATGACCAGGGAGGAAAAAAGCGTGTTAAAGACGTTTTCCGTGACAAATATTGGCAGGAAGAGAAAAATAAATCAGGACTATGTGTATTCATCGGAACAGCCGGTGGGAAATCTGCCCAATTTATTTCTGGTCGCAGATGGCATGGGCGGACACAATGCCGGGGATTATGCGTCTCAGGTTGCGGTGGAGACGATAGTGGAGAGCGCCGCAGACTCTCCGGAGACGGATCCGCTGCGCATTCTGGACGGGGCAATCCAGTCTGCCAACAGGAGGATCCGGGAGCTTGCCGCCTCATCCCCGCTGCTGGAGGGCATGGGGACCACGGTGGTGGCAGCTTCTTGCGCGGGAGACAGACTTTATGTGGCGAATGTAGGTGACAGCAGACTATATGTGGTGAATCACTTTGAGATAAAACAGATTACCAGGGACCATTCCTGGGTGGAAGAGATGGTGCGGAGGGGCGGAATCGGCAGGGAGGAAGCCAGGAATCATCCGGACAAAAATATTATTACCAGGGCGGTGGGCGCCGATGATACGGTTAAAGCCGACTTTTTTTCGGTGCGGCTGGAAGAGGATGACGAGATTTTGATGTGTACGGATGGTCTGACCAATATGCTGGAGGATGAGGAAATCCGGATGATACTGGATGGCGCCCGGGATATTGTGGAAAAGGCACAGGAACTTGTCCAGGCTGCCAATGACAATGGCGGCAGGGATAATATCAGCGTGATTTTGATTGAATCTCTATAGGATAATGAATGTTTGTGCCGCTTACGGCAATATGAGATTGGAGAGCATGTATGGTTAAGATTGGTATGATGATAGGCGACCGTTATGAGATACTTGAAAAAATCGGAACGGGCGGTATGTCAGATGTATATAAAGCAAAATGTCATAAGCTGAATCGGTTTGTAGCGATCAAGGTACTGAAGCAGGAGTTCAGTGAGAACGCTAATTTTGTATCGAAATTCCGCACGGAGGCCCAGGCGGCGGCCGGGCTGATGCATCCCAATATCGTAAATGTGTATGATGTGGGTGAGGAAGACGGTATTTACTATATTGTCATGGAACTGGTAGAAGGAATTACCCTGAAAAAATATATCGAAAAAAAGGCCAGGCTGTCTTTTAAGGAGGCAGTGAGCATTGCCATACAGGTGAGCATGGGCATTGAAGCGGCCCATAACAATCACATTATCCACAGAGACATCAAGCCCCAGAATATCATTATTTCCAAAGAGGGAAAGGTGAAAGTGACGGATTTCGGCATTGCCAAGGCCGCCACCAGCAATACCATCACCTCCAATGTGATGGGGTCAGTCCACTATACCTCCCCGGAGCAGGCCAGAGGGGGCTACAGTGACGAAAAAAGCGATATCTATTCCCTTGGCATCACCATCTTTGAGATGCTTACGGGAAGAGTTCCCTTCAACGGAGAGACTACGGTTGCCATAGCCATAAAACATATTCAGGAAGAACTGCCCTCCCCGAAGGAATTTGTGCCGGAGACGCCCAGCAGCGTGGAGGGAATTGTGATCAAATGCTGTCAGAAGTCCCCGGACCGCAGATACCAGAATATGCAGCAGCTGATCGCGGACCTGAAGCAGTCGCTGATGAATCCGGACGAGGATTTCGTGGTGCAGAATGATCCCGATATGAGGGGAGGCACGCGGACCATATCGGACAGCGACATGGAGCAGATCAAGCGCAGGACGGTTTATCAGAACAACCATAATTATAACCATACTTACGAGGAGAGGGAGGAAGCCATGCGCCTCAAGACCGATGCGGAACCGGTCTATGAGGACGAGGAAGACCCGGAAGACGAAGACGACTATGACTATAATCCCAAAATGGAGCGGGTGACAACGGTGCTGGCCCTGGTGGGCGGTGTGGTCTTCTGTGTGGTTGCCATTATCCTGGCGATGAAAGTGTTTGACGGCGGGGGGGAAGGGGATGACAGGAATCCCGGGAGCCCCATTATCACGTCGGATCCTTCGGAAGAGTCTTCCGGCGGATCAGAAGAAGTAAAGAATGTGAAAATGCCGGCGGTAAAAGGCAAAAATGTGGAGGATGCCAGAAATGCCCTGGCGGAACTGGGTGTGAAGTCAGAGGTGAAATATGAGGAGTCCGAGGAGATCGAGGCGGGCACAGTCATCAGTGCGGATGTGGAGGCAGGCACGGAGATCGAAGTGGGAAGCACCGTCACACTGACGGCCAGTTCGGGAACCCAGGGCGTGGCGGTGCCCGATGTAATCGGCAGCTCCTTTGATGATGCCAATGCCACCCTGAACTCGATGGGATTTGCAGTGACCAGGGTGGAAGGATATTCCGACGACGTGGAGGAGGGAATTGTCATCACCCAGATTCCGGCTGCGGAGACGGAAGTGGCCAAGGGCACAAATGTCACGGTGACGGTAAGTCTGGGAAAAGAGAAGATCTGGGTGCCGAATCTGATGGGGCTGACCGAGCAGGATGGAATTGCGGCTGCCCTGGAGGCCGGGCTGACCATCAGTGATGAAATCAGCTATGTATACAGCAGTGACTATGCGGAAGGGCTGATCTGTTACCAGAGTTTTTCCAACGGTTCCTATGTGGATCCGGGTACGGCCGTGGAAATCAAGGTAAGCAAGGGGCCGGAGGCCGAAACTTATAAATACAATGCCAGCATTATGGCACCCACCCCGGAGGAGGCCCCTGACTATGTGGCCGGCACGGAGGTAGCCATCACACTGACCACGGATGACGGACAGGTGCTTCTGGAGACCAAGACATCAAGCTTTCCCCAGGCGGCAAATTATTATGGGCTTACGTCCTCTGCAGGTACCATAACCATGACTTATTTTGTCACCACGGAGGGTACGACCACAACAGATCCGGATACGGGGGAAACCATAACCACACCCGGGGAAACCGAATCCAGATCCTTTACAAGAAGAGTCGAGTTTACTCTGGAATAGGGCGGGGCTTATGAGGGGCAGGATAATCAAAGGAATCGCGGGATCTTATTATGTCCGCGGATGGGAGAAAGGGGAAGGGAATGCCGCCGGGGCATTCCCTTCCGGTCATGTCTATGAATGTAAGGCTAAGGGAGTGTTCCGCAAGGAGAAACTCCGTCCCCTGGTGGGAGACGAAGTGGAGATCGATGTGCTGGACCAGGAGAAGAAGCTGGGAAATATCAGGAAACTGCTGCCCAGGCACAGCGAACTGATCCGGCCTGCGGTGGCAAATGTGGACCAGGCGCTGGTGATCTTTTCCATTGCGCAGCCAAAGCCAGGCTTTAATTTGCTGGACCGTTTTCTGATTATGATGCGGCAGCAGGGGATCGAAAGTATCATCTGTCTGAATAAAGCGGATCTGGACCAGGAAGGGGAGGGGGAGAGATACTGCCGGATTTATGCTGCCTGCGGGTACCGGACTCTGGAAGTCAGCGCCAGGCAGGCACAGGGGATCGACAGTCTGAGAGCCATGCTGGAGGGAAAGGTGACTGTGGTGGCGGGGCCCAGCGGTGTGGGGAAATCCTCCATCATCAACTGTCTGCAGTCGGATATTGTCATGGAAACAGGGGAAATCAGTACAAAAATCCAGCGGGGGAAACATACCACAAGGCATTCCGAACTGATTGCCCTGGGGGATGGGGCCTACATTCTGGATACTCCGGGTTTCAGCTCCCTGGGGCTGTTTGATCTGGACAAGAGAGCGCTTGCCGGATATTACCCGGAATTTGCGGAGCATGTGAAATCCTGCAGATACGGGGACTGTACCCATGTCAGTGAGCCGGACTGCGGCGTAAAGGCAGCCCTGGAAGCAGGGGACATCAGCAGAATGCGTTATGGAAATTACTGTCTGCTGTTTGATGAACTGAGCCGCACGGAATCCAGGTCACCCGGCAGCAGGCAGCGCCCCACCATATAGGACTGTAAACTGAATCTGGCAGGGAAGATTCATCTTCCCCTGCCCGCCGCGCGACCTATGCGCCGCTTTGGCGGCATAATTTCGAGTGCGAGGAATCGCACTTTGGGCACGGGACTGCACTTCTCCACTACCCGCCGCGCCGGGCGCATGTTGCTTCAGTAACTATTTTCCGTATGCGCCCGTGTGCATAAAAAGGGCTGAAAATACTGTGGAGTATTTTCGGCCCTTCCTCCATAATTCCGGGCCCGGTACCCTTGCGTCCGCCGGGAAAATATGGTATACTTGCCTCAATTTTAGAATAAGGCGTGTCTGAAAACGCAGCCCCGCAAAATGTTCATATTTCATGGAAAGCAGTTTAGCGGATACGCAGTGGGAAAAGGGAGAGCATATATGGAAGTTTTATACGGAAGCACAAGGGGAAACGGCACGAAGGTAAGGGCTTCCCAGGCGGTCTTGCAGGGACTTGCGCCGGATGGGGGATTGTTTGTGCCGGATCATATCCCTGCGCTGGACAAGGATATAGAGGAATTATCGAAGATGGATTACCGTCAGACCGCATATGAGGTGATGAAGCTGTTCCTGACGGATTTTACGGAGGAGGAATTAAAGACCTGCATTGACAGGGCATATGATTCCAAGTTTGACAGGGAGGACATGGTTTCCCTGAAGGAAGCCGGCGGTGCGTATTATCTGGAACTGTTCCACGGGCCCACAATAGCCTTCAAGGACATGGCATTGTCCATTCTGCCCCATCTGATGATTACTTCCGCACGGAAAAACAATGTCAGGAACCAAATTATGATTCTTACTGCCACCTCCGGAGACACGGGCAAGGCTGCGATGGCAGGTTTTGCGGATGTGGAAGGCACGGGGATTATTGTGTTTTACCCGAAAAACGGAGTCAGCCCCATTCAGGAAAAGCAGATGCTGACCCAGAAGGGAAATAATGTGCTGGTGGTGGGAATCAGGGGCAATTTCGATGATGCCCAGAGCGGGGTGAAGAAGCTTTTTGCCGATAAGGAACTGGCGGCGGAAATGGAGAAAAAGGGATATCAGTTTTCTTCGGCCAATTCCATCAATATCGGGCGTCTGGTTCCCCAGATCTGTTACTATGTGTATGCCTACGGGACACTGCTGCGGCAGGGGAAGATTGCCCGGGGCGAGCTTGTGAACGTGGTGGTTCCCACCGGAAATTTCGGCAATATCCTGGCGGCTTTTTACGCGAAAAAAATGGGGCTGCCCTTAGGAAATCTGATCTGTGCATCCAATGAGAACAAGGTGCTGTTTGATTTCTTCCGCACCGGCGCTTATGACAGAAACCGGGAATTTATTCTTACCGCTTCCCCGTCCATGGACATTCTGATTTCCAGCAATCTGGAGCGCCTGGTGTACCGGATCGCCGGAGACGATCCGGCCAGGACGGCAGAACTGATGGCTGCGCTGAATGGGGAAGGAAAATACGAAATAACGCAGGACATGAAGTCGGGGCTGGGAGATTTCTACGGAAATTATGCCACGGAAGCGGAGGCGGGGGCGGAGATAGGGCGCCTTTACAGAGAGTGCGGGTATGTGATCGACACCCATACGGCAGTGGCTTCCGCGGTGTACAGGAAGTACCGGCAGGAGACAGGGGACGGGAGGAAGACGGTGATTGCCTCCACTGCCAGCCCCTACAAATTTACCAGAAGTGTCATGAACGCCATAGACGGCGGCAATGACGCGAAGGAAGACTTTGCGCTGGTGGATGAACTGGCGAAGATATCCGGCGTGAAGGTTCCCGGGGCCATTGAGGAAATCCGCACTGCGCCGGTAAGGCACAATAAGCAGTGTGATCCGGAGGGCATGAAAGAGGTTGTGAAGGAATTTCTGGGTTTATAAAACAATGCTCTCAACAGACAGGGGAATCTGGGACAGGAGGATGTCATGAGGACAGAAGAGATGCTTGAAAAGGTGGACCACACCCAGCTGAAGGCCTTTGCCACCTGGGAAGATATCAGAAAATTATGTGACGAGGCCCTGGAATATCATACGGCCAGCGTGTGCGTCCCGCCGTCTTATGTGAAACGGATTCACGACACTTATGGCGGAAAAATCAATATTTGTACGGTGGTGGGATTTCCGCTGGGATACAGCGTCACGGAGGCGAAGGCGGCAGAGATCCGCCAGGCGCTGCAGGATGGCTGCAATGAGATAGACATGGTGGTGAACATCGGAGATGTGAAGAACGGGGATTACGGAAAGGTGGAAGCGGAAATCCGCACATTGAAAGAAGTCTGCGGCGGGCATATTCTAAAAGTGATCATAGAGACCTGCTATCTGACGGAAGAGGAAAAACAGGCCATGTGCAGGGCCGTGACCAGCGCGGGGGCGGATTATATCAAGACATCCACGGGATTCGGTACGGCAGGGGCCGTAAAAGAGGATGTGGAGTTATTCCGGAAACACATCGGACCGGGGGTAAAGATCAAGGCGGCGGGCGGGGTTTCCAGCCTGGAAGATCTGGAATTGTTCCTGGAGCTGGGCTGTGACCGTGTGGGCACATCCAAAGCGGTGGGGCTGTGCAGGGAACGGGACCGGCGGGAAAAGTAAAGGGGTATTTTTCTGTTTTGAAAATGTAATGAAACAGTAAAATAAAGAAGAAAGAAAGGCGGGGGTTAAAATGGAGAATCAGGTAATTCGTGACAGACTGAAGGCGCTGAGGACGGAAATGAAGGCGGCAGGTGTCGATTACTACATGATACCGACTGCGGATTTTCACAATTCCGAGTATGTGAACGATTATTTCAAGGTGAGGGAGTACTTCAGCGGATTTACAGGATCCAGCGGAACACTGCTGGTATGGCAGGAATCTGCCGGACTCTGGACAGACGGCAGGTATTTTATCCAGGCGGAGAGGGAGCTGGACGGTACAGGCGTGGAGCTGTTCCGCATAGGCAATGAGGGCGTTCCCACCATCACGGAATTTCTGCAGAAGAACATGGGAGAAGGAGCCGTTCTGGGATTTGACGGCAGGGTGATTTCCGCCCAGGCGGGAAAGGAATACGAGGAGAAACTGGCAGACAAAAAGGTTTCCTTTGTGTACGACAAAGATCTTTCCGTGGGAATCTGGACGGACAGGCCGGCTTTCCCTGCGGGCAAAGTTACCGTGCTGGACGAGAAGATTGCCGGAAAAACATTTGAGGAGAAGCGCGGGGAAGTCATGAAGAAGCTGGAAAAGGAAAACGCGGACAGCTTCCTTCTGACCAGGCTGGATGACCTGATGTGGCTGTTCAATATCAGGGGATGTGACGTGGAATGCAATCCCGTGGCGCTGTCCTACGGATATCTGTCCAAAGAGCGCAGCGTGCTGTTCATCCAGAAAAGCGCGCTGGATGATGAGGTAAGCGCCTATCTGGAAAAGAAGGGCGTCCAGGTGGAAGAGTATGACAGCATTGTGACATACCTGAAAAATCTTCCGGCAAAGGGAAAACTTCTGGCAGATAAGCGCTATTGCAGCTATTGTCTGTACAAGACGGTTTCCGAAACCCAGACCATTGTGGAGAAAAAGAATCCCACGGAGCTTCTGAAGGCGGTGAAAAACCCCGTGGAGCTTGCCAATATGGAGAAAATGTATCTGAAGGACAGCCTGGCGCTGACAAAGTTTATCCGCTGGCTGAAAACGAATATCGGCAAAATGGAGATCACGGAGATTACCGCGGCAGACAGACTGGAGGAATTCCGCAGGGAGGTTCCGGAGTTTCTGGGATTGTCCTTCCCCACTATCGGCGGATATATGGCAAACGCGGCCATGATGCACTACGAGGCCACACCGGAGAACTATGCGGTGCTGAAACCGGAGGGACTGTTCCTGGTGGATTCCGGCGGACAGTATCTGGGCGCTACCACGGATGTGACCAGAACCATTGCACTGGGGCCGGTGTCCGATGAGATCAGGAAGCATTACACGGTGGTGGCGGCAGGCATGCTGCAGATGACCAATGCCAGATGGCTCCACGGCTGTACAGGACGGAACCTGGATATCCTTGCCCGCCAGCCTGTCTGGAATATCGGCCAGGATTATAAATGCGGCACAGGACACGGGGTGGGATATATCCTGAATGTGCATGAAGGTCCCCAGGGACTTTCCTGGCAGTATACGGAAGGCCGGCCCGAGGCAGTCATTGAGCCCGGGATGGATGTGACCAATGAGCCGGGTATCTATATAGAAGGCAGTCACGGCATCCGCATCGAAAATGTGATGGTGGCAGAAAATGACGTGAAGAACGAGTACGGACAGTACATGCATTTTAAGACCATCACCTGGGTGCCCCTGGACATGGACGCCATTGACGAAAAATATCTGACCGAGACCCAGAAAGAATACCTGTACGCTTACCAGAGAGAGGTCTATGACAAACTTTCTCCTTTCCTGAACGAAGAGGAGAGGGAGTGGCTCAGGGCAGAAACCAGGGCATTTTCCTAAATGTTAAATCGTTATAAAATATGTGCGCACTTTCTTGACTTTTGAAAACAGTTTTGAGATAATGAAAAGGATTAAGGTGATTCTTTTTTCAGGCGGGAATCATCATAAAAATACCGATTACTCCTTTCCGGGAACGGAAGGGAGTAAGAATACAATTTTCAAGGAGGACGATACCAATGTCAACAAAAGCGTATTACCCGATTTCCGAGATCGGCGCTGGCAAGCCCGGTTTCAGCAAGACACGTTCTATCATTGAGGGCGCTTTCTACGGCAACAATGTCGTAAAAGTAAATACCCTGAAAGAAGCATATGAGATGGCAAAGAATTCTCCCGGAACCATTGTTACCGATATGCCGGTTTACCGTGCGGAAGAGATCGGTCTGGAGAGAGATGCCAAGGTGCTGCTTTTCAACGATGGCGCCGTTACCGGACGTTACGCACAGGCGCGCCGCATCAAGGGTGAGCCCGGTGTTGATGCTGCCAAGCTTGACAAAGTAGTTATGGATGCCATTTACAAGACCCGCTGGCAGACAATGTATCATGCAGAGTGCTATATCGGCCTGGATCCCGAATTTATGGCAAAGGCACATCTCCTGATTCCGGAAGGAGAGGAGAACCTTCTTTACAACTGGATGCTGAACTTCCAGTATATGTCCGACAAGTATGTGGAGATGTACAAGAAGTCCCAGCCTATCGGTGGCGGCAAGGAGCCGGATATTTACATTTTCTCCAATCCCCAGTGGGCGCCTACACCCAGCCCTGACGTGGATTACAGCTGCTTAAGCGATGATCTGACTCTGTGCTATTTTGACACAGACCAGAACTGTGCGGCTATCCTGGGCATGAAGTATTTCGGCGAGCACAAGAAGGGTACCCTGACCATGGCATGGGCTCTGGCAAACAGAAACGGTTATGCTTCCTGCCACGGTGGACAGAAAGAATATCTGCTTGCTGACGGCAGCAAGTTTGTGGCTTCCGTTTACGGTCTGTCAGGATCCGGCAAGTCCACCCTGACCCATGCAAAGCACAATGGCAAGTATGAGATCAAGGTGCTTCATGACGACGCTTTCATCATCAATACGGATACCTGCTCCTCCGTGGCCCTGGAGCCTACTTATTTTGACAAGACAGCTGACTATCCTACAGGCTGCCCGGACAATCAGTTCCTGCTCACGGCACAGAACTGCTCCGCAACCCTGGACGAGGATGGAAAGGTTCAGCTGGTTACAGAGGATATCAGAAACGGCAACGGACGCGCCATCAAGTCCAAACTGTGGTCTCCCAACCGCGTGGACAAGATCGAAGCTCCCGTAAACGCTATCTTCTGGATTATGAAGGATCCCACCATTCCTCCTGTAGTGAAGCTGAAGGGAGCCGCACTGGCATCCGTAATGGGCGCTACCCTGGCTACCAAGACTTCCACCGCAGAGCGTGTGGCTGCAGGCACCGATATGAATGCCCTTCGTATCGTTCCTTATGCAAATCCGTTCAGAACATATCCTCTGGTAAATGACTACGAGAAGTTCAAGAAGCTGGTTGACGAGAAGAACGTTGACTGCTATATTATCAACACCGGCGATTTCATGGGCAAGAAGGTGAAACCTGCCGATACTCTGGGCATCCTGGAGGCAATTGTGGAGAAGAGGGCAAGCTTCAAGCAGTGGGGACCTTTCGAGGATATCGAGATCATGGATTGGGAAGGATTCGCTCCCGACCTTGGCGACGCAGAGTATGTGAAGGCACTTCAGGGCGCTATGCAGAACCGTGTGGACGCTGTGGAAGGCTTTACCACCAAGAAGGAAGGCTACGACAAGCTGCCTGACGAGGCTCTTGCAGCACTGAAGAAGATCGTGGACGAGGCTGCCAGCCTGTAAGTCTGCGGACAGACAACAGAACAATCGAGCAGGGTGCATGTTGCGTCAGCAACAAGGTTCCATATGCATCCCTGCGCATAAAAAAGGACATCGGCAGAGGCCGGTGTCTTTTTTTCATGCGCAGGCCCGCACACAAGGTGCGACGCCCCGCACCTGGAATTATGTCGCTAAAGCGGCGTGCGGGCCGCGCGGCGAGTAGTGGAGGAGGGCACCCCTACTCGATTGTATAGGCCCGCACACAAGGTGCGACGCCCCGCACCTGGAATCATGCCGCTAAAGCGGCGTGCGGGCCGCCCCGCGGGTAAATTTCCGCCTTTTCTTGCAAGCATGATTGAGATATGATAAGATGTAGGGGACAAAAGTAAGAGACCATTGGCTGAGGGGATATGACAGGAGAGGCAGAAGGAGAGAATCCATGTTCAGAAGGAAAAAGACAGAGAGAAAGGAATATGACCGGGAAAACTGGAAGCCGATTCTCAGGTGCAGTATCTGCAATGGGGAACGGGTGGCAGGTTTTAAAAACATTCATACGGGTGAGTTCCGGGAAGAGTGTTTTATCCGGGATGACGGTGACCTGGAAGAATTCCTGGAAAAATACGGAATCCCGGATTTGGCCAAAGAGTATTAGCGGGAAGCCTGTTTTGGCAGAGATGGGGAAAGGAGAGAGGCAGATGGTGGGGCTGGGGAAATGTCACTGATCTGCGGCAGGGAAATACATATGACAGAATTCTTATACGGCATCGTGGAGATAATTGCCAGAATCCACAATTATCTTCTGAAGATGAATGATGCTTATGAATATAACTTTACGGACAAGGAGCTGCATTTTCTGATTATCGGCGCGTTGGGAATGGGCATGGTCTTTGTGGTGCATCCGCTGTTCAAATGGCTGGTGAGGAACAATCATATCATGGTGATCAGCTGGATATACGTTTTTACGTTAATTATTGTGATTACGTTTGCCATTGAGATCGGCCAGAGGGTGACGCACACGGGCGTGATGGACTTTGCGGACATTATGTTCGGTGTGCTGGGATTTATCTGTATGTTTCTGGTGTTCTCCGTCATCCGGGGGATTTATCACCTGATTCTGCGGCTGACCGGGCGTGAGGAAGCGGAAGACGACGGATACGAAGAGCCGGAGTATTAAAAGGAGCAAAAGAACAGCCATGAAGTTTATACATATCGCGGATCTGCACATCGGAATACGCGTCAATGAATTTTCCATGCTGGAAGATCAGAAATATATTCTGGGACAGATTCTGCAAATAGTACAGCGGGAACATGCGGATGCGGTGCTGATTGCGGGGGATGTCTATGACAAGGCGCTTCCTTCGGCCGAGTCCGTACAGATTTTTGACAGATTTCTCACAGAGCTTGCCGATGGCAAAAAGAAGGTTTTTGTGGTCAGCGGAAATCATGATTCTCCGGAGAGACTTGCCTTTGGTGCCCGGCTTATGAGCGGGAGGGGTGTCCATATGTCCCCGGTGTATGAGGGGGATGTAAAAGAAATTACCCTGGAGGACGAATTCGGGGAAATCGGGGTCTGGATGCTGCCCTTTCTGAAACCTGCCACCGTGCGGCATGCGCTGGAGGGGAAGGTGGAGGGCAATATGCCGGAAACCTATGCGGAGGCGGTAAAAATGGCGGTAGACCGCATGAAAATAGACGACACAAAGCGGAATATTCTTGTGGCCCATCAGTTTGTGGCGGGAGCGGGGACCTGCGATTCGGAGATTGTGTCGGTGGGCAGTCTTGACAATGTGCCCGTGGATATTTTTGACGGCTTTGACTATGTGGCAATGGGGCATCTTCATAATTCCCAGTCCGTAAGGCGGGATACCCTGCGTTACTGCGGAACTCCCCTGAAATATTCCTTTTCCGAGGCAGACCAGGTAAAATCCGTGACCGTGGTGGAGATGAGGGAAAAGGGGCAGGTCAGTGTCCTGGCGGTGCCGCTGGTGCCCTTACATGATATGCGGAAGATCAGGGGCACTTATCTGGAAGTGACGGCCAAATCTTTTTATCAGGAATTTCAGAGGGAGGACTATGTCCAGGTGACGCTGACGGACGAAGAAGATGTGCCGGACGGCCTGCAGAAACTCCGTATTATTTATCCCAATCTGATGCGTCTTTCTTATGACAATACCCGTACAGGCAGGACCGGAAAAGTGGACGCCGACAGCGCCGTGGAGCAAAAGTCGGAAGAGGAACTTTTCGGGGAATTTTATGAATTGCAGAACAATCAGCCCATGGGTGAGGAACAGCGGGCATATATGAAAAAAGTGATAGAGTCGCTGCAAACTCCGTGACAGGGAAGAACCCTCCGGGGATTCCCCGGCGTTTCCCCGGGTCCGGGCATGCCTGTCCATCCCGGGGATCTTTTGCGCTGGTTTGCATGAAATTTTTCCATAATATAAAAAGCCCCGCAGGCGGGCAGGAGGTACGGTCATGAAACCGGTAAAACTTATTATCAGTGCGTTTGGTCCATATGCGGACAGGACGGAAATCGATTTCCGGAAATTGAAAAAGAGTGGTCTGTATCTGATTACCGGGGATACCGGAGCGGGAAAGACCACCATTTTTGACGCCATAACCTTCGCGCTGTACGGGGAGGCAAGCGGCGGGGTCAGGGAATCTGACATGTTCCGCAGCAAGTATGCCGGGGACAAGATTCCCACCCAGGTGGAATTTACCTTCGACTACAGAGGGAAAGAATACACGGTAAAGCGGAATCCGGAATACCGGCGTCCCAAGGGGAGGGGAACGGGCTATACGACGCAGAGTGCGTACGCGGAACTGATTTATCCGGATGGACGGGTTCCGGTGACGAAGGTGAAGGATGTCACCAAAGCGGTGACGGAGCTGCTGGGACTGGACTGCAGGCAGTTTACCCAGATTGTCATGATTGCCCAGGGGGATTTCCAGAAGCTGCTGTTTGCGAAGACAGAGGAGAGAAGCCTTATTTTCCGGCAGATTTTCAACACCGGACTATATCAGAAGGTACAGGAGAAGCTGAAAGCCGATGTAAGATGCCAGGAGAAGGAATACGGGGAACTGAAGCGCAGCATCTGCCAGTATATGGACGGGATCCTGTGCGGGGACAGGATGGATTCGCATGCGGCAGTGAAGCTTGGGGAAATGCAGAAAAGCCATTTCCAGGGCCGGATAGAGGAAGGGATGTCCCTGCTGGAGGAGCTTTGCCGGGAGGATGAGGCCGCCCTGCAGTCCATGGACCGGGAGCTGGAGGAAATTGACGGCAGACTGCGGAAAGAAGAACGGCTTATTGGCAATATTGCGCAGGTAAAGAAACAGCGCGGCGAGCTTGCGGAAAACAGAAAGAGCCGGGAGGCGCTGGAGCCGGAACTGGCCCGGGCGGAACAGGAATTTTACCAGGCCCGGGAAGAGAGCGGCGTCTGTCCGAAGCTGGAGGCAGAGATCCGGGAAGCGCTGAAGGAAAGGGAGCTGTCTGACAAACTGGAGGAAGAATGCAGGGCTCTGGAGACGGAGGAAAAGGCCTGGCTGGAAGAAGAATCACGGAAGGAGAGTCTGTCCGGTGAAGTGAAGGCGCTGGGGGAGGAACTGGAGCAGAAACGGGAAAGCCTGAAGCGCTATGCCGCCACCGGGGAAGAAAAGGAACGTCTGGAAAACCGGAAGAAAAATATCCTGCAGCAGAGGCTGCAATTAAGCCGGCAGAAGGAAGGGCTGGAGCAGGAAATACGAAATCTGCATTCCGTGTCGGGGGACATGGATAAAGACAGGAAAAAAGAGCAGGAACTGCAGGCATATATTCAGGATGCGGAAGAAAAGAGACAGGCCCTGGCGGACAGGGATGTGCTGCTTGCGGGGACGGAGGAGATGCGCGGCAGGCTGGAAGGGCAGAGGGAGATTCTGGAAAGGGGAAAGAGAGAGCTGGAAGTCCTGAAGGAAGAGCGGAAGCAGGCTTATGCCCGGTGGGAAAAAATCACCGGTGACGTAAAAGGGCTGCAGCAGGAAGAGGAAGCAAGGGAAAGAGACCGGGAGATGCGGAAGGACAGCCGGGAAAGCTGTGTCACCTGGGAGTTCAGGGCAGAAAAAGCAAGGCGACAGCGGAACATTTTTGCGGAGCAGCGTAAGGAGCTTGCGGAGGCCCTGGAGCAGGTGAAGGCCCTGGAGGAAGCCTGGGGGCTTGTGCAGTCCCAAATACAAAAAAATACGGAATTGCGTGACTCTTATGTACAGGAATGGGAGAAAAGAAAGGATGCGGAATCCCGGATGCTGATTTTTACCCGGAAAAAGGAGGAGGCGCAAAAAGTACAGGAGGATGGGGAAAAACTTTCCCGCCGGCTTTCGGACTGGGAGGAAGACGAAAAAGAACTTTACAGGGCCCGGGAAGAATACCGCAGGGCCGCGGAAGAAAAGGAGAAAACCGGCGCGGACTACCGGAAGTGGGAACAGCTCTTCCTGGACGCCCAGGCGGGACTGCTGGCCAGGGAATTAAAAGAGGGGGAGGCCTGCCCGGTCTGCGGGTCGGTGCATCATCCTGCCCCGGCCCGGATTCCGGAACAGGCGCCGGAGAAGGAGAGGCTGGAGGAAAAGAAAAAGCTCCTTTCAGAGGTGGAGGAAAAGGCAGCGCGGGCAAGCGCCCGGGCAGGTCAACTGGGAGAGCGGCTGGAGGAGGACCGCAGGCAGATAGAGGAGGACGCGGAGGTTTACTTTGCCGGAGTGCCGGCAGAGTGGGCCCCGGGCGTGGAATGCCTGCAGAATGCCGCTTTACGGGAACGACTGGCAGTGACCATGGGGAGAGCCGGGGAGGAGACCCGGAGGCTGTCTGCCGAAATACAGCGGTGTGAGGAAGAGAGACGCCGGAAGGCAGAACTGGATAAGCTGATACAAAAAGCGGAGGAGGAACAAAATAAGCTGGAGCTGAGAGGGCAGGAGAGCCGGCAGCTTTTACACAGCGCAAGGGGGCAGCTGGAGGCAAAGAGGAAGCAGTGGGAGAAAGGCATTCTGGAAACGGACCTGCCCGAAGAACTCAGGAAGGGCGGGCCCTGGGCGCACGAGATTTCGGAATATCTGGAGAAACAGCTGGAAATAAGCCTTCGTCAGCTGGAAGAGGCGAAGGAGGCACAAAAACGTCTGGAAGAACTGGAGCGGGAAAGCAAAGAGGCCGAGAGAAAACGACAGCTTCTGGAGGATAAAAAGGCAGAAGAAAAGAGCCGCCTGTCAAATCTGGAAGGACAGGAAGAGACAGCCGGAAAACAGCTTTTGAGGGAGACACAAAAGACGGTGGAATTTCTTCGGGAAGCCCGCAAGATGCTGGAAGGGCAGCCGGAAGAGACAGGAACAATTCTGGGGGAACTGCCCGGACTGCAGGCACAACGGGAAACGGGGGAAATGACGCCGCACACAGTGACGCAGGAAGGGCTGTCCCCGGAAAATCTGCGGATGCAGGAATGGATCGGGCTGCTTTGGGAACGGGAAGCCGCTATCGGAAAAGACATTGCATTCCGGGAACAGCTGAAGGAAGAGGAATCCCGGAAAAAGGAGATGCTGGCGGACATAGGAAAGCGCCTCAATGAACTGGAAAGGCAGCTGGCGGGGATCCGCAGCCGTATAGGAGAAAAAAGGGCGCAGCTCACAGACAGTATCGGGGCATTCGCGGATATACTTATGGCGCAGGAAGCGCCGGAAACAGGAGCCCTGCTGTCCGGAGAAAAGGAAAAGGACGCGGGAAGGCCTGTGCCCGCGGAACCGGAAGAGACCGAAGTGTCCCAGGAAGCGCTCATGGAACTTGCCCTGAGGGCGCTGGAATTCCTTCAGGACCAGATGGTGACTTTGGAGGAAAAATTAAGACAGAACCAGGCAGATTTTCTGAAAAAGCAGGAACTGGAGCAGGAGATCCCCCGGACACAGGCCCGGATAGCCGCGGTGCAGGAAGAAATCCGGAAAGCGGATCACAGTCTGGTGACGAAAGCCACGGAGATAAAGATGCGCAAAGAAAGCATTGCCGGGCAGAGGCAGCAGCTGGGGGAGGAGACCAGAGAGGAGACGGAAGGAAGGATTGCGCAGCTTCAGAGCCGCAAATCGGCCCTGGAAACCGCACTGCAAGCGTCCGAACAGAAACTGACGGAATACCGTGAACAAAATCATAGGCTCCTGGCAGCCGCGGAAACCCTTCAAAAGCAGCTGGATACGGCCGGGGAGGCGGGAAGCGCGTCGGAAGACGAGGTGCTGGCCAGAAAGGAAGAGCGTCTGCGGGAGAAAAAAGAATTAAGCTTCCGGCGGGACGGGAAGCACAGGGCTTTTTTCCGGAACCGGGATATTCTGGATAAGGTCAGGACGCGGCAGAAGGATATCGAGGCGGTGGAGCGGAAATATGTGTGGATGAAAGCGCTCTCCGACACCGCCAACGGGACGCTGAGCGGCAAGCAGAAAATCGAGCTGGAAACCTATATCCAGATGACCTATTTTGACCGGATTATCCGGCGTGCAAACCTGCGCCTGCTGACCATGAGCTGCGGGCAGTACGAGCTGAAGCGGGAGGAAGAGGGCACTAACCGCAGGGAAAAGGCCGGACTGGAACTGTGTGTCATTGACCATTACAATGCTTCCCAAAGAAGCGTGAAGACGCTTTCCGGCGGAGAATCCTTTCAGGCATCCCTCTCCCTGGCCCTGGGGCTTGCGGACGAAATCCAGTCACTGGCGGGAGGGATTCAGATGGACTCCATGTTTGTGGACGAGGGATTCGGTTCCCTGGACGAAGAGGCGCTGGAGCAGGCCGTGAGAGCCCTGGGGCAGCTCGGCCAGGGCAACCGCCTGGTGGGCATTATCTCCCATGTGGCAGAACTGCAGGAAAGAATAGAGCGGAAAATCATTGTCACAAAACAAAGGGGCAAAAACGGAATCACAAGCTGCGTGAAAGTGGAGTGAGGGCCGATAGTGCGGAAAGCTGCCGGGGATTTGACGGAAGAAATCTGTTTTTACAGGGGATGCCTGAAAACGGCGTCCCCATTTTGATGCGCCCAAGTTTCATCCGGGTTCTGCAATCCGGGTCACACCCGCATAAATTTCGGATATCTCATACCAGGTGACATAGTCCGCGACACCGGTCCGGGGGAGACGGAAGATTCCCTGGATTTTCCATCACAGCAAGAGATAAAAATAGGCTGGCGCATCCCGGGCCTGGACAGACAGTTGGCAAAAATGCAGTGGAAGTTTTGGGCTTCAAAGTTTTGAGCTTCTGTAGAAACATGTTGACAAAGCACCTCGGGGGGGTAATATGAATACAGAAAATGTGGACGGGCCCGAACCGTAAAGGAGGTTGTGTCAATATGAGATTTGCAGATGAAGTGCACAGTACCTTAAAATCACATTTGAAATACATAGGATTTGCAGTATTAACAGGAATATGTGTCTACTTTTCCTTAATGTCAAATAATCTCGTAAATAATCTGGATGGAATATGGCATTCATCTAATTTTATTGCCGGAAATTGGGAGATATCTCTTGGAAGAGGATTACAACGATATGCTGACAGAGCAAGGTTTGGACTTGTAACAAGTGCGTGGAATTCTATTATTGTCTTTATTTTAATTGGTACGGCTGATTCGCTTATCATAGCGCGGTTTCGGCTGAGAGATACTTTGTTCTCATATTTATTGGTTTTCGCTACAATTTCTAATCCTATTGTATGCGAGTCGCTGAGTTACTGCTATATGTCGGTAAACTTTGGACTTGCATATTTCTTTTCTGTTTTATCATTTATGCTTATTTCCGGTAATGCAGAAACAAAAAAGAAGATCCTTTTCACATGTTTATTATCCTCTTTGGCATTTGGGATTTCCATGGCGTTTTATCAGGCTTATATCTGTGTTTATGCAGTATTATGTATCTACCTCATATTAGTGATACTTAAAAAAGAAAAGGCTCTTTTGAAAGCCGCACAAAAAAGCATATTGTGTATTGTAATATTTATGGGAGGGGGTATTGTTTATTATACAATAACACAGTTATTATTGTGGAGGGCTGGCACAGAGATGGCTGCCTATAGGGGGGCCAACAATATCGGTATCATAGAAATAATAAAAAATATTCCTATGGGAATCATAACGGCTTATAAGGAGTCATGGAATTACTTTTGGGTTGACAGATTAAACGCAAAAATGGAATTTTCGAATATTGTCATTATTCTTACATATGTGACAATTGTAATATTTACGATCATGTCACTTTATGACCTTTTCAAAACAAGTAAGAAGCATATGGCGTTTTCAGCTGCTATAGTAATATTCTTGCCGGTTGCTGCATCAGTTATCTGCGTTGTTGCTGTTGGCAATTTAATTTCCGGATTAATGGCAATGGGAATTCTCATGTCAGTGCTGATGTTCTATACCTTTGTGGATGACAGAAAATGCATGAAACTCATAATGAACTGCGTTTTGATCATAATTTCATGGTATTTGGTTTCAGCAGTTATAAATGATCAAATAGCATTAAAAGAAGGTATAAAAGCTACGGAAAGGATTACGGAAGACATATTGACACAAGCTGCTTCCTCTGGTTTATTAGAAAATGTTGATAGTGTTGCATTTATAGGAAGAGCAGCTGAAAATCCATTATTTTATAAGAGTACGGCCTATGAAATGGCAAATGAATATGCGCAGTTTGGTAGATGGAGTACGGATGCAAGAAATAACAGGGTTACCTGGAATGGTATAACAGAAATTTTCTGTGGAATATCCCTGCCATTTTGTGGGGACGATACTTATTTAAACATTATACAATCAAATCGTATAAAAGATATGCCCATATATCCACAAAATGGGTATATGGCAATAATAGACAATGTCTTAGTTGTAAAAATATCAGATCTTTACTAACAGTTTAAAGAGTCCCTAAACCTGGTGTTATCAGTGAATATACAAAATACACCATTGCAGACATGCCGAACAAAGTGTTGGGGCATGTCGCGACGAAGTATGATTCTGTGAGTGAAGGAGTGAAAGCTAAAAAGTATGTCTGGAAATATGGTTCTCGCCGGGGAGAGAAATTAAGCCCTGCCAGAGTGCCTTAATACGTCGTGGAAACTGATGAAAGCCGCCACCCGAAAAGGGGACGGCTTTTTGTGCACACGGGTGCATAAGGAAAATTGTTGCTGACGCAACATGCACCCGTCGCGGTGAGTAGTGGAGAAGAGCGTTCCCCTACTTGATTAAATCGTAAATAAGACTATAATTTTCTAATCAGTCTTGCTGGATTTCCTGCAATTATGCAATGACCTTCTGGAAAACTTTTTGTAACAATTGCACCTGCACCCACAATCGTGTTATTTCCCAATATTACCCCAGGCAAAATCATACTATTCATTCCCAGCCAACATTTTTCACCTAGTCTCACATCCTTTGGCCCATCATGTTCGTCTGGATTTTTTACGGAATGATTTGTTGTAATAATCCCTACATTCATGGCAATCCAGGTTCCACGACCGATAAAAATATGACCATCACTCCATGTTTGAAAATTATTTCCCACCCCCTGAAAATTATTCAAATCGTCTGGGTGAAAATGTATATTTTCATAATGTCCAACTCTAATATGTGGTGAGCATGGCCACGGTACATCAGGATTAAATCTTTTTCCAACTGCATCAATGCAAATCCATCTCCAGCCAGGAGCAGTCAGACCACCAAAACCACCTTGAAACCACCTGCCATAATAATATTTCTTATCATACAGCAGCCTGCCAAGAATATGCCCCCATATGTAATACCATACAAACAGAAATATTTTCTTAACAGAATAAAGCCTGCATTTTTCAACAAACTTCTTCACGGCGCATTCCTCCAATATTATTTCCGGTTCAATCCGTGAGATTCAGAAATAATAACAAATCGCCATTGCAAAACTAAATAAAAAAATGCAGCTTGTTTCTGCCAATGAAACTGATCAGGTATTTATTTCTATTCCACGCATTATGAACCGAATTTTTACACTTTTAAGAGAAAAGTAATAAAATCCTATTTTACATATCTGTTGCAGAAAACAGAGCACTACCCCCCCTAAATGTATATTCCGTCCGTTTTTTATAGTTTTTATCATATATAATGTCCTCCATATTATAAAAAGAAAATAGGTATATTATTGTGAGCAATCTAAAATTATTCATTTTCTCCCTTTAGAGACGTCATTATTCTTTTTAAACTTTTAAAATTAAGTCCTAATACTATTACATTAAATAATATATAGCCTAAAGCAAAATTAACAAAAGCATTCAGAAATCGTAATTCTAGTGCTGAAATAAGCAATCTAATACCAATTCCACACAATAGCATCTCCACCCCCAGCAGTAGAATCTGTCCAGGCTTTAAAACTTCTGATATGCGAATATTCACAAGTTTTGAACTTGTTCTAAAATATAATGCTAATGAAACTCCCATACTAATAAAGGTCGCCAAAGCCGGTCCTGGCATTCCCATCAAGTAAAACATAGGATAATTCAAACATATATTGATCGCACAACCAATAATTGAATATTTCATAACGATATCTGTTCTTCCCAACGCCGATGGAACCATTCCAAAGAAGGTAAACCGCATCATAGCTACGGCTGTATAAATTCTGAAAACAATCGTCCCCTCAGAGTTTAAATATATTTTAGAAAACAAAAGTTCAATTGCTTCCGGTGCCAGAACTGCAGCTCCAATACACAACGGCCAGGTAATTTTATAGCCTAATTCAAGATAACTAGACCAAAGTTCTTTAAAATTGTTTTTTTCTCCATTATTTATATATCTGACAATGACAGGCATTACAACTGCGGTAAATGAACTAACAACAAAAGAGAATGGAAGTTCCTTTGACACATTGGCATATAAAGCATATTCCTCTGTGCTCATCATACCGCTGATCATAAACTTATCTATATTAATTGAAATTGTACTAATTGATGTCCCCAATAACAAAGGTAAAGCATATTTTAGAATCTCTTTTATAACTGCAAAATCGACTTGCATTATTAAAATAGAAAATTGTCTTTTTTTATATATTAAAGCAAAACATACATATTGTAGCAAATCTAATACAAATAACAGTATAAAAATCAAAGCTATATTACTGGTAAAATAAGAAAGACCACCTACGATACAAATCTGCCCAATTGATATAAGCAAATTTCTCATTGCTATCATTTTAGCATAGCCGCTGGAAATAAAAAGCGGTTGGTATAACCCGACTAAATTCTGTATACATGGACGAAAAGCAATATATATCAAGAGTCCCGATACGGCATCATTCCTAAAATATCCAACAATTTGAAAGCGAAAAATCAAGATCAGTATTCCACACAACACACCACTTATTATACTGAGTGAAAAAATAGTACTTACATATTTTTTTCTTGCATTTACATCGGTAGATTTATTAAAGAAATAGTTTATTGCATCATTAAGTCCTAAAGAAAAAAAGGGAGCACACGAAGAAATTAATAGTACCGCCTGCGAATATGTTCCATAACTTGTTTTTGTTAATGTCCTTGATAAAATCATTGTCTGTATAAGATTTACCGATAAAGTTATTACTCTTACAAAAACAAGAAAAATCGAATCACTTACGATGCCTCCTTTGCTATTAGGGGCTGTGATATTTTGCGTATCTTTCTTTGATTTCATAAAACACCTCTTTATAAATTCCGGCATGCTTTTTATAAACTATATAATTTTTCCTTGTTCATAATTATATTGTTTTTTTAACTGTAATCAACAATCGCCTAAATTTCTAGTACCTTCTATCATGCTGATATTGCTGTTTTGTATATTAAATCAATAATAAGACTCTAAATAACTTTTTATACATACCGCCTCAACCATTAAACGTCTTCTGCAATTCTTCTACCGAATTAAACTCAAAGACACATATTTCACCATCATGCCATATAATACGATCGGCTTTATTCCAAGACATTACATTCTCACTTGATAATTGTTCTTCTGAAATAATTAAGAAAGTTTTTTCTGACCATGAAAGATCAATTTGTTCTGTTGTACATAACCACTTTGTTTTTTCAAATGTGTTGAGTGATACCAATGGACAAATTTGTAATTTCCCATTACTGTGCTGAACGGAAGAATTCGTATATTTAAAAGTTGAAAATCCATACCGAAAATCATTTTCCAACAAAAAAGTGACCATTTCTCTTTGTTTATCAGGGTTTTCTATTCCACCGTGATTACCAAATATATGCGTCTGATAACCAGTGTTAAGACAAATAATCCCAATAATTCCCCCGGCAAGCAATATCTTTTTGGGCATCCCCTTTTTTTCGGCTTTTAAGATTGTGGAAAACATAATATGGGGCAAGATCATAAAAAAAGGTAACATATATCTTGGCTTATATTCTATTATTAAAAATGTATAAATAAAAAAATGAATTCCTAATGCACATAAAAAAAATAATATAAGGAGGATTTTAAATGAATAGTTCTCTTTTTTTCTGAGATTATAAATAATAATAGTAGTTATAAAAATTATTATGATGATACTTGCTATATTGGATAGACTACCCAGTGAAAATAAATTCACTTCTTTTGTATACCCTAAGTTAGACAATGTTTCTCTAATCATTATTGCAAATGCTTGTAAATCAAATTCTTTCCAAATTAAATCGTCTATATTTCCCCAAGTAAATTTACGGCTCAAAAATAATTTATTTACAAAATATCCTCCTAAAGCCATACTCGTTCCTAATGCAGATATCCAGAATATTTTACAATTTATATAATTTTTTTGAGAATCGTTGGCATATTCAGTATTACGACGATATACACAGCAATAAATTGTACTTCCTAATATCAATGGCATATATAGATTTTCTATTAGACGAATGCCCTGCATTCCTATAATAAAAGAAAAAGTGAGAAACAATAATATTAGCAAAATATAATTAAAATTATGCTTTTTTTTAGCATTTATAATGGCAAAATAAATTCCCAAAATAATATAGACTTGTGTAATTGCGTATCCATAATATCCACACCCATGCATTAACGTATAATACATTTGACTTTCACCATATGGCAACAAAGATAAACCAAACATCCATAAACTGTGACATCCGAAGCCAAGTTGATATGCAAGAAAAACGCTGGCACACCCCATTATACCATTCATTAATATGGTTCCTAATACTTCTACCTGCCACCAAGTGATTTCCGGAAAACATTTAAAAAGCAACGCGAATAATAATTCGTTATCAAACAGCCTAAGTTGTGTTGAAAAGAACCAGTTTTTTGATATAAGACTGTTTTCTTGCGACAGTATATAAGCATAAAAAATATCAGATGCAGAATCTGATTCTATTAATTGTATGCCGTATCTTAGTTTGTAATAAGATAAAATAAATAAAATACCTATCCCAAATATAACTGGCAAAAAATATTTATTGACCTTTTAAAAAGATTATTTTCGTCTTTTATCTGTTAGAAAATAAATAAATAAATTTACAAACTTCTGTTTTTAGAAATTATATTATGAAATTGAGATTTACATTTATCTTCTAAAAAGGTTTTCATTACTTCCATATATCCATCCCTTAAGGCAATTCGATCTTGTACGGAATAAGTTAGGGCTGTCTTGATGAGTTGAGAAAACTCGTCCGCATTTTGCGCTACAAAAAAGCCTTTTACATTTAAATAATTATCACTGCATGTTGTCACAATAGGTAAAAGGTAACACATATAAGTTAATATTTTTCTAGTATATCCATAAACTATTTTGCTATTTGACGCACGTACTGGACTAATGCCGACACTGGATGACTCTAAATAAGGGATATATTCTTCTTTGCTCATACTTCCCAGATACTTTACATTATCATGAGAATTACGTTCGAAGGGGCCAATCACAATAAATTCTGCTTCATTGTTTTGAGTAGCCGCATATTCAATTAAGTCTAAATCTACAAATGAAGTTCCTATATAAACTACTGATTTCTGTTTACTTTCGACCGGGAACCAGTTCTGTAAAAAGATTATGTCTTTTTGGGTGGACATCGGATTTCTCAATATGCTTAGTTTTGTATGATCTGCTCCATGGTTTACATAATATTTAACCTGGTTTTCATCTACACATGCAGTAATATCCGAAAGGCCAATCATTTGCCGCTCAAGCAAAGAAGCGTTGGTAGCATTAGAAAATGTTTCCAAAATATCTGATGGTCTATAAATTATTTGAGCGGAAGGATAATCTTTTTTATAGTCCGCTGCATATTGGCAGCCAACCCCTTCAATTAATATTATATCATAAACTGGCTTTAGTTTCTTTTTCAGGCGTTTCCAGCTCGGCCAATAATTTTCGCCTGTCTTCATCTTCAATAGTTTCGCCAGTTTTGCTGGTATAAACAAAGGAGCGGAAAAATGAAACACCGTTACATCATTTTCTTTAAAACTGATTCCTCTCCATAGATCCACAAAATTTTTTAAATTTTCTTTATCATTATTATGAAATATCCAGCTTAAGCTTACAGGACATGTTACCCAATCTACATTATACGAAAATTCTTCCAGATATTTTATAAAGTAATGAAAACCTCCCACTCGTTGACAGTTTTTCACATGATATGTTATAACCAATGCATTCTTTTCCACAGAATCCTCCTAGATACATTATCATTTATATATCCCAAATAATTTTTTTGTCTAACCATATTAGCATCTTATATAAAATACCAAAAAAGATAATGGTATAAAATATTAAATCAACCGTGTACATAACCATGTAAATAGCAACACTAATTGACAAATAATTGGCCATAAGTTTATGCATATTTGATTCGCTATTTCTGGCGGTCCAATCACATTTCACTATAAAATTCACAATTACAATAATTACTATTGGAGCAAAAATACTAAAATACTGTACACTTCCAATCATCATGGGAGTCCATATACTTTTTCCGGCCGGGCCGCATAACTGCCTCACATAATCCGGAATTTCAATAGTATAGAACAAACCTGTCAACAAAATACTGTCATTGAACAGTCGTTTAAAAAAGTCAATTGGACTTTGAACAAAGTTTTCTTTAACAGCTATACCTATGGCAGTTAATGTTGGTCCTGAAAAATATCTTTGAAATTTTCTTGCAATAAGATACGGTTCATTTGTACCATAAAAAAAATAACATATTGTCAATAAAGCCATTAGCACAACAAATACATATAAAACCTTTCTATAGATCTCTTTTTCCATATATGGCAATAACTGCACCATACAACAACCACCTATTAAAAGTGATAAAATTCTTCTATCTGAAACAAAAACGATATTTACAATACCTATTACCAAAACCATTGCCATAGAAAATTTACTCTTTTTTTCGAGAAAATGACTAGTTGCCCAAAAAGATATAAGTGGTCTGACAATGATATCGACAAGTATTAATAAGTAATAACTTGTACCGAAACTTTGCAGTTTTAATACAACATCACTTATTGCATAGCTGTCCTCTTCCGCTGTAATAAATCTAAAGTATGATAAAAGCTCTTTGTTTTTTATAAAGAGAATTATAATAACAAAGGCTAATGATAAAATTGCAACTTTTATCACAAATTTCCTATTTTTGATTGGTTCTCGTTTTACTAATACTTTTTTATAGTGTTTATTCCAGAAATAAAATGAACAAAAAACGAGAAAACACTCAAAGCAAGTTAAAAAAATTGCTCCATTGTAATAAGCAATATAAATACTCTTTTCAGGTTCAAGCCAGAAATTTCCATAGGCACATAGAATAGGTAATATACACATTCGAAATGCATACATTACTATAATTGCAATTCCACCTATACCATCGCCAATGTTATTCTGTATAAAAGCAAGAAGACATATAAAATAGCAGATGGGGAGCAATAGTGTAATTTTAAACTCTAAATCATATTTCATGATAATTAAAGAAAAAGCGGAGGCTATTGATAACATAAATAATAAAAATTTAATTTCCCTTATATTAAGGTATACTTTTTTTTCGTTCCCCTTCATTAAAACCTCCCCAATAAATATTACCCCTCATAGCCAAGAATCAATGTAGGATCTTATTTGTATATTTAGATTTTCTTGTGAAGGAACATTTGAAAATGTTTCTAATGCCCCCGTTTGCATTTTTGTAAGCAAATTTTTATCAGCAAAAACCTCTAACAAAGCTTCTCCCATTTCATTCCAGCGCTTATTGGGTACAAGCATACCATTATAACCATTTTTGACCGTATATGGGATTGCGCTATTATTAAATGCAATTACCGGCAAACCACGTCTCATTGCTTCAATCATAACCCAGCCATAGCCTTCCAGCAGTGAGGGAAACAAAAACAGATCACTGTTGCAATAAAGCCAGTCTAAACGTTCATCCGTTACCCTTCCTTCAAAAATTATAGCCTCTTCTAATCCATTAATTTGTATAAAGTTTTTTAACTTTTTATAATAGGGATCCTTTTCATTATACTTACCTGCTATTGTAAACTTATATTTACGATTTTTTTGATAAAAAATATTAAAAGCTTTTAAACCATAAAGTAATCCCTTTCTTTTCTCAACATTTCCAACAAATAAAATATTGTGACTATTTAATTTTGAAACTTCGCACGTTGTTTTATCAAAGGATGAAGGAAGGCAAATAATATTGTTGAGATTAAATGCGCGTTGTAGCTGGTCAATCACATATTGATTCGGTATAATTAGCTGACCAGCTGATTTTAATACCTTCAGTTCCAAATGCTTATGAATTAAATATAATAATCCGGAATGTGTCATATAATTATTGTGATGATGGATAACCACATATTTCACATTAGGATATTGTGCCAAAATTTTTTTAAGATTAATTTTTATGAAACGTGTATATATTCTGCTGTTCATAATTAAATAATCGCAGTCGAAAATTTTTTTTTGAAATTCCTTATAAATATGATTAAATTCTATCAATCCCGCACTGGAATATTTTGAGGAACAAGCTTTTATAAAGTAAGCGTCATCGTACAATTCTGTGTCCGGATATTTCTCAATTAAAATCTTAAAAAAATTATAATCATATATTGCTCCACCCGATGCATCGCCCATCTGAGTTGCCAAAAAATGTATTTTCATTGACTAATTATGGTTTAAAGATCACAAAACCATATCTCCTTCCTGAATTCAGTACAGCTTTAAAACTTATTTGGAAGTGTAGAAGCAGATTTATTCAGTCCTTATAGTTTCCTTATAACAATTTTCCAGTAAAGTAACATTTTTGTCCCAATCATATAGTTTCTCAACCCTTTGCCTTGCCGCTTTTCCTAAGCTTTTTCTTAAATTATCATCAACTACTAATTTTTCCAAGGCAAATGCAATAGCATCTGATGATTTTCGTTCTACCACGAACCCGGTAACCTGGTCCTCTACAACTTCACAGAATCCATCCACATTACTGACGACAACAGGAATTCCCATTGCTTCTGCTTCAACAACTGCAACTCCAAAACTTTCCGAATCTGAAATACTCGTAGCACAAAAAATATCTATTTGCCTCAATACAGAGGGGACATCTTTATGCGGAATTTTTCCCTTTAATCTTACAATTTCTTGAAGACCTTGTTCCTTGATTATCTTTTCCAAATTATTTTTTTCAGCACCATCTCCGTAAATATCACACTTAACTTTGGAAACGAGATTATCATATCCATTATCATGCAGGCTGTCTAGCAATCTGCGTATTCCTATTATCAAGTATTTTATTCCATACTTAACATCTAAAGTTTTTATACAGCCAATAACAATATTATCGCTTTTGGAAGTTACAAATTTGGGGTTAAAGACAGATAGATCTACTCCAAACGGTGTAACAACTATATTTGTATGATCATTCAATAAACGTTTAACTTGTTCTGCCATACAATTACTAGTTGATGCTATTTTGTCCGCATATAACAAGTTCTTTTTTATTATTTTCATAGAAGCTGCGTTCTGAAATGGAAAATCATACACGTCACTTCCCCATACTGACAAAACTGTTTTTCTAAGTTTGGCCATTCTCATCAGGGTTCCGTAACCGCTGGCATAATGGGCATTTACTATATCCGGGCAAATTGTTTTTGCTACTTTATTTAAAAATAAAGCATTTAGATAATAACCAATTGAACCATCTATAGGCAACTCAATGGTTTTAATTCTTTTGTCTAAAGAGTTTTCTTTATTTCTATGACTCTTTAGATATACTAAATACACAGTGTAATTTCGCTTTACAAGAGCATTTACCCATTTCACTGTGTGAACACTATTCGCAGCAGATAAAAATAAAATTTTCATTAGACGGAGTCCCCCCGTGAGAAGGATCCGAGCATGTCGGAGG
>OFGH01000113.1_pt1 | contig 77033 bp, 70 predicted proteins | sample 1521721 | NCBI WGS metagenome assembly OFGH01 (sample SAMEA3504132, study PRJEB24116) | mouse gut metagenome | biome: mouse gut; feature: mouse-associated habitat; material: faeces | place: Denmark | collected 2011
GTAGAATGTGTTTTAGACCAGAACAAAAAAATATACATACCAGGAATAAAAGTAGTAATTCCAGGAGAGATGATAGAAGAGATAGATGCAATAATTGTTACACCGTTTTTAGAATATATTCCTATTATGTCTAAATTAAGAAATTTTTATTCATGTAGCATCATTTCTCTTGAGACGATTTTGCTAAATGCTGACTTTGAATTAATGCAATTTTGATTCATATTAAGGAATTTATTATGGAAAATGTATATGATATAAAAGAGAAGAATAAGTTAAATTATATTCTACCAGTCAGACATGAAATTGGAAATATTCGTAGAGGTTTGAAAACAGTGGTTATTGTACATTTGTATTATACGGATACTGTTTCAAAGTATTTAGAATATATTAAACTGATACCCAATGATATGGATATTATTATAACGATATCGAATCGTGAGCTTAAAGACATACTTTATAAAGCAGAAGTATGTAAAACCAAAAAATGTACAATAATTGAAAAAAAGAACCGTGGGCGTGATATAAGTGCATTAGTTGTTGCTTGCCGTGAACGGATAAAAAATTATGATTATATCTGTTTTATTCATGACAAAAAGGAAAAAAGCAGTGAATTAAAAGAAGATATCGCTGAATGGACAAGGTGTTTATGGGAGAATGTGATTGGCAGCTCTGAATATATAAATAATATACTGACAACATTCTATAATAATAAGTCTCTTGGCTTACTTGTGCCTCCTATTCCGATGAGTAAAAAATTTTCATTTTATTATATAAGTACATGGTCCAATAATTTTCAAAAGACAAAGGAACTGGCAGAGAGAATGAATTTGGTCTCTAATTTGGATATTCATAAACCTCCAATTACTTTGGGAACAGTATTCTGGGCAAAAACATTAGCTTTAAAAAAGCTGTTTGACATCAAATGGAAATATGAGGATTTTGATGAAGAGCCATTAAAAGATAATGGAACATTAAGCCATGCAATAGAAAGAATTCTGGCATATGTGGCCCAAGATGCAGGATACGAAACAGGATGGGTAATGACAGATAAGTATGCAGGAGAACGCATTGAATACATGCAGAGACTCTTGCAAAAGTCGTTTAAACAGTTAAATACTGTTCTGGATGTATACAGTGAAGCTGAACTGGATAATGCAGATAAGCTGACTGAATTTGTGGATAATCATGATAAGTGTTATATTTTTGGAGCAGGAATTTGTGGAATAAAATGTTTTCAGTTTTTAAAAAGTTTAAAGATATATCCAGCTGGTTTCTTGGTGAGCCATATAGAAAATGATCCGGAAGACATAGAGGGGGTTCCAGTGTATTCCTTGGAACAAGTGCAATTGGATAAAAATATAGGTCTTATTGTCGGTGTAGGCAAAAGAAGTCAGGATGAAGTTCTTCGGGTGATAGAAAAAATGTATCCAGGATATGAGGAAATATATTTGTACATCTAAATGTTTGGGTTTGGAAACATTTTTTAATTTAGAAATAAAATCAGAGTTAATGAGAGCTTCATTTGATTATTTTTATATAAAAATTGTAGATAAAAACACAAACTGTAAGGAGGACCAATATGCAGCCAATGGTAACAGTTGTAATTCCGGTTTACAACAGAGAGAATACTGTTCTGAGGGCAGTGAATAGTGTACTTGCACAGACATATTCCAATATTGAAGTCATTGTGGTGGATGACTATTCCACTGACAAGACTGCGGAAATTGTCAGGAACTGCAAAGACAGCCGAGTAAGACTGGTTTCTCTGCCGTACAACCAGGGAGCTAACGCTGCAAGAAACACTGGGATTGAGAAGGCAAAAGGGGAATTTATTGCATTTCAAGACAGTGATGATGAGTGGCTGCAGAATAAATTAGAGATACAAATTACCTATATGGTAAATGAAAACCTGCCGGCTTCTTTTTCTGCATACACTATGCATGATGGAAATAGAGTCTGGGTGATTCCGGATGACTTTCAGAATAGAGACTTATATGAAAGAGACTTGGTCAAAACATTAAAAAGATACAGTTGTGTGGGAACTCCGACTTTAGTGATACGGAAAGATATCATACCGGTAATTGGAATGTTTGACCAGGAAATGAGACGCCTGCAAGATTATGAATTTGTGATACGTCTGGTCAAAAATTTCAGGTGTGGATATATTTGTAAGCCTTTGGTTAATGCATATAAGGTGAAAGGAAACATATCATCTGATAGTGCGGCACTGTTAGATGCCTATGTCAAACTGCTGGAAAAGCATACGGATTTTATGGATGCTGACAATGAAGTGGCTTCTTATCTGGAAACAGGTATATACTTTGATGGAAGTGAAATGAACTGGGACCATTTTGATAAAATGGTAGCATCAGCGGGAAGGGGTGACCCGGTCAGAGAAAGTAGGTTTATCCGAAATGCGGTTTATATCTTATATAAAAAATACTATCCCATGAGAAGTGCTTTAAGGAACTGGTACCAGTGTTTCCAGGAATACATAAAAACCGGAGAATATGCAATTTATGGTGCGGGTGCATATGGGCGCATTGTTTATCAGACAATGAAACAGGACAATTACATTCCCAAATGTTTTCTGGTGACGAAAATGGACGGCATCTCAGAGATAGACGGGATTCCCGTAATGGAATTATCTGAACAGACTGACCGGGAAATGCCCGTAATTATAGCTGTTTCATGGGAAAAACAGACGGAACTGGTCAGAAATCTGATGGCCAGGGAAATGTATAGGTTCTGTATTTATCCGTTTTACTGAGTGCTGCTGGTTCATGGAGAAATTTTATGAATGAATATGATTGAGGTATAAAATGGCTGAACCGAAAATAATCATTTCCTTTACAACATATCCTGCAAGGATTCATACCATTGGACGTGTAGTGAACTGCATGCTCCGGCAGACTATGATTCCCGACAAAATAATTTTATATCTGACAGAGTCTCAGTTCCCGGACAGAAAATTGCCTGTAGGAATAAACATATATGAAAATCATGGTTTTGAAATACGATGGTGTAAGGAAGACCTGGGTCCGCACAAAAAGTATTTCTATGCAATGCAGGAATTTCCGGAGGACATTGTTATTACAATTGATGATGACTTTTATTATGCAAATACAATGGTTTCCGAACTGGTGTACTGGCATAAAAAATTTCCGTATGCTGTGATCGCAAGAAGGACACGCATCATGACATGTATGGAGGATGGAACACTGGCCCCTTATCAAGAGTGGAGTCTGAATTGTGCGTCCTATGCATATACCCCGAGAATGGATCTCTGTGCAGGTGGAGGAGGTGGTGTACTGTACCCGCCGCATGTACTGGGGACAGAAACTTTTTCCAGTAATTATTTTATGTCTGAGTGCAGGCATGCGGATGATATATGGCTGAAATTTATGGAGGTACTGTATGGCATACCGGTTGTTGTGACAAGGGAAAATTTTGATGATACGCCCATGGCCGAGTACAGTAACGACGGATTGTTCCAACACTTCAATGGCGGAGACGGGAATAACCGGCAGATACAGAATGTACTGAGGAAATACAATGAATATTACGGAACTGATGATACCCTGCTGGGACGGATATTTGCCAAAGGGAAAGTTCTTGCCCCGAGCATCATATTTAACAAAGAATTAACAGAAAAAAAGAAAATTCTGCTCAAAAATCTGGAAAAGTCCCGTTACATTGTCATTTATGGCGCCGGGACAGTGGGAAAAAGGGTATATAAATTTTTGGAGGAATCGGGATTGTGCCACAAACTGCTTGCCTTTGTAGTCAGTGACATAAATGGAAATCCGGATGAGATAGAGGGTTATCCGGTAAAAAACTATAGGGAATACAGTTGTGTACCTGATATCAATTATGTCATAGGCCTTTCCTATGACAAGCAGGATGAAGTTGCAATCGGGCTGACAAAGGTGAATGTTGCGGAAGAAAGAATAATCCGGCTGGACAAAATGACAAATATTGTCCTGGCGCGGTTCATGGACAAGGAAAAATAAAAAATCTCATGGGGGTAACGGTATATTCAAAACTTTTTCCGGAGAGGGTGAGATGGCAGTAAATGAAAAGGAAATGGTAAGTGTTATCATACCAGTTTATAATTGTGAAAAGTGGATCGGAAGATGTATAGACTCTGTATGTGCCCAGACATATTCCAATCTGGAAATAATTGTTGTCAACGATGGGTCAACAGATAATACGCTCAGGGTTATCACCAGGCTTTGCCAAAAAGACAGCCGGATTAAATATATTACGGTCAGAAACCAGGGAAGCGCAAAGGCCAGGAAGACGGGAATGAAGTATGCTGCCGGAAACCTGGTTACATTTGTTGATGCAGATGATCATATTGACAGCGGCATGTATGAAGCCATGGTAAATGCGCTGCAGGAATCAGATGCGGATATTGTGGAATGCGGATGCAGAAAAATGAACCAGGCAGGCCGGGTTCTGCAGGAACTGGGACTGAGGGAGGAGAACATAACCGGAAGCAGAAATTGTCTCAGGCACTATATGGAGCAGAGAAACTGCAGAAATTATATGTGCAATAAATTGTACAGAAAAGAATTGTTTGAAAATATAGAAGTCCCCCGGCTCAGTTTCAGCGAAGACTATTATATCAATGCCATTCTGCATTCCAGGGCAGAAAATAAAAGAATTATTTCCAGGGTATTCTATAATTACATGATCTATCCGGGGCAGTGTACAAACTACCTCCACATGGGAATAAAGAGAATAGACGGGGTAAGGGCCGGAACCATGCTGGCAGACTACTTTTCCGGTGACAGGGAAATGCGGACCCTTGCAGGCGTGTATGCCTGCAGATATGCACTGGATATTGCAGAATATGTACAAAGGAAAGAGCCCGGTGAAAGGAAACGATTCCTTGCGGTACTCAGGCGGGAGTTGCTGACTGCATTAGTCCGTATTTCCCCGGGCACACTGAGGGAAACGGAACAGAAAACAGTAGTGTGGCAGAGTTTTCTTCTGGCATTGCACGGCTTCCATTTTTTTGACATCAAATGGCTGATGCAATAAATTTATAGGGTGGATCAGTATGAAAAGGATAACATTTCTATTGGCTGCAACGGCCGGTTTATCGGTTTCTTTTCTTGCAGGAAGGTATACAATGGCAGCAAAAGCCGGAAGGGTAATTGCAAAAAAACAGGATGAGACGGAAAAATTCCGGAAATTTTTTGCGGTTCTGGATGAATGGCTGTGGAAGAAACAGCAGGGAAAAAGTGTGGAAAGATTTCTGGCAAAAAACCAGTACCATTCAGTGGCTGTTTATGGAATGGGCAGACTGGGGGAACGTCTGGCCTCTGGACTGAAGGGCAGCAGTGTAAACCTATCCTATGGCATTGACAAGAGGGATGTGCCGGCTTCATTTCCCATATACAGACTGGAAGATACGCTGCCGGAAGTGGATGCCGTGATTGTCACGCTGGTTTCCGGGGCAGAAGAGATCGGGGAAGCGTTAAGGAAAAAGGTAAAGTGTCCTATTTTTTCTATAGAGGACATTATTTATTTTATGGAATAAGAAAGGCTGGCAATATGGTAAAGGTTTCGGTTATTATTCCCGTTTACAATGTACAGGATTACCTGGAAGAATGCCTGGAAAGTGTCCTTTCCCAGACCCTGCAGGACATAGAAATCATATGTGTGGACGATGGATCCCTGGACAATTCCGGAAGGATTCTTGACAGGTATGCCATGAAAAATGAGAAAATCAGGGTAATACACAAAGCAAATACCGGGTACGGACATACCATGAACCTGGGACTTGGATGTGCCAGTGGGGAATACATCAGTATTGTTGAGAGTGATGATTTTATTGACAAGGACATGTACCTGGATTTGTACCACCTGGCAGAAAAGCATAAGGCTGATTTTGTCAAGACAAATTACTGGAAATACCAGAATAAGGAAAAACAGCTGTTTTACGGGATTTATGGCTGTAAGAGCGGACAGGTGCTTTCAAGATACGATAATCCGTCCAAAATTCTTTCCTCAAAAAGCATCTGGGCCGGACTTTACAGGCGGGAGTTTCTTGAGTGTAACCATATCCGTTTTTTGGAAACGCCAGGTGCATCATATCAGGACACATCATTCTGGTTCAAGGTATGCATCATGGCGGAAAGAGGCTATTTCAGTGAAAACTCATATGTATATTACCGGACGGACAATTCCGGTTCATCTGTGAAATCTGCCGGAAAAGTTTACTATATCTGTGATGAAATGGGAGAGTGTCTGCGGTATATGGCAGAATCAGGGCTGGATCTGGAACGCATCTACCCTTATTATGTCATGAATAAGAAAAACGTATATTTATGGAATTTAAAAAGAATCCTGCCTGAATATAGGCCAGGGTTCATGAAGCGTATGCATGAGGAACTGCAGGCTGACATGGAAAGCCGGTATATGGGGGATCTGGACAGGATAGACTGGGACCGCACCGGGGTGGAAGACTGGATGATAGATGAAATAAGGTATGTACTGGAATACCCGGAAGAGTTTTTGCGGTATATCAGCCAGGAATACATACTTTTGACAATGGATAAAATGGAAGAATTTCTGACGGGGCTGGAAGAAGGGGACGTAATTTATATTTACGGGGCCGGGAAAATCGGAAGGAGACTGTCGGGATATCTTAGTCACAGAAAACATTCATGCATAATACAGTATGTGATTACCGGCAGAAACGGGGATACGGCGGATACAATAGAGGAGATAAGCAGTCCGGGACTTGACACGGCCGGAAAAATAATTGTTTCCGTGGGTGAACTGAATGCAAGGAGGGATATGACAATAAGGGCTATGGGAAGGGGATTTGATCCTGTGTATGTGCTTGCCGATGATACAATGCGCTGTTTAAAGGAATACGAGGAAAAGACAATGAACAAGCGGTAGGACAGTGAGGACTGAATCATGGTTAGAGTGTCAGTCATTGTTCGCGTATATAATGGGAAAAACACCTTGAAAAATGTCTGGAAAGTATATGCATTCTATATGCATGCAGACATTAAAGAATATAGAAATTATCTGCATTGATGATGGTTCCACGGATGGAACGCAGGGGTTGCTAAGGCACTAAGGCAGATTGCGGAAAAAGACAGCCGCATACGTGTGCTGGTCCAGAAAAACAAGTATGCGGGTGTGATGCGGAATAACGGGATGCAGCATGCAGTGGGAAAATATCTTTCATTTTTGGATGCGGATGACTATTTTGAACCGGACATGCTGGAATATCCTGAAAAATACCAGAAAATTTTGGCATCTATTCTGAAAAAGGGAGGAAACACAGAGTGATAACATCGGACCATGATTTTGAGAGGATGAAGGGAAAGCAAAATATCTACATATACGGCGCCGGGAACATGGCAGATGCGGTGTACGGCCATTTGGCCGGGAACCAGTGTGCCGTGAAGGGTTTTGTGGTGTCAAGGACCCTGAACAACCCGGACCGGCTAAAGGGCCTTCCCGTGGTGCTGGCCTATGATATACCGGGGTGGAAGGAGGACGTGTGCGTTGTGGTGGCAGTGATGCCGGTGTACCGGAAGGAAGTGGTGGACCTGCTGCTGCAGCTGGGCTTCTGCAATATTATCACATTAAGTGACGCGTATGCAAACGAACTGAAGGAAAGGCGGGACCGGGGATTCCTGGACCGTGCCGGGTACGGTCTGGAGTTCCCCGGGGGAATCGAGAGGGGACACGGGATCCTGATAAAAAGGGAAAGTGCATGTCCTGTGAAACTGCGCGTGGACATGAGGATGTTTGGCTATCTTCGCCAGGCTGCCCTGGCGGGAAACTGGCAGGATGACGGGCCTGCAGAGGAATACGGGCGCCTGTTCGGCAGGGGGGAAACGGTTCTGAAGTCCGGGAATTCCGGTCACGATGGCGCCGGGGTGGCGGAAAGGGCGGAGATCTATGCCGTGAAATGCCATGTGGACAAACCGCTTGGACAGTCTGTCCCCTGCGGCTACCTGAAGGAAATCCAGGCCGGGGCAGACCTGACAGACCGGAGGCTGTGCGGCTGCCTGGATAATACAGGGGAGAACATTTCCTCAAAAAACAGGGATTTTTCAGAGTGCTCCGCAATCTACTGGGCATGGAAAAACGGGGAACGGAAGGAGTACACGGGTATTTACCATTACCGCAGGCACCTGGACGTGCCTGCGGGGGAACTGCTGCGTCTTATGGATAAGGGAACCACGCTCATTAATACTGTGCCCTGTCTGATGTATCCTTCCAACAAGTATTTCTTCATAACAAAATTTCTCTACGAGTATGACTGGCTCCTGATGATGCAGGCAGTCAGGAGGCTGGAGCCGGCATACTATGAAACGGCCCGGGCCTTTGAGCGGGGACATTTTTATCTTGCCAACAACATTTTTGTGATGAAGACGGAGTGGTTTGACCGCATGTGCCGCTTTGTGTTTTCCATTCTGCTGGAAATAGACAGAGTTTACGGGGAAAGGCATATTGAAAGGCAGGACCGGTATGCGGGATACCTTTTTGAGGTGCTGTATTCCATTTTTGTGATGCACCATGCGGCGGACATGCGCATTGCCTATGCGGACATGCTGTTTCTGAACTGAGGAGATTTGCGATGTACAGTTTTGATGTGTTTGATACCCTGATAACAAGGAATACGGCCACGCCATGGGGGATATTTGCCCTGATGAGGGAGAAGCTGTGCCGGGAGCGGGGCCGGAACGGTCTGGATGACTGGGTGGCTGACAACTTCTATGAACTGCGGGTCCATGGTGAGGAGCTGGCCAGGAAGGCAGGGACATTCCGGCAGAAGGAGGAGGTGACACTGGGGGACATTTATGAGGCGGTGTCCCTCTGCGGGTGCATCAGCAGGGAACAGTCGGAATACCTGTACCGGCTGGAACTGGAGACGGAGACTGCGAGTGCGGTGGGAATTCCGTGGAACATCAGAAAACTGAAGGAACTCGCGGGACAGGGGGAACGGGTTGTCCTGGTTTCGGACATGTACCTGCCGGAGGAGGCCATCAGGGAAATGCTGGTGCGTGCGGATGCGTTTCTGGGAACACTGCCGCTTTATGTTTCGGCAGCGTATGGCCGGCGGAAAACCACCGGAAACCTGTACCACACTGTCCGGGAGAAGGAGCAGACAGAATTCCCGGAATGGACGCATGTGGGTGACAATCTGCACCAGGACATTGCGGTACCGCTACGGCTGGGAATGGGGACGGAATTTTGCCGGAAGGTGGAAATGACGGGCCTGGAAAAAAGGCTGGTTGAACATTACGGGGATGATAGCAGGCTGCAACTCCTGGTGGGAAGCGCACTGGTGACGGAAGGCGACGGCAGACACCCCGTGGCCTACCATGTGGGCTGCCGTTACGCGGGGCCGGTGCTGTACAGCTATGCGGAGTGGATTGTGGACCGGGCGGCGTCAAAGGGGCTGAAAAGGCTTTATTTCATTGCCAGGGACGGCTGGCTGGTAAAAAAGATTGTGGACATCATTCTGCATGAAAGGCAGACAGACATAAAAACGGCATACATTTACGGGTCCCGGAAGGCGTGGCGGATGCCGTCACTGTCCCGGGAGCACTACAATCTGTACCAGCTTATCCTGTGGTCCCATGTATGCAGGATCAACACGCTGGATGAACTGGCAGGGGTGCTGCACGTACCCCTGGATGGGCTGTATGCATTCCTTCCGGGAACGTATGCCTCCGACAGACAGGACCGCGGCATCTCCAACCAGGAGCTGGAATACATTGCCGCCAGGCTGTCCTCCGACGTGCGGTTCAGGGAATACCATCTCCGGGAACTGGCAGAGGAACGGGAGCTGGCCCGCCGGTACCTGGAACAGGAACTGGACCTTACGGACGATCATTTTGCATTTGTGGACGTGTCGGGCGGGGGACTCACCCAGGGGTGCCTGGGGGAACTGCTGGGTGACATGTACCGGAAGCCCATACATACCTTTTTCTTCAAGGTTGACAGGGTAAACCTGGCGAAAAACTCCGTGACCGACACCTTCCTGCCGTGTTTCCTGGAAAGCAACCTGACGGTGGAGATGATGTGCAGGGCCCCCCACGGCCAGACAGAGGGGTATGCCGTGGAAAACGGAAGGGCCGTCCCGGTCCTGGGCCGGACAGAGGCAGAACCCCTGGTAAGACACGGATTTTACGAGTATGAAAGGGGAATCCTGGATTTCGCGGGGCGGATGTGCAGGGTCTGCGCGGACACGGGCATAAGGGCAGCTTCTGCCAGAACCGTGCTGCAGTACCTGGAACACATAGCGGGGAACCCGCCCCGGGACGTGCTGGAGTTCTTTGCGTCCATGCCCAGCAGTGAGTCGGGCAGGGACGGGGTGCTTACGGAATATGCGCCGAAACTGACCCGGGAGGAGATCCGGAACCTTTTCCTGGTGCGGACCTGCGAGCCGGTGGAAAACTACTACAGGGGAACGGACCTGAATTACTCCGTGCTGCGTGCGGAAGGGGAGGAGCGGGAGCTGATTGAATCCTGCAGGAGGGAGAGGAACGGCCCCCTGGGCATAATGTACCGGCAGCAGGCCGAGGGGAAGTGGAAGGACATGCGCCGCCGTTATGGCAGGGCGGCATTCTACCCGGTCCGGCTGCTGGAGCGGAGGGTGGTCCTCTACGGTGCCGGAAAGTTCGGCCGTGACCTGTACCGGAGACTTTCCGGCGATGGGGAGCATGAAATTGTCCTCTGGGCAGACAAAAATGCGGAAAAATGCAGGATGCAGGGTCTGGGGGAAGTGCAGGACGTGTCCGTGGTCACAAGGGCAGAGTATGACCAGGTGGTGATAGCGGTGATGGACAGGGATGTGGCGTCCGGAATCCGGCGGGAACTGGAGGAACAGGGAATCGCACCGGAAAAAATCATCTGGCTGCCGGTTTTCCAGTCCCCTTACCAGCTGGCAGAATGGAAATCCCAGGGCATAGGATAATTTCTTCGATACTGTAATGATGTTACGGGGAAAATAAATATTGTAATGAACTGAAAAATGTTCAAAAAGGATAAAATTTTTAAGTTTTATAAAAAAGCGTGAAAAATATTGCCGAAAAATGCAGGATATGGTAAAATAAAAAATAAGAAGGACATATTCAGAACATGTGATTTTTTTACAAAAGATAAAATGGATATGTTCCTTCTTTTTTTGTGAATCCATGCGTTTTATCTGCCACGAATAAGTTGGGCTTTTACTTTTATACTGCAGGAAAAGATGTTTCAGGAGAATCCGAAGGTTCCCGCAAGTGAACAGAATGGCACAGATGTGAAAAAGAGGTTTACCAAAAGGGATAACTGAAATGCTTACCTGGATTTTGGTTCATTTTTACTTTTCCAATTCAATTTTTCCGAAACGTTTTTCATATTCCATGACATGTTTTTTCATAAGAATCCCAAGTTCACGGTTTGCGGAGCGGCCATTGTATTTTGCTACATAACAAAATCTCTTCATCAGGTTAATCTCACTTCTAAGGGTAAATTTAACTATATTTGCATTCATATTTTACCTCCTTGCATCCGGATGACTCTATTATAATGTCTAAAAGATGGCATATTATTCAAAGACGTCGTTTTGACGGCGTGTTTTTGTGAAAATATCAAAATATTATAATATATGGACATTTTGATATCCAGATATCCGTATATTTTGATATTTTGATATCTTGAAATCCTGATTCTTTTCTTTATTCTTTTTGCTTTTTCCAGGAAATAGAATTATGTAAACAAACTGCAGAAAATGGGATTGGTAAATATGACTGCCGGAAAGTGAAATTGCAAATTTGGCATGAATTAAAATTTCTAAATTTTCCCTGCAAAATAACCGATATAAATGAAGAGAAGCATTTTATTGAAAGAGAGCATTTCTTATAGAAGAAGGACATTTCATTGAAAGGGGATGTCTCAATGAAGGAAGAGACATTTCATAGAAGAAGGACATTTCATCATTGTGTTGTGTTATGCAGGCCATGGATGGCAGGGGAGGTTCCCATGAATATCACAGAAATCAACAGAAACACGGGTGTTAAAAAAATCACAATAAAGGATAAGGACGGATCTACAAAAGGATCCATCACAATCCGCAGTTCCGGTATTAAAAAAACCAAAAAGCTGCAATATATCTCCAGAAGGATATCAACACAGATTATTTCTGCCAAGACATCCGGAAATGCAAGGGAAGTGATGACACGGGCAAAAGGAGAAACCGTCCGTCTGCGAAGAAAACTGGTGAGTGGTGATTATGACCGCAACGAAGTGAGGCGTGCCATTATACATGCGGAACGCATGGAGCGAATTGCCAAAAAGCGGATGAAACATTTGCAGGAAGAAGAATATATCAAAAAGCATGGCGGCAGCTGGCAGTCGAAGCTGGAACAAGAGCAGGAGGAAGAATTAACAGACTGGCTGTCGGGCGCGGCAGGAGAAGAATTTTCCCAGCTAAATAAAGAAGAGATTCGGAAAATTATGCGTGAATTGCAGAAAGAGCTGGCAGAACTGGAGCGGGAAAGTAGTCTGGAAGAGAATACGATGGCCGTTCATGTGGATATGGATCCTGGAGAACTGGAATTACTAAAGAAAAAGCACCGTTCAGAAGAGATGCGGGAAATTATGGAAGCAGATTTAAAATATCTGAAAGCTGTTTTTGCCAAAATGGAAAGAGACCGTCAGGAGGCTTCGGAAGGGGTGTCCCTGGAATTGTCAGGTGCCGAAATTCCGGTTCAGATTGATGAACGTTCTGCTGCTGAAGTGGTATCCGATGGCAGTGCGGCTCCGGTGGCGGCAGAGGGAGGCAGTATTGACATTTCCGTGTAATTAAGGTGCAGATGTTCCGGTTTGAAAGTACGATTTGAAAAGTCTGATTGAGATTGTGCGAAGACAGATCGCTGATGTGAAAGACAGACATTGGCGCTAAGGAGGTTTGAGGTACCATGAGACTTCGTATTAAATTTAAGAAATATGGTCCGATTCGTTTTATAGGACATCTTGATGTGATGCGTTTTTTTCAGAAGGCAATCCGCAGGGCCGGAATTGACGTGGCGTATAGCAATGGTTTCAGTCCGCATCAGCTTATGGCATTTGCCGCTCCGCTGGGAGTCGGACTGGCCAGTAATGGTGAATACATGGATATAGAGATAAATTCCATGGTTTCCTGCCAGGATATTCGGGAACGGCTCAATCATGTGAGTGTTCCCGGCATAGAAGTCCTTTCGGTGAAACAATTGCCGGATTCTGCGGAAAATGCCATGGCCAGTGTGGCAGCGGCAGCCTATACGGTACGTTTCCGGGAGGGAAAAAATCCAAAGGCAGATATTTCGGCTTTGCTGCCGGATTTTCTTTCCAGGGAACAGATTCCGATCACGAAGAAGACCAAGAAGGGAACCCGGGAAGTGGATTTAAAGGAAGGGATATACAGGCTTTCTTATGAAGACGGCGTTTTTTTCATGATTGTGGATGCTTCCAGCGGTGGAAATATTAAGCCGGTGCAAATTATGGAAGCACTGCTTCTCCAGGCAGGAGAGACTCTGCAGGAAAATGCTTTGGCAGTTACCCGAGAAGAAGTGTATACACAAAAAAAAGGAGAAAACCGTCTGATTCCGCTTGATGAAATCGGATTTGTCAGCTGAATCAGTGGAGGTTATTTTCAGAGATATGCTTTTCAGTACAAAATTGCTGTCTTCAGGAATACTGAAACGTCATGCCGCAATATAGTAGGAGGATACCATGAGCAGGAAAATCATGCCCAAACCTTCTGTAACAATTACAGAAGAGGAAATCCTGGCCAGAAGAACAGAGGAAGGCAAATTGTTGTTTACCTCTTACCAGGGACGGAATTGTGCCCTGCTGATACAGAATAACCGCCTTGTGGAGGCGTCTTTTTTCCAAAAAGAAGCAGGCGGTATCGGTGCCATTTATATTGGAAAAGTAAAAAATGTAGTGAAGACCATTGATGCCTGCTTTGTGGAAACTGCGAAAGGGGAGCTATGTTTTCTTCCTTTAAAAAATGCCGCATCCCCTTTTCTCTTAAACCGAAAACCTGACGGCAGGATTTTGGAAGGAGATGAACTTCTGGTGCAGGTGGTACGTGACGCCCAGAAAGCAAAACGTGCTTCCGTGACAGCACAGATATCCCTGGCAAATGAGTATTTTGCATTTATACTGGGTTCTGCCAAAGTAGGATATTCTGCCAAATTAAGCGGCAGAAAAAAAGAAAATGTAAGAAAGTATTTGCGTGAGAAATCCATATTAAGTCAGCAGGATGGCGGCAATGACCGCCTGGCATCCGACTATGGCGCACTGTTACCCGCCGGGGTTCCGGAGCAGCTGAAATCGGAAGGAATTCATCTGGAAATGCTGCATTTTCCGCAGACAGGAATCGTAATCAGAACGATGGCGGGAGAGTTGGAGAGTGCCGAAGAGCTGCTGAAAAACTTTTATGATCTCAGTGAGCAATATATACGGCTGCTATATATTGCCATGCACAGAAATTGTTTTTCTTGTATCAGAAAGGCAGAAAACATTTATGATTCTGTACTGAGACAGTTTCCTCTGGATTCCATGGAAAGTCTGGAAATTGTCACGGACCAGGAGGAAGTTTTTGCACAGTTGACAGGAAACGCGGATAGCGCCGGAAAAGATAACACAGGAGAGGACGGCTCCGCAAAAGACCAGCGAACCCGAAACGGAATCAGGATTCGTTTCTATCAGGATACATTTCTGTCACTTTCCGGACTGTATTCTCTGGACAGTAAACTGGAGACCGCTTTTGAAAGCAGGGTATGGCTTAAATCCGGCGGTTATCTCATCATTGAGCCCACGGAAGCGCTCACGGTGATTGATGTCAATTCCGGGAAGTATGAATCCGGAAAAAATGCAGAGGATACTTACCGGAAGATTAATATGGAAGCTGCGGAAGAAGTTGCGCATCAGATCAGACTCCGGAATCTTTCCGGAATAATCATTGTGGACTTTATCAACATGCATTTACCGGAAGATAATCGGGAATTATTGCTTTATTTAAGGGAACTGACCGCAAAGGATAAAGTTCCCACCAAAGTGGTGGACATGACTGCGCTGGGACTGGTGGAAATTACCCGGAAAAAAATCAATAAACCGTTAAAAGAACAGTTCCTCGCCGGAATATGATATATTCCTTTTGGGATTTGTGCGACATAATTTAAGGAAATAAATGATATGCGGGACCGTGGTGAAATTGAAAAATGCATATTTGAGTTTACTTTGTGAAAGTATAAAGAGTATTGTATGGAAACAGGCAGATCAAGGCAGATTATTTCGGTAACGTCGGTTTATGCATGCCGGAGACAGTAAACATAAAATATTGCCTTAAAGAGCCTTGAAAAGGTTTGTACAGCAGGTGAAATGTGCTCTAAATGACTTCTTAATCACGAGATTTTCTCATGGTTAGTGAAGAACTCATTTAGAGCATATTTCATATCATCTTTCAACCCATTTTAATATGGGCGAACATAGACCTTTACACAGAACTGTGATAAGTACCAGTAGAGAGTTATAAGTGGGATTTTGGAGGACATGGAACATGCCAAAAGTAATGAGAGTTACTACAGTTTTTTGCTTTATCATGGCAATTTTTACAACTATATTATATCGTTTTTCTAACGGTGAAATATATATAACACTGGCTGTTACTTTTGGCACAATAACTTATCATTTGGGAATGAGATTGCTTGTTGGGCTGCTTTATAATATGGGAATGAAGAATAAAGCAAATTTGACAAAGAAATGGTATCAGATTCATTCATGGGAAAATAGCTTATATCAATTTTTGAGGGTAAAGAAGTGGAAATCTAAAATGCCTACTTATAATCCAGATACGTTTTCAAACAAAAAACATACATGGGATGAAATCGCACAGGCAATGTGTCAGGCTGAATTAGTGCATGAAACGAGCATTGTACTTAGCTTTGTTCCGTTGATAGCTTCGGTGTGTTTTGGCGCATTTAGTGTGTTTCTTATAACATCTATATGTAGTGCCGTATTTGATTTGATGTTTGTTATGATACAAAGATTCAACAGATCCCGTGTCGTAAAAATGGTCTTGCGACAGAGACAGGATTTTCAGAAAGAATAAAATATAAAAAACAGAATAGAAGAACTTGTTTGGTATTATCAGTGTAGACGGTATGGATGTGATTGAAAATATTCCGATTGTATGGTAGTATGGAGATACAAAACGGAAGGGAAAGCAGGTGGAAAGATTGACAGTGACGGAACAGATAGACCAGAAACATCAGGAAGATTTACAGAGGCTGAGAGGTTTTCGCCTGCTTGATGATGATTTCCTTACAAAGTGTTTTGAGGGAGATATGGCAAGCATAGAACTGGTATTGCAGATTGTATTGGAAAATCCGGACTTAAAGGTGCTGGACGTCCGCACACAGGTATTTGTGGAAAACTTGTTAAATCGTTCCGTAAGGTTTGATGTACTTGCGACTGACAGTACCGGTGCTAAAATAAATGTTGAAATCCAACGAGCCGATAAAGGAGCCGGGAGAAAAAGAGCAAGGTATAATTCCAGCATGATGGACGCAACTCTTTTGAAGAAAGGTGATGATTTTGACAATCTTCCAGAAACATGGGTAGTGTTTATCACGGAAAATGATGTGATAGGAAAAGGGCTGCCGCTCTATCCGGTTGAGCGCTGCTTTTTAGGAACCGGAGAAAGATTTGAGGACGGTTCACATATACTGTATGTAAACGGCGCTTATCGTGGAGATACACCAATCGGAAAACTCATGCATGATTTTTCATGTACGAATGCGGCAGATATGTATTATACGACACTGGCAGACAGAGTTCGTTTTTTCAAGGAAAGTAAGGAGGGCATTTTAATCATGTGCAAAGTCATGGAGGATATGAGAAAAGAATCTTTGCTAGAGGGTGTAAAAGAGGGCATAAAAGAAGGGGCAATAAATACTGCTAAAAGAATGTTGGCGGATGGAATGTTGACACCTGAAAAAATTGCGGAATATGCCGGACTTTCTCTTGACGAAGTGAAAAAACTGAAAGCAGAACGGACAGCATAAAACAAAACCGTATGCCGGGAATCTGTTATGAAATTATTATAAACAAGATTGTAATAAGAAAGAGAAGAACTTGTATGGAAAATCATCCTATGGAATTTGTAAAATTTGAAAAAGTGAAGGATGGAAAATATCTTAAAAATTATGAAATTACTTATCGGAATAAATCTGGTAAAGAGAAAAAATATGAAATTGTCAGCAGACGGGAATTGCTTCATATTGAGGATGTAGGTGGAAAACCCAGCGGCGTATCCATTGTGGCAACTTGTGAGGATAAAATGCTTTTGCTTCACGAGTTCAGAATGGGTGTCAACCGAACGGTTTATAATTTATGCGCCGGGATGATTGAACCTGGTGAAGGCATTGAGAATTGCATTGCAAGGGAACTTTATGAGGAAACGGGATTAAAAGTCAAAAAAATCAAGAAAATCCTGCCGCCTTCGTTTGCTGCAGTTGCAATTTCGGATACTACCACATATATTGCTTTTGTAGAGGTCGAGGGGACTTTTGAGGATCACACCTCTGAGAATGAACAGATCGAGGCAAAGTTTTATACACGGGATGAAGTAAAAAAATTGCTGGATCTGGAGATGTTTAGTTCCAGGGCTCAAATGGCAGCGTATTTTTTTGCGGAATCATTCACTGGGACATTCTGATTTGAACCGATTTGGATGGGCGGGAGGGAGTGTAGGGTAAATGTTCAAACTATACGCAAAAGACAACTTTAACGAATAGTTGGGCCACAGCCCAACTGATTCGTTAAAGTTGTCGGAATGTAACCGACAGCCGGTGTCCTCCGTTGGAAGCCGGGCCACAGCCCAACTGATTCGTTAAAGTTGTCGGAATGTAACCGATAGCTGGTGTCCTCCGTTGGAAGCCGGTCTGCAGCCCAGCTGGTTTGTTAAAGTTGTCGGTGTATAGTCGGTAAGTGCCCTCGGGAAGCTCACCCCGGGAGCCGGGCCGCAGCCCGGCTGAATTGTAATGGGCCGGGAGGGAATCCCGACCCATTACTATAATGTTATTGACGTTATGATTCATTATTCTTGGAGTCGGATTTTGTGGCAACCTTTCCGGCAAGGAATCCGGACAAGACAGCCTGCAAATCCACACCGGTAGATTCTTTCAGTCCATCTGTAATCTGGACTACGGTTCCCATGACATCCTTCATCAGTTTGGAAGAATTTCCATCGCCGTACATGGTTATCTTGTCTACACTGGAAAGAGGTTCAGCGGCATTTTTGACCACTTCAGGCAATGCCTTAAAGTACATTTCCAATACGGCGGCCTCTCCCATCTTGGCCATGGCCTCTGCCTTTTTCTCGATACCTTCCGCTTCTGCCACTGCCTTTGCCTTGATGGCTTCTGCCTCGGCAAGACCCTTGGTGCGGATACCATCCGCCTCTTGTTCCATGGTATAACGCTTTGCCTCAGCCTGGGCTTTCATGGCTTCCGCCTCTTTTTCGGTTTCAAATTTCTTTGCCTCTGCTTCGCGCTGGCGTTCATAAAGCGCCGCGTCTGCCAGCTGCTGCTTTGCAAATTTGTCTGCTTCTGCTTTTTTCTTCACCTGGGCGTCCAGTGACTGTTCCATAACTTCTGCTTCGCGCTGCTTTAAGAGAATCTCTTTTTCCTGCTTTGCGATGTTGGCATTGGCCGTGGTAACTTCCACTGTCTTACGCTGTTCCTCTTCCTGGATACGGTAGGCGGCATCTGCTTCGGCCTGTTTGATGTCTGCTTCTCTTTTCAGTTCCGCTTTCCGAATAGCCAGCTCGTTTTGCTTCCGGGCGATTTCGGATGCGGCGTTCACCTCCGCTTCATTGGCTTCCCTCTTGGCATTGGCCTGTGCCTTTGCAATCTCCTTTTCGCTTTCAGCACGGGAAATGGCTGCGTTTTTCTGAATTTTGACAATGTTGTCCACACCAAGGTTTTCAATAACTCCGTTTCCGTCCACAAAATTCTGGACATTGAAACTGATAATGTCAAGTCCCATGGCGGCAAGGTCAGGTTCAGCGTTTTCCTTTACCAGCAGGGCAAATTTCTGCCGGTCTGAAACCATCTCTTCCAGGGCCATTTTTCCCACGATCTCACGGACATTGCCTTCCAGCACTTCCCTGGCCACACGGCCGATATATTCCGCATTTTTGTTCAGAAAATTCTGGGCCGCCAGTTTCAGCCTTTCTTCGTTATCGCTGATTTTCACATTTACCGTGGCATCTACATTGATGTTTATGTAATCAGCCGTCGGCACCGCGTTTGATGTCTTGACATCAATGGGAATCAGCTGAAGATTCAGCTCATCCTTTCTTTCCAGAAATGGAATTTTGATACCGGCTTTTCCGATCAGTACTTTCGGTGTCTTCCGCAATCCGGAAATAATCACCGCCGTGTCAGGGGATGCTTTCACATAGCCTGTCACCAGTATTGCCAGAATCAATACCACAGCGATAACTGCAATCAAGGCAACCATCGGAATCTGCGAAAACCCTCCGCGCCCACTCAGCATAAAAAATGTGTTTTCCAGCATATCTTTCATCATACTCTACCCCTCCACTTCTCTTCTTGTTTGCTGTACCCGTAAGACTTTCTGCATTCCGGTTTTTGGAAATTTTTCAGAAATAAGAGAAAGTCTTTCATCATAAAAATATTTTAATCCTCCTTTGCGTAAATTTGTATTGCACTGCCCAATCCGATACATCTTCCATAGAATATGGTTCCTGCTACAGATATTTCTGTTTTACCGTTGACCGCATCAGGTATTCTATTTTATGTGTGTTTTGATTGGTTATTGTTATTTTATCATAATATTTTCAAAATAGGCAATCTGTTTTTGTGAATAATACCCAATTGAAATATGCCAAAATCTGCACGTTTCGCCGGTATTATGGAAAATGCGCCCATGATGCCGGGAAAAAGCTTCTGTTTTACCTGCAGATCTCATCCGAGTCCAGAATTACGGTAAAGGGACCATCATTTAACAATGATACTTTCATGTTGGCTCCAAAGATCCCCTCTTCCACTATCCTGATCTCCTGCCGGCATTTTTCAATAATGTACCGGTACAAGGACTCTGCTTTTTGGGGGTCGCCGGCATTTACGAAAGACGGGCGATTCCCCTTGCGGCAATCCGCATACAAAGTAAACTGGGAAATGATCAGCAGGCTGCCGTCCACAGATTTCATATCCAGATTTGTTTTTCCGTTTTCATCTTCAAATATTCTCAGTCCCATCAGTTTTCGGACCATTTTGTCTGCAGTCTCTTCCGTGTCGGAACCGCTGACTCCCACAAATACCAGAAATCCCTTTCCGATTTGGCCGGCAATCTTTCCATCCACGGATACACTGGCCTCACTTACCCTTTGTATCAAAAATCTCATGTGCTCTCCTCTTTTTTCCCTATTTGCCATCCTTTTTACGGGTGTCTTTTTGCTTCTGTTTTTTGCCGGAAGGTTTTGGCTCCATGTTGGTCTCATGAAATCCCGTTTCATCTATGTAGTCAACATTTTCATACTGTACCGATTCGCTGGGCAGCTTCTTGTTTTCCAGCATGGTGTTGACCAGGGATCTGACGGCGGCATAAAATACCGCAAAAATCGGCACGCCCACGATCATGCCTACCACGCCGAACAATCCTCCGAAAAAAGTGATGGAGAAAATCACCCAGAATCCGGACAGACCGGTGGAACTTCCCAGAATCTTCGGTCCCAGGATATTTCCGTCAAACTGCTGCAAAGCCAGGGCGAACAAGGCAAAATAGACACAGTTTAAAGGATGCATAGGGTCCACTACAAATATCAGGATGGTGCTGGGAATTGCCCCCAGAAACGGCCCGAAAAAGGGGATAATGTTTGTGACTCCTATAATCAGGCTGATCAGCATCGTATAAGGTGTCTGCATGATGGTGGTTCCGATAAAGCATAATAACCCGATGATAATGGAATCCACAATCTTACCGCTCAGAAAGCCGATAAAAGTTCTGTGTGTAAAACGGAAATTACGTATAATGCCATTTGCGGTGTTCTTTTCAAACAAGGCATAGACCACCTTCTTTGTCTGTCCTGCAAAACGTTCCTTGCTTGCAAGGACATAGATGGAAATAATAAAACCGATGACAAAATCCCACAAAACATCCACTACATTGATAAAGCTCAGTGACAACGCCTTGATCAGCGACGCAGTGCCCGGTATCAGATGATTCAGCCAGTCTTCCAGCTGATCGGAAACTTTATCCAGGGTTTTCGAGATATAGCTGCCAAATTGGGGGTTGTCTTCCAGTACCTGATTCATCCAGGTGGCCACATTATCGGCATAAGAATCAAAATTGGCAACAATCCCTTCCACACTGGGCACAATCTGGGAAACCAGCATGGAAATCAGCACATAGATGGAAGCCACAAACAAAAAGGCCGTGATCATTATGCCGATACCGCGGATGATCTTTTTTCGTCTCGGGGTATTCTTGACCTGGAATTTATCACATACTGGTATCAGCACACGCTTTTCCATAAAATTTAATATGGGAGTCAGAAGGTATGCCGTGACCAGGCCGAATACCACTGGCATCAGGATTCCCATTGTCACTTTGATACCGTTTCTGATATTGGAACCATGAAAAATGAGATAATAAAATGTGATAGACGCGGCGATGACCACAAATGCAGTCAGACCCCAGTGAACATATTTATTGTTGATTTTGAATTTCATGAAAATACCCTCTCCTGATATGCTTTTCTTCCGTAAGACTTCGTTTGTGGGGAATATTTTCTATTCTGCAGTAAGAAAAATGCGTTAGCACCAGAATGATTGGTTTTCCGAATTTTCCCGAATATTTGACTTCCCGAAATGCCTTGTCATTCAGAAGTATTCTACTTCCATAATACGCTTAATTTTATCACATAACAAGTAGGTTATTTATAAATTTTATCTAAACATTCCTGTTGCCTGTCACACTGCCACACATAAAAGTCAGGGAACAGTATAATTTGTTTCATCGAGTCGGGAAGATTCATCTCCCCCTACCCTCCGCGCAGCCCGTGTGCCGCTTTAGCGGCACACTTCCAGGTGCGATTCTTCGCACTTTGCGCACGGGCCTGCGCATAAGAAGGAGGGCTTGTGAGAATTTACTTTCCGCCTGACCGGAATCCTTCGTACGGGGCCAGCTCAAAGCGGATGAAGTATCCCTGGTCATGTTTACAGACAGGGCAGATCGCAGGCGCCTTGTTCCCTTTGTATACAAATCCGCAGTTCAGGCACATCCATTCCTCTTCCACATCCGAGACAAACAGCTTCCCGTCCCGAAGCAGCTGGGCGTATCTTCCAAAGCGGTCGCCGTGTATTTTTTCAATGGCCGCTATCTGCAGGAAAGAAGCCGCCACCTGGTCAAATCCTTCCTGTTTGGCCGTTGCCCCAAAAGATTTGTAGACGGAATCGTGCTCTTCGTACTCATTATGCTGTGCCCTGCCCAGCAGATCTGCCATGTCATCGGAAATATCCACGGGATAGCCCCCGTCGATGAATATGGTGGAACCTGACAGCTCTTTCAGGTGATTGTAAAAGATTTCCGCATGCTCCTTTTCCTGGGAAGCCGTGAATGCAAAAATGGCGCTGATGACCTGCAGGCCGTTCTTTTTTGCCTGGGAAGCCGCAAATGTATAACGGTTTCTGGCCTGGCTTTCTCCCGCGAAAGCCCTCATCAGGTTATCCTTTGTCAGACTGTTTGAAAATTCCATACCGGATCCTCCTCGTCTTAAGAGATTTCAGCATTTTACAAGATAAGTATGTCCATACCGAAAGAAAATATAATTGGCTATTGTCTTTATTTTCTAAAAAGACTAAAATAGAGAAATAGGAAAAGTTCATGGGAAAGATGCAGTGAAGGCTGAAGCAGGGAGGCATTATGAAATTACAGCAGGTATTGAGCTACGTGCGCAGGGCCGTAGATGATTATCATATGATAGAGGAAGGGGATAAAATTGCCATTGGCATCTCCGGCGGAAAGGACAGTCTTACGCTTTTGTATGCACTGCACGGACTGAAGCGTTTTTATCCGAATCATTTTGACATCCATGCGGTCACAGTGGATCTTGGTTTTCAGAATCTGAATCTTCAACGGATCCGGGAGCTGTGCCGGACGCTTGAAATAGAATACACCATCGTAAAGACGGATATCGCACAGATTATTTTTGAGGACCGCAAGGAAGAAAATCCCTGCTCTCTCTGTGCCAAAATGAGGAAAGGAGCTCTAAACCAGGCCATAAAAGAGAACGGATGCAATAAGGTGGCCTATGCCCATCACAAGGATGATGTGGTGGAAACCATGCTCATGTCCCTGATATTTGAAGGACGTTTCCACACGTTCTCCCCGGTAACTTACCTGGACCGGACACAGCTGACAGTCATCAGGCCCCTGATGTACATGGAGGAGGCGGATGTGGTTGGATTTGTACATAAATATGATGTTCCGGTGGTGAAGAGTCCCTGTCCCGCGGATGGGCATACCAAGCGGGAATACGTGAAAGGGCTGCTTCGCCAGCTGAATTTGGAGAATCCCGGTGTAAAGGAAAGAATGTTTACGGCAATTCAAAACGGAAATATGAAGGGTTGGGAGAAATATGGCTGTGCTGAACCAGCAGAACTATCATGATGAGCAAAATATGCAGAATATTTTAAAGATGAGAGCCGTCCTGGAGACACTGCCCTCTTTCTGCAAAACTTTTTTCAGGGGAATCGAGGATTATACTTCCGTCCGGACCAGGCTGGGATATGCCTATGACCTGCGGCTTTTTTTCGAATACCTTCATGAACAGAATTCCATCTATGCCAAAATGGACATCCGCGATTTTCCTTTTTCCATGCTGGACGATCTGACGCGGATGGATATTGAGGAATACATGGATTATATATCCCTATATCAGAAGGAAGGCAAGAATATCACCAATGACGAAAGGGGAAAATCCAGAAAGCTTGCGGCGCTCCGGAGTTTTTACAATTATTTTTATAAAACGGAAATGCTCCGGAACAATCCGGCAGCTTTGGTGAGCCTGCCCAAGCTTCATGAAAAAGAAATCATCCGTCTGGAGCCAAATGAAGTGGCCATCCTGTTGGATCAGGTGGAAGATGGTACCAAACTCACCAAAAAAGAACTGGAATATCATAAAAAGACAAAAATAAGGGATGTGGCCCTGATGACACTGCTTCTGGGTACCGGTATCCGTGTATCGGAATGTGTGGGACTGGATTTAAATGACGTGGATTTTGATGTCTGCGGTATCCGGATCCGCCGTAAGGGCGGGTATGAGGCCGTGATCTACTTCGGGGCGGAGGTGGAGGCCGCGCTGCTGGACTATCTGGAAGAAAGGGAAAGGGTGATTCCCATGGAAGGCCATGAAAACGCACTGTTTCTGTCCATGCAGAACAGGAGGCTCACTGTGCGGGCAGTGGAGAATCTGGTAAAAAAATATGCGTCCAGGGTCACAAGCCTGAAAAAGATTACCCCCCACAAGCTCCGCAGCACTTACGGAACCACACTTTACCGGGAAACGGGGGATATTTATCTGGTTGCCGATGTGCTGGGCCACAAAGATGTGAATACCACCCGGAAACATTATGCCGCACAGCAGGATGAGCGCAGGCGCAAGGCGGCCCAGTATGTCCAGCTGCGGGAAAAGCCGGCACAGGGAAAGGAAAAATAAAAATTTTTCCAAATTTTTGTATGCGGAAAAATCGAACATATTTTTGGAATATATGTTTGCTTTTTCGGCTTGTTTGTGTTAAACTAAATAAGAAGATAATCTGTATTCTGAAGCTGCCGGAATCTGCCCGGGAATCCGGAAGCTTCAATTTTGATCAGGCTGCAAAGCCGGGGAGGTTCATATGGCATTGGGAAAAATTACACCGAAACAGAAAGAAATACTTGATTATATTAAAGATGAGATACTGAAGAAAGGATATCCGCCTACTGTCCGTGAGATTTGTGAGACCGTCAGTCTGAAATCCACATCTTCTGTCCATTCCCATCTGGAAACCCTGGAAAAAAACGGGTATATCAGACGGGATCCCACGAAGCCCAGGGCCATCGAAGTCTGTGACGACAATTTCCAGATGGTGCGGAAGGAGATGGTCAGTCTCCCCATCGTTGGGAATGTTGCCGCAGGACAGCCAATTCTGGCAGAGGAAAATATTGAGGATTATTTTGCCATTCCGGCTGATGTGGTTCCTGCCGGGGAATCTTTTATTCTGAATGTGCGCGGAGATTCCATGGTCAATGCGGGAATCCTGAACGGAGACAAGGTTCTGGTGAATGCCCGCAGCACTGCACAGAATGGGGAGATCATTGTGGCAATGATCGATGACTCCGCTACCGTGAAAAGATTTTACAAAGAAAACGGATATATCCGGCTCCAGCCCGAGAATGATACCATGGAACCCATTATAGTGGAGGAATGTCAGATTCTGGGAAAAGTATTCGGGGTCCTGCGCTTTTTCCGCTGATCTTTGCGAAAAAACAAAAATATTTAGGGATAATCGTATATTTTAGATTTTTCTGCAAATATTAATACAGCCGGATCAATAAAATTGCCGTGCAGAAAAGAGGGTATAACATGGGAAATAAATTTTTGGACGGTACTGCCCTTACCATTGCCATTATTGGTGCCATCAACTGGGCTCTGATCGGTATTTTCCGCTTTGATCTGGTAGCCTTTATCTTTGGAGATATGTCATGGCTTTCCAGAATTGTCTACGCAATCGTAGGTGTCTGCGGACTTTATCTGATCAGCTTTTATATGCATCTGGGCAGTCGAAGCGAAGCGTGAGGGAAATAAGTTCACTTTATCGAGTAGGGGAATGCTCTTTTCCCCTGCTCGCCGCGCGGGGCGCATGCAGCTTTCGCGGCTGATTACCTTATGCGCCCTTGTGCAATTCGAGTAGGGGAATGCTCTTTTCCCCTACTCGCCGCGCGGGGCGCATGTTGCTTCAGCAACAATTTTCCATTTGCGCCCCTGTGCATAAAAAAGGAAGCCTTCCGGCTTCCTTTTTCAACAATTTTTATACAGATAGGTGTCATACCTCAAATTCACTTACGTCCACTGCCCTGCCATCTCTCCAGATTCTCTCTAAATCATATAAGAGTCTGTTCTCCCGGTCAAAAATGTGAACGATCACATCTCCGAAATCCATAAGAATCCAGTTTGCCGTCACATAGCCTTCGGTCTGCTTTTCAGGATATCCGGCCCTGCCCAGAACCTCCTGCACATTGTCACACATAGCCTGAATTTGATTTTTATTGTTTCCGCCTGCGATGATAAAATAATCCGCAATTACGGATACTTCACTGATATCAATCACATGGATATCTTCCGCTTTTTTGTCCTGCAAGGCCTGAATTGCCAGCTTTGCCATTTTTTTTGAATGATTGTCCATATCTTTTATCTCCTATTCCGCTGCCGCCTGCAGCCATGGGCTGTCCCACAAGAGTTTTTTGTGGTCAGAGCAGCTTTTCCCGATAATAACACCGGGTCTTTTCCGACATGGGATCGATCTCCCCATCAGAAGTCTGCAGGTATTTTAAAGTATCTTCCAGAATTTTCAGGACGGCTCTGTCCAAATCTGCAAATGCAAGTTTCCGGATCTCCGTTAAGTTGGGGGCACTTTTTCTGCCCGGCTCAATGTAATCTGCCACAAACACAATTTTCTCCAGAAATCCCATGCCTGGTCTGCCGGTAGTATGGTTTTGAATGGCATTGAGAATATCAGGATCCTGGATTCCGTATTTTTCCTTTGCCAGGTACGCCCCGACTTTGGCATGCAGCAAGAATGGATTCCGTTTTTCCAAGTCTGATATGGAAATCTGATTCTTTTTGCAAATAGACAGTCTCTTTTGGTCAGAAAGACATTTGGCACAGTCATGGAGCAGTCCGGCAACCTGGGCATCCGACACATTCCTGCCGTAACGCATGGCAAGGGCAGCCGCAGTGTATTCCACGCCGAGAGTATGCTCATATCTTTTCGGGTCCTGAATTTTCTCCATCGATTTTCGCAGCTTTTTCAGACTATATGCTTTTTTCACGGTAAAATCCTTTTTCTTCTATATATAATATTACTTCTGAAGGAACCAGATATCTGACGCTTTGACCTTTCCGGATCCGCTGTCTCACCAAAGTGGAAGACACGGGCATGTTAAAAAACGGAAGCAGGCATATTTTTCCTTCCGGGAGACAATAGACCTCTTCCAGATGCCGCTTCTGTTCCAACATCTTTCCCGGATCCGCATCTTCTCTCAACGCAGCGCCCAGCACACAGTTCTGCAGAATCCGCTCCGGATTTCTCCAGCTTTCTATGGCAAAGAGACAGTCCGCACCCACAATAAAATAAAACATGTCATCGGGATAACTGTTTTTCAGCTGCTCCATCGTCTCATAGCTGTAAGTGTAACCTTCCCGCTCTACTTCTATGTCCAGACAACGGAAATTCGGATTATCCTGAATGGCCAGTCTTGTCATATGGAGCCGTTCCAGGCCTGGCAATATCTCACAGGAATTTTTCATATAAGAATCCCCTGTGGGGATGAACCACACCTGGTTCAGGCCCAGCTCATCCAGCGCCCACTCTGCCAGCATCAGATGCCCCACATGAATCGGATTGAAGGTTCCGCCCATAATACCTATTCGCCTCATCGATTACCTCTGTTCCGAATGATTTTTCTGCATTTTGAAGATATGCTGTCATCTGCCAGTGTATCCCTGGAATCATTATTTCCAGAACCGGCAGTTTTTACTTCATCCTGAAGCGTGTTTGAAAAGGTCACATCTTCCGGGAAGGGATGTGCAGACACATTCCTTCGGGGATCAGTTACATGGGCAGTACGATTCTGGGTTTTTCTTTGTACGGTTTGTATAACACAAATTTTTTCCCAATCACCTGGACCACCTGGGAATGGGTTCTTCCTGCTATCATTTCCGCGATTTCTGCCGGATCGTCCAGGCAGTTCTTCAATACCGCGATCTTAATCAGCTCGTTTTTGTTGAACGCCTCATTGACAGACTCCGTCAGTTCCGGTGTCAGACTGTTTTTTCCAACCTGGAAAATAGGATTGAGATTGTTGGCAAGCCCTTTTAAATAGGCCCTCTGTTTACTTGTCATTTACATTACTCCTGGTTTATTTGTAATAATCAAAAGAATGTCCATAGATGCGGACCGTATCGCCATCCTGGATTTCAAGGGCTTCCAGCTGCTTCAGAATACCGGAAGTCTTTAAGAAATTCTGAAAGAAGGCGAAGCCTTTTTCGCTGTCCAGATTGGTGTATCCCAGCATTTTCTCGATTTTAGGTCCTTCCACCACATATTCTTTTGCTTTTTCGTCATAAGTAACCGTATATGGTTCGTCATCTTCACTGGAAAGAATCAGTTCGGGCTGATATTCGGGTTCAAATATGGTCACTGTCTGTCCCAGTTCCTCCAGCATGCCATGGACATGATAGAGCAATTCCTTCACGCCCTCCCCGCTGACAGCGGAAATGGGGAATACCTGTATTCCCTTTGGTTCAAATTCCGCCTTGATGGCGCCCAGGGAAGAATCCTCCCTGTCATAAATGGCATCTATCTTATTGGCGGCAATGACCTGGGGACGGTTTGCGATATCCGGATTGTATGCCTCCAGCTCCCGGTTGATGGTATAGATATCCTGCACCGGATCCCTTCCCTCCGTGCCTGCGGCATCCACTATGTGGATAATCACCTTTGTGCGCTCAATGTGGCGCAAAAATTCATGTCCCAGTCCGATGCCTTCGGAAGCGCCTTCTATGAGGCCCGGAATATCGGCGATGACAAAACCGTTTGAGCCATCCAGATCCACCACGCCCAGATTTGGGTTCAGTGTGGTAAAGTGATAATTGGCAATTTTCGGCCTGGCATTGGTGACTCTGGCCAGAAAAGTAGATTTTCCCACATTGGGGAGTCCCACCAGCCCCACATCCGCGATAACTTTCAGTTCCAGCATCAGATCCAGCTCTTTTGCCGGACGTCCCGGCTGCGCATACATGGGAGCCTGCATGGTACTGGTGGCATAGTGCTGGTTTCCGCTGCCGCCCCTGCCGCCTTTCAGCAGGACAATGCTCCGGTTCTCTCCCGACATGTCCACAATGACCTTGCCGCTCTCCGCTTCCTTTATGACCGTGCCGGGCGGAACTTTCAGTATGATATTTTTGCCATCCTTGCCGCGGCAGTTTTTCTTGTTTCCCGGCTCTCCATCGCCCGCCTTAAATTTTCTGGTGTGCCGGAAATCAATCAGGGTATTCAGCCCCTCATCCACGGTAAAAATAACATCTCCTCCCTTGCCGCCATCACCGCCATCAGGACCGCCGGCAGGAACAAATTTTTCATGACGGAAGGAGACATGTCCGTCCCCGCCTTTGCCGCTTCTCACATATATTCTGGCTCTGTCTGCAAACATGAACGCTACCTCTCATTTCACATATCCCGGAATGGAACGGGAAAATGTCCTTTTTTGCTGCTCCTGCACCGGCCATCCTTTTCTCCCGGCGCCGCGTGCAAAAAACCGGACTCCAAACGCAACAGTCTGGAGTCCGTAACATTTTACCTTATTTCTCTACAGGATAGACAGAAGCTCTCTTCTTGTCTCTTCCCTTACGCTCAAAACGCAAAATCCCATCAACAAGTGCGAACAGGGTGTCATCGCCCCCTCTTCCTACATTGACGCCGGGATGAATCTTCGTTCCGCGCTGTCTGTAAAGAATATTTCCAGCCTTTACGAACTGTCCATCAGCTCTCTTCGCACCCAGTCTCTTGGATTCGGAATCTCTGCCGTTCTTGGTGGAACCGACTCCCTTTTTATGGGCGAAAAATTGAAGGTTCATATGAAACATGGTCTACACCTCCTCGAATTTAACTTGCAAATACTTCCTGCCGTATTCCCTGCTCAGGTTTTCCAGGGAAAATACCATGGAATCCATCAGGAAACTGGATTTTTCATGTAAAATACCCTCAAAATCACATTTGAGAAACCCGGTCTTTTCATCCGATGCCACCGTAATCTTCTCTCCGGCCAGTTCGTCCAGGGAGTTGACCGTACCGATGGTAAGCGCCGATATGGCTGCACATAAGATATCGGGTTTGCCTTTTCTGGCGTACTCCGCATGTCCCATACAGTAAAATCCTTTGTAGGATCCCTCTTTGTCCTTGCGGACCACCACGGTCGTCATAGCTGCCTACGCATTGATCTTGTCGATCTTCACCTTGGTGTACAACTGTCTGTGGCCATTTTTCTTGTGGTATCCGGTTTTTCTCTTGTATTTGTATACAATAACCTTTTTACCCTTGGTCTGCTCAAGGACTGTTGCAGACACGTTTGCCCCGGCAACGTCTTCGCCGACCTTCAGGCTCTCATCGCTCACTGCGAGAACTTGGTCAAAAGTGACAATACCGCCAGCCTCTGCGTCCAGCTTCTCCACATAGATTACATCTCCCTCAGAGACTTTGTACTGTTTTCCGCCTGTTGCAATAATTGCGTACATTTAGGCACCTCCTTTATGAACAATTCTGTTCATCTTACTCGCTGATCTTGGTGGTATCCGACAGATACACTTTTACCGGATCATGCGGCACATGTGTGTCTTATACACACTTGGCTATTTTAGCATGGAATGCCTGAAAATGTCAATAGTTTTTTAACTTCTTTTCTCAAAATCTTCCACATACTGGACGATCAGCTTCACGGTGCCTTCCACACCCAGCACGCTGCTGTTGATGCATAAGTCGTAGCTGTCTGCCCGCCCCCATTTCTTGGAAGAATAATAGTTGTAGTAGCTCTGGCGCTGTTTGTCTTTCTTGATGATCATGTCCCGGGCCTTATTCTCCGTCAGGTCATATAATTTCATAATTCTTTTGATCTTGCATTCCTCGTCGCCATAGATGAACAGATCCACCACATTGGACCTTTCTGCCAGGGCGTAATCCGCACAGCGTCCTACAATGACACAGGGACCCTCGTCTGCAATCTTTTTTATGGTATCAAACTGTGCCAGAAAAACCTTGTGGCTGATGGGCATATCCACAAAAGAGGAATTGTTATAACCAAAGGAATACGTATCCATGACCAAATTGTATAAAAACGAATTGGTGGGTCTCTCATCATGATTCTGTATCATTTCTTCGCAGAAACCGCTCTCTTTTGCAGCCCGGGTCAGAAGATCCTTATCATAGAATTTGATGTCAAAATATTCCGCTACCATTTTACCGATTTCACGCCCTGCCGAGCCATATTGTCTTCCGATTGTAATAACTGTATTCATAGTAATACCTCTTTTCTTTGAAGAGTATAAAAGCCGGATAATGCCTTTACCTTTTTCTATTATACATCAAATTTGGCATGAAGACAACTAAAAATCACAGCTTACTGTCCAGCAGCCGCACAAAATACTCCGGGAGCGGCGCATCCACTTCAAGGTAAGTGTCTGTGGCAGGATGCCGGAATCCCAGTGTTTTTGCATGGAGAGTCTGTCCCTGAAGGGAAAAGGGTGATTTCCGGTTCCCATACACCTCATCTCCCAGCAGTGGATGGCCGATACTGGCCATATGTACCCGGATCTGATGGGTGCGTCCTGTCTCCAGGCGGCATTCTATATAAGTGTATTTTTCAAAACGTTTTAGGACACGGTAATGTGTGACCGCATTCTTGCCGTTTTTCTCATTCACCGCCATTTTCTTCCGGTCTGTGGGATGCCGCCCCACCGGCCTGTCAATGACACCTTCTTCCTCCGGAAGGATGCCTTCACAGACGGCATGATACCGTCTCGTGATGGAATGGTCTTTCAGCTGCTGTGCGATACAGGCGTGGGCCAGGTCGTTTTTGCATGCAATGACGGAACCCGTGGTGTCCTTGTCAATTCTGTGCACAATGCCCGGGCGCATCTGCCCGTTAATTCCGGATAATCCGTCTCCGCAGTGATACATCAGGGCATTGACCAGAGTACCGCTGTAATGCCCTGCCGCAGGATGCACTACCATACCCTTGGGCTTGTTTACCACAATGACATCTTTGTCCTCGTAAAGAATATCCAGGGGGATATTCTCCGGTACAATATCGGGCTTCACCGCTTCCGGAAGGACAAACTCCAGAATATCGTCCGTCTTTACACGGTAACTGCCCTTTACCGGTTCGCCGTTTGCTTTTACATTGTTTTCCTTTATCATTTTCTGGATAAAAGAGCGCGACAAAGAATCGATAAGCATGGAAAGACACTTATCGATTCTCTCATTTTCCAGTTCTTCTGTTATTTCAAAACAAAACTCATTCATATGATATCCAAATTCCATTTCCCGGAGGGAAATGTCTCAGTGAAAAGAGAGGAATTTCAAATCTTCTTCCTTATATATAAAAAGAAACAGTACAAGCAGAATGCATGTGGACACCACAATAAAACAGTCTGCCGCATTGAACACCGGAAAATGGATCAGCACAAAAGAAATATAGTCCACCACAAAATCGAACCGGATCCTGTCTATGATATTTCCAGCCGCCCCGGCGATAAGGGCCGCAAACAGCACATGGACTATCCTGAATTTTTTATCCTGGGGTATTCGGAACAGACAGAAGAGAACCACCGCCAGAACCAGAAAGCCCATAAGCAGGATCAGAATTTTTCTCCCCTGGAACATGCTGAACGCTATCCCCCGGTTTTCCACATACTGCAGCTCCAGCACACCTTTTATGAGTACAATGCCTTTCGTTCCTTTCAGATGCGTGATGGACAGATATTTTGTAAACTGGTCCACAAACAGGAGGGCCAGCATAATTACCATGTCCAGAACTATCTGCTTTGCTTTTTCTCTGTTATGCATGGGCATCCTCTTCACTGAAATAAATTTCCCGGATGGCCGCCAGAATTTCCTCATCCGTTACGGTAGTATCCGTCACAGCCTTTCCGATCTTCTTCAGCAGGACAAAGCGTATTTTTCCGGCTTCCATCTTTTTGTCTGATTTTGTCAGCCGCAGTATTTCCTGCGGGTCAATATGGTCCACGGATATAGGCAGATAAAAGGGCACAAACATGTCCCGGACCTCATAATATTCTTCCATGGAAAGAAATTCCTTTTTCCAGGAAATAAAAGCCGCCGCCACCGCTCCCAGCGCCACACATTCCCCGTGATAAAGCTGAAAACCTTTCGCTTTTTCTATGGCATGGCCGATGGTATGGCCGAAATTCAGAAGGGCCCGGTCCCCCTGTTCTGTGGGATCCTTTTCTACCACCAGTTTCTTAATGGTACAGCTGCGTATCAGCATTTCCTGAAGCGTGTTCAGGTCACGTTCGCATATCTCATACATATTTTCGATCAGCCATTCATAATATAACGAATCTTTGATCAGGCCGTGCTTCATGATCTCCGCAAAACCGGAAAAATAAGCCCGGTCACCCAGCGTCTGAAGAACAGCAGGATTGATATATACCAGGCGGGGCATTTTAAACGCGCCCACCATATTTTTGTAGCCTTCAAAATCAACACCCGTTTTGCCGCCAATGCTGCTGTCCGCCTGAGCCAGCAGTGTAGTGGGAATCTGCACATAATCGATTCCCCGCAGATAGGTTGCCGCTGTGTAGCCGGTAATGTCACCGGTCACGCCTCCCCCCAGGGCAATCAGCATGTCTTTCCGGTCAAATCCCTCTTCGATGAGAAAACGGTAAATATTTTTTACCGTGTCCAGGGTCTTATTCTCCTCCCCCTCCGGAAATACATATTTTACTGCCTTCCTGCAGGCGGAAAGACTGCCCAGTACCGTTTCCCCGTAAAGTTCATCCACTTTGGAATCCGTCACCACACAGATCTGCCTCTCCCTATACCCAAGGACATCCAGTTCCGGCCATAATTCCTCAAATGACTTGGCAAAGACAATGTCATAGCAGGGTTTTTTGGAATATAAAACGGTTAATCTCTCTGACATATGTTTACTCACCTTTCCGTCCCCGGCCCTTTACCATAAAAGCCCTTTTTAGTTATTGATGGGTTTTTCAAAGGAATCATTGAAAATATCCTGGAAATCCCCCGATATGTCTACACTGGCCGGTGTAATGATAAAAATATAATGCGAAATCTTCTGCAGATTCCCGGAAATGGCATAGCAGGAACCGCTGGTAAAGTCAATGATCCGCTGGGCAATGTCCACATCCAGTCCTTCCAGGTTCAGAACCACCGTCCGGTTTGCCAGAAGTGTTTCTGTAATCTCACGGGCATCTTCCACAGATACCGGTTTGATCACACAGACCTCCATATTATTTCCGCCTGACATTTTTCTGGAAGATGACTGTTTAATAGGGGTAATCTTGCTGGGTGCCGCAGTCTGCCTTTTCATGGGTACCGTACGATCATCTTCATAATCATCGATATCTCTCACCTTTGAAGAGGAGCTTCTTCTGGATGGAGGCATGGGTTCCATGTCGTCCTCATCATCCATATAATCATCTTCATCATAGTAATCTTCTTCTTCGTTCAGCTTCATGAAATTTATCAACTTATCCACTACTCCCATTTTACCACGCCTTTCGCTGCCTGCAACGCTTTTTGCTGCGGCTGTCTTTCACCAAAAATTCCCGTGCCAACCCGGATGCAGGTAGCCCCTTCTTCCACCGCCACGGAGTAATCACCTGTCATGCCCATGGACAAGACAGTCATATTAACATTATCAATGTTTTTACCCTCTATGTCAACAGACAATTTCTTTAATTTGCGAAAATAAGGTCTGTTTTTTTCAGGATCTTCCGTAAATGGCGCTATTGTCATGAGTCCCTGGACCCTGAGACAGGACAATGCGGAAATTTTTTCCACAAGTTCCGGTGCTTCTTCCGGGGAAACTCCGAACTTGCTTTCCTCTCCGGCAACGTTGACCTCAATCAGGATATCCACAACGCAGCCCTGCTTTTGCGCTTCCCTGCTGATTTCCTCCGCAAGCCGCAGGGAATCCACACTGTGTATCATGGAAACCCTGCCCACAATATATTTCACCTTATTCCTCTGCAGATGTCCGATCATATGCCAGCGTATGTCTGCGGGAAGTTCCGGAATTTTATCCACAAGCTCCTGGACTTTATTTTCCCCGAAATCCCGTGAACCGGCCTCGTATGCTTCCCGGAGGGCAGAGACCGGTTTGGTCTTGCTGACCGTAATCAGGGTCACTTCATCCGGGTTCCGTCCTGCTTTTTCGCAGGACTCCTTTATTGTTTTCCTTACGGATTCCCAATTTTCCTGTATCACTTTTTTTCTCCTATTCCAGTTCCGTCCCCGGCGTCAGCGCCCCTGTGGTGGAAAGGATATTCATCCACCTCCGTGTCTGAAATCCTTTCCGGGCGCATCCTGCCGGGGACTGTTTTGGTATTGTCCAGTTCCGTCCCCGGCGTCAGCACCCCGGCCCTTATTTCTGGTTGATGAACTGGTCGTCCCGGACAGATTCCGCATTCAGTACTATGTAATCATAAACACTCAGCCCGTATTTTGTGTTCGGTTTTACGATGGCGTATTCGTCATTCTGGTACAATATGGTAATCTGCTTAAAATCCGCATATCCCTTATTCATATTGTAAACGCCGATCAGGGTGGCCCGCTTGCTGACGGTATAGGTTTCGTCGCTTTCTGCGGCATATAAATTGTCCCCCGAATTCAGCAGCGAGCTGTCCAGGTAATATTCCCCGGTCTCACTGTCAAAATAATATACCTCTACTTCCATGGTGTCAATGGATATGGTGCCATCCTCCTGAAAAGCCTGCTTTCTGATACTGTCTCCCCCATTGTTGCCGCCGGGAATGATAAAATCCTCCGGTATCAGGAAAAATTCTTTCTGCACAATGGAAGAAACGGGAATTTTCAGGCCGGTCTCATCCTCCACAATCAGCTCCACGTCCAGGAAACGGTCGGACATAAAGGTAATCATGGAATTGGTAAAAGTAAGCTGCAGGTAGGTATTGCCATCCCCGTTGGTAAGCAGCTTCGTTTCCCCCCAGGACTCATACTGGTTTTTCAGGAAACGGACTTTAACAAACCCTTCTTCCTCCAGTTCGGCGCCTCTGGCGGCCTCCACCGGAATCACAAGGGACCAGTTTTCGTTGGTGGACAATTTATAGACCGCATCCCCGGCTTCCAGCAGGGAGTTGTCGGTCATCCATTTTTTTTCATACTTTGTTTCGTCAAAAACCTCTTCTGTCACATCCATGGCTTTCAGCTCTTCATAGCCATCCATCCAGTAGGCTACAATGCCCGTGGCCGGCGCATAGGAGCGGCTGATCATATCCGCGCCCGAAGTTCCGCTCAGGTCGTCCATGCTCTGGAGCATATTGACATTTGCCAGCTTGGACACGGTATTTTTCAGTGTAAATTTAAAGTCATACACACTTTCATAATGAAAAGCGTCAAATCCATGGACAAAATTTACAATTTCGCTGCGGAATTCCGCCAGCTCCTGGTCGGAAAGCGAATTTTCGCCCAGGTTCAGACTGTCCAGCTCTTCTTTCAGGCGCCCGGTTTCATCAACCACATACACAAGATCGTTCCGCGCCACCCGCGCTCCCTCCCAGGCGTAATAATTCACATAACCGGCTGAATCCGCGGAGACCACCGTCTCATCCCGCAGCACAATGCCGCGGTATATGGTGTCTGCCGCCAGGGAGCCTTCCTTTACCTCGTACCGGACGATATGGCTTGTCTGAAAATACATGATCACACAGACAACGACATAGATAAAAATAACTCCGAAGATAATCATTCCAATATTCAGATTTAAAGGTTTTCTGTATTTTTTTATCTTCTTTTTTTTCTTTGCCAATCCAATGCCCCCATGCAAAAGCCCCGGTGAATTCTTCCGAGGCTTTCCTGTGTAATCATCATTTTCTATATACTTGTGCATGCAGCCGAATCGCTGCCAATATCCTTTCCGCTTCCCTGCACGTGGGATTCTGCAGAGGCCCGGTTGGACAAAGCCGGCAGGGAGTATCCTTACAGAGAAACGATAACCTTATCCTTCAGGATTTCAGGCAATTCCGAAATATCCATGGAAACGCTTAAAATAAAGTCCACATCCGATTTTTTGCTGAGTTTTTCCAATTTTTCCACTATGGGAGTGATGTCCTGACCTTCCAGGCATGATATTTTCAGGAAGTTGTCAAAATACATCTGCTGCAGGTCATGGTCCTGCGAAATAATACCGCAGACAAATCCCATGAATTCGCTGCTGTTTTCCACCATATACTGGGATACATCAATCAGACGCACTTTGTTATTCAGTTCGTACATATGTTTGGTGTTCTTGTCGAGATACACGATATTGCCGGCAATCGCCTTGATCTCTCCATTTACCTTGTCCAATAGCTGTGTTGTCTTACCTTTACCTTTATTGCCTACGATTAACTGGACCATTGGAAACCCTCCTATAGTATTAATATTGTATTGCCCTATTCTCATTATAAGGGAAATGCATCCAAAAAACAACCTCTATTTATGAATCTCGTCAAGTAAATCTACCATCCGGCCATAGACCACATCCGGGCCCTCCGCCCGGAGAATGACAGAAATATAGAGAGAACTGTTTTCATCCCGGGTGAGAAGAATCAGACAGTTGCCCGCCGCGCTGGTGGTTCCGGTCTTGCCCCCGATCACCGTCACATTGGTGGGCGCCTGGTATTCTCCCCGCAAAAACTGGTTGCTGTTCTGCTTGTCAAACGCCTTTTCCTTTCCGTCTCTGTCATAAAACGCTGTCTGGTAATCTGACATATGTATGATTTCGTTAAAAGTGTCGTATTTCACAGCCGCATTAAAAATCAGGTACAAATCATATGCCGTAGTATAATGTTCCGAGTCCGTCAGTCCGTGAGGATTCCGGAAACTTGTGTTTGTGGCTCCCAGTGCATGGGCTTTCTCATTCATCATTTCCACAAAACGCTCCACGCTTCCTCCGATGTTCTCCGCAATCAGCATTGCCACATCATTGGCAGAATATACCAGCAGAATACGCAGCGCCTGGTCCAGCGTCATGGTATCCCCGCTCTTTAAACCGCACAACACTGCACCGGATTCCGTGATATTCACGGCATCGCTGGCTGTCAGCGTCTGGTTCAGCTGGCCGTTTTCCAGCGCCACAAGGGCTGTCATCACCTTGGTCAGGCTTGCAGGGTGCAGACGTTCATGAATGTTTTTTGCATAGAGCACTTCCCGGTTTTCCAGTCCGAAAAGCCCCGCCGCTTCCACCTGGGCCATGTCAGGTCCCTCGTCACTGACAACATCCCTGGCCGCCACACATAATCCCGAGGCAAAAGGCGCGGCAGTTCGTTTTTCCTCCCTGGAGACCACGTTAAAACTGCTCACATCATAATCTGCCTGGTACGGCATATCATACGGCAGACTGCCGCATCCTGTGCTGCCGCCTGCTGTCAGCAGCATACACAGAACAAAAACCATGATTTTTCTATTTGTACATTTCACGCCATTCCAAATCCCCTCTGTCCAGAGCCTTGATCAACAGTTCCGCACTTGCCAGATTTGTCGCAAGCGGAATATTATGTGTATCGCAGAGACGTATCACATTATTGACATCCGGCTCGTGCTTCTGCGGATTTAAAGGATCCCGCAGAAATATCACAAGATCGATTTCATTATTTTCAATCTGGGCCCCGATCTGCTGTTCCCCGCCCAGATGTCCCGCAAGGCATTTGCGGATATTCAGATTAGTGACTTCTTCAATCAGACGTCCCGTGGTTCCTGTGGCATACAAATCGTTTTTGCTCAATATCCCCCTATACGCGATACAGAAATTCTGCATCAGTTTCTTTTTTGCATCATGTGCAATCAGCGCAATGTTCATAAGTAGTACCTCCTCGCTTTTCTATTGTTTTGCTCGCTTTGCCTGAAGTCTCACGTTCAGTACAACCCCCATTCCCATAAACAGACTGATTAATGATGTCAGCCCATAGCTGACAAAAGGAAGTGTAAGCCCTGTGTTGGGCAGAATGAAAGTAGCCACGCCGATATTGAAGAACCCCTGAACAGCCACCAGTCCCCCCATGCTGGCAGCGATTATGGTGCCGGCCACATCTTTTGCCTTTCGCGCAATGGAAATGCATTCCAGGGAAATGGCGAACAGCAGCACGATTACTGTCACGCATCCCTTAAACCCGAACTCTTCCCCGATCACGGAAAAAATAAAATCCGTCTCCGCCTCCGATAGAAAATTCCCGTTTTTTACGGAAGTAATCTCGTTGTTTTTATACCCCTTTCCCTCCAGCTGCCCGGATGCTATGGCCGTCACGGAATTCAGCTGCTGGTAAGCATATGTGGTGGAGTATTCCTCCGGATTGACAAATGCCAGAATCCGGTTCCGCTGGCTGCCGGTCAGAAGATCGTTGTCCGGCTGCAGCGCCAGGGAAATTACCAGCGCCACGGCGGGAATCACCACTGCCAGCACGGCAAATACCAGTTTCAGACTGATTCCGCCCGCAAACATAATGACGCAGAATATGGCCAGCAGCACCATGCTTGTGGACAAATCCGGCTGTTTCCACACCAGAAACCACGGTACGGCATAAATTCCCACACAGCAGGCTATGATGCCAACGGTATTTAATTTCTTCCTATGTTTCATAATAAACTGTGCGAACAATAAAATCAACATTATTTTTGCAGTTTCTGAAGGTTGAAATTTCAGTCCCCCTATTTCCAGCCATCGGGTGGCCCCTTTGGTCTCTTCCCCAAACTGCCAGACTGCCACCAGAAGCACCAGATTTACCACATAGATCAGCCAGCTGAGGCTTATGATCCACGTGTAGTCAAACAGGGAAATGATAATCATAAGAAAGGCACCGGCAACCACTCCGGCCAGCTGCCTGGTCAGGAGTGATTCTTCCGCGCTTCCGATGGTGATGACGCCGATTGCCGAAAGGGCAAAGATCATCAGCACCAGTTTAAAATCAAAATCACGTATTCTGTATCTTTTAAACATATTTACACCTATGCATATCTCAGGCGGTGCCTGGGATATGCACCACAAAGTCCGGAAATGATTTCCAGGCTTTTGCCTGTATCTATTTTGCAACATCCTGGGCAGAGACATCAACTATGGGGATATTTGCATACAGAGATGGCATTTTGTTTCCCCGCCCTTTGCTTCCTTTGGTATTGATCTGGATTTCCATATTTTCGGAATCAATCTTCATGTATTTGGACAGCACTTTTGCGATATCCGTTTTGATCAGCTCCATTATCTCGGGCGAACAGTTCACCCTGTCTGAGATCAGCAAAATCTTCAGCCTGTCTTTCGCTATCTGGCAGGAGCTTTTTCTGCGAAAAAAATGTCTCATTTTCACTCCTCCTATGCCTTATGAAAAATTCCGGTTACTCTTGTCCAGAACGAAATCCCCTTGTCAAAATTCAGATAGGGTACCTCTTTTCCCTCCACCCGGTGTACCACATTGGCGTAAGCCTGGCCCGCCGGAGAGGAACTTCCCACCAGGGGTTCCCCCTGATTGGAGGCCACGACCACGCTCTCATCATCAGGAATGACCCCGATCAGGGGAATGGCGAGGATATCCACCACATCCTGGGAGGACATCATGTCTCCCCGCCGGACCATATCCATCCGCAGCCGGTTGATGATCAGATCCATCTGTTTGAAGCCATTGGCTTCCAGCAGGCCGATAATACGGTCCGCATCACGAATGGCAGACACTTCCGGCGTGGTTACCACCAGGGCCCGGTCCGCGCCGGCGATGGCATTTTGAAATCCCTGCTCAATGCCGGCCGGGCAGTCCAGAATAATATAGTCGAACTGCTCTTTCAGGTGATCGATCACCTTCACCATCTGTCCTGGGGAAACGGCTGTTTTGTCCCTGGTCTGGGCAGAGGGCATCAGATACAGCCCCGGATGACGTTTGTCGCGTATCAGGGCCTGCTTAATCCGGCAGTTTCCCTCCACCACATCCACCAGATTGTATACAATGCGGTTCTCCAGTCCCATAACCACATCCAGATTGCGCAGTCCGATATCCGTGTCAATCAGACAGACTTTTTTTCCAAGCTTTGCCAGACCTGTTCCAACATTTGCGGTTGTGGTGGTCTTGCCCACACCGCCCTTACCTGAAGTGACGACAATGACTTCGGAGCCTTTTTTCTCCGGGGAAAATTGTTTTTCCATTTTCCATCCTCCATTCCAGTCTTGTGCAGTGTCTCCCTGCACTGCCTATTTTGGTTCTGCGTCGTCCTCCAAACACATTTTTGCCTTGCGTATAACTGCCTTTACTCAAATGTGCTCAGCCATTCTTTGGTAAGCGTTTCAAAAACAATTCTGTCGTTTTTCACATATGCAATTTTCGGCCGTACTTTTGGTCGGATACCCCATTTTGCCTGCTTCGTATTTGGTATATATTTGAAATCGCCGATTTTGATTCTCTCCGGCTCCATTTCAAACGCTGCCACGAAAGCCCCCTCACAGCCGTTGCCGCCGGCGTAGGCTTTTCCGTATAATGCTCCCAGAACGATAATATTTCTGGAACTGATGACAGAACTTCCCGGATAAATGTCTCCCAGTATGATGATGCTGTTTTCTGTCTCCAGTATCTCCTTGTTTTTCAGGTCTCCCTTGAAGAACTGGCCTTCTGTCTTCTCTTCCTGTTTTTTCTGTGTATGGGCCAGAGCCTTGATGTAATTTCTGTTGGATTCTTCGTCCTTTCCCACTATGCAGGCAATGTTCAGGCTGCTGTTTCCCTGTATGGCTTCTATAATACGGATTTCTTCCAGATCCGTCACCTGGCGGCCTTCTATGGAAAGCGCCATGGTGGCAGAACCGAAGAAATTTCTGGCGTCTGAAAATTTATATCCGATTTCTTCCAAAACCTTCTCAAAAGGAAGCTCCGCGTTCAGATAAAGCGCGATTCCATTGGGAAAACTTTTAATGACAACTGCTTCTTTCACACTTGACCTCCTATTCCAGTACCGCTTACGTCCTTCCAGCACCTTTGCCCGCAGAGTAACTTCCGGCCGTATCCGTCCGTAAGTTCTCTGGGCGCTGTCCGGACGTTCGCTGTTTTTTTTAGTCCCGCTTACGTCCTTCCAGCACCTTTGTCCGCAGAGTAACTTCCGGCCGTATCCGTCCGTAAGTTCTCATATTTTACATTTCATTGGAGATGCCGCCGTCGGGGGTGTCCGCGGTACCGGTGATGATCTCATCTTCCTCTGCCAGCCCGTAATAATATTTGATAATATCTTTGGTAGCCCATGCGGCGTAGTCCGAAGAATAGCCGAAGGGAATCCGCACGGTGACGGAAATCTCAGGCTGTTCAAAAGGGGCGTAGCTGGTGAAAAGCGCATGGGAAGGCCGGGATTTTCTCTCCTCTGCCGTTCCCGTCTTGCCGGCTACATTCACCGCCAGATCACTGAAATACGTTTTATTTTCCACCACCTGCCGCATGCCCAGCTGCATGGCATCCCAGTATTCCGTAGGCAGGTCTATGGTATTGCGAACATCCGGTTCGAATTCCTGAATCAAATTGCCCTCGGAATCGGTAATCTTGTCCAGCAGGGTCAGGTTAAAGCAGGTGCCTCTGTTGGCCACAGTCGAAATATACCGCGCCAGCCCGATGGTGGTGTAACTGTTGTTTCCCTGGCCGATGGCGGAACGCACCGGATCTTCCGTGGACACAATGGGCGCCGCCTCCGCGATCTCTATGCCGGATTTTTCCGTCAGTCCGAACATATCCGCATATTTTGCCAGAGTGTCCAGGCCTTCTGTCTCATTGTAGGTCCCGGAACCCATGGAAAGCTGATACCCCACATCATAAAAATAAAAGTTGCAGGAGTCCCTTATGGCAGTGGTCAGCGTCTCAATGCCATGCCCGTACCGTCTCCAGCATCTGGGCTTGGAAGGAATCTCCAGGAAAGTTCCCGTACAGTTTGTCTGGCTGCCAAGGGTGATCACCCCTTCCAGCAGACCGGCGGTTGCGGATACCATCTTAAAAGTGGAACCGGGCGCGGCCTGATACTGGGTGGCATAATTATACTGGGGTTTGGACTTGTCCATGTTCAGCTTCGCATAATAATCAGCATCAATGGAGTTTGCCATTTTATTGTTGTCATATCCCGGATAGGATACAATGGCCAGCACTTCTCCCGTATTGACATCCGTTATGGCCGAGGAAGCATTGCAGGGATCCAGGGCCAGCTGTGCCGGTGTGATATCCAGGTTGTCAATCCGGTTTTTCATAAATTTGTACGCCGACAGGGAGCCTTCCATGATACCCTCCCGGTCTTCATCCGGAATCGTGACCAGGTTCTGCTCACAGAGGATCCTGCACACATCCCTGCCGCTGATCACGTCGTTCAAAAGCATGTACTTGAAAAACCGTTTCTGAAATTCCGTGTTTTTTTCAATCATGGAAACGACATATTCCTGGGTTTTCGCGTATATTTCCGAGGAATCGGAATACTTGTCCCCCAGTTCCAGCTTGCTCACGTCGATCCAGTTCCGGGAAATGCAGTGTCTCAAATATTCGCTGAGACTGATTACTTCATCCGTGGCCCAGGCGATCTGGGTGGGATCTTCCGGATCCACGGCATCTGCCATAATCACCCCGTCCTTCCGCAGGAGACTCACGATATTGCTCTGGTAAACCTGGTACTCGTCAGGCAGCTGATTGTAGGGGGTCTCCCCTTCTGTCAGTTCGTGGATTAATCTTTCGTAGACAGTCTGTTTATAATTCAGATGCGCCTCATAGACCGATCTTTCGTTTTCCCCGGCTTCTTCCCCGGCCATATGCTTCAGGTCGATGACGGAATTGTCAAATACGGCAAAATACACATCATATATGGGAATTTTGATATCCGCGCTGTCGGCATTTTCCGGGGCAATGTATTCCCTGGCATCTATGATTTTGTCGGATAACAGACCCGCAAGTCTCTGCTCCAGAATGTGATAGACAGCCTCGGTGAGATCCTTGTCGATGGTCAGGTACACATCCTGGCCCGCCTTGGCCTCCCTGCGCTCCTCGATGGAAATGACTTTCCCCATCACGTCCACGATAACCTTTTCATATCCTTTCTCACCCTGCAGCGTAGTCTCCAGATAGGACTCTATACCGCTCTTTCCCACCACGTCATTGATATTGTAGGCGTCCTCCTCGTATCCTAGCTCCCGCATCTGCTCATTTAATTCAGCCAGTTCCTCGGAGGAAATTTTGCCGGTGTACCCCAGCACATGGGCGAAATATTCGCTGTCCACATATCTGCGCATGGTGTCGTCCACAATACTGACCCCGGGAAGGGACTGTGAATTTTCCATAATCACGGCCACGGTCTTTTCGTTGACATTGGTGGCCACCGTGGTGCCGATATATTTCCGGAAGGAGGTCAGATTCATGGCATACCGTATGGTGACCATTTTCAGCCAGTCTTCTTTGGAATATCCGGCTCCCGGCAAAAACTCGCTCTTGCTGTCGTCAGGGTCTTCATATTCCCCGATGGCATAGGAGGTGCTGAGATAATCCATGATCTCAGGAGCCGTGGCAATACGCTGTTCGTCCTTCAGTTCCCCGATAGTCGGTTTGCCGTATACATCAGCCAGAAACCTGAGCAGGCTGGTACCTTCCACCGTAAATACAAATTCATTGTCCTCGTTGAGACGGATTTTAAAATCGGTGATGCAGCTGTCCCCGTTTTTTTCGATCATTTTGATCAGGCTGTACACCACTTCGTTCAGCCGGGCATTTTTAGACCGCCCCGATTCAAATACATCTTCGATTTTAACCGAATAGGCAAGTTCGTTATAGGCAAGCACATTTCCGTTGCGGTCATAAATATTTCCCCTGGTGCTGGCGATATCACGGGTCTTTTCGATCTCCAGCACAAAATCTTCCAGATATTCTTCCCCGTGGACAATCTGCAGGTCAAAACAGCGGTAAATCAGTATGGCGGCCAGACAGCAGAAGATTAAAGTAAAAACGGTCAGCCTGCTGGTCACAATACCGATTATTTTATCTCTGAATTCATCAAACAATCTTTGGCGCTCTCCTTTTCAGTGCTCTTTTCTATTTTCCAGTTTCTCATTTACCTTTAAAATCAGCGGATACAAAAACAATGTCACTACAATGGTATAAAGTGCCTCCGGCAATATGACATGTGCAAAATAATAGGTGAACTGAAATTTGCCGCGAAGCATAAATGTCAGCACATAGCATATAATTCCATATGACAGATCGCTTACGACAATCAGTGCCAGGGGAAGCTTGATGTCCTCCGGATAAAAAATTTTGCAGAACTTGCCGTTGACATAACCTATGTACATCAGAAGCAGTGCGTAAAATCCCAGGAAACTGCCGAAGAAAATATCGCTCAGCAGACCGCAGACAAACCCGATCACCAGTCCGTATTTCTCCCCGCACATAAACCCGAAGGAAGATGTCAGTATGATCATCAGGTTCGGAATGATGCCCGCAAAGGAAAGACTGTCAAAAACACTGCACTGCAGGACAAAACATACTATGATAAAAATGGCAATGATACATTTCTTAAGCATTTATGAGTCCGCAGCCTCCCGGTTAATTTTCTTCCGCCGTCTGCTTTCTGTCCGTGATCACCAGCACCTCGCCCAGGTGTTCAAAATCCACTGCCGGAACGATCTGCCCGGATTTTGTCAGATTATTGGCATCCTTGTCTATTGCGCTGATATAGCCGATCAGAATATTGGGCAGATATTTGTCACTGATGTCAGAGGTGACTACCTTATCCCCTTCCCGCACCATATCCTGGCCATCCATCAGCTGTTTAAAAGTAATACAGCCATTTGCCATCTGCTTTAAATCCCCGGAAACGGTCATGTTGTCTTCCGTGGAAAGTGTCATGGCGCTCACATGGCTGTTATCGGATATAATGGAAGTCACCCTGGCCCAGTTGGGGCCTACGGAAGTGATGCGTCCTACCAGGCCGCCCCCCGCGATGACATTCATATCCACTTCAAGACCATCTTCCTCGCCCTTGTCGATGACAAAGGCCGAATACCAGTTTCCGGAGTCCCTTCCGATGATTCTGGCCCCCACCTTGTGATAACTGGCATATTGTTCACTCAGTTCAAAAAGCTCCTGCAGTCTGTTTAATTCATATTTGTCCTGCTGCAGGAGGGTATTTTCCTCTGTCAGCGCGGCCACTTCCGCCTTCAGCCGGGCATTTTCGTCCAGGAGGGTCCTGATCTGGACCAGTTCCTCCGAACGGTTGGACAGCCATTCCCCGACTCTGCCTATCCCGCGCTGAAACGGAATGATCACATATCCCACCACGGTATTCAGGGGCCGGTTGAAAGCGTCCGTCCCGAACGTAATCAGCATCATGGCAGTGCAAAGAATTGTTAAAATAAAAAGGAGGTATTTACTTGGCAGCGTAAACTTCTCTCCTTTTCTTTTGACAACCGGACTCATCGTCCCATTCCTTCAATTGCGTAAGCCACGGACTTGTAATTGTCGTCTTTGATAATTTTGGCAAGTCCCATGACCACACTTGTAATGGGATTTTCCGACCGGTTCACCCGAAGCCCGGTCCCGGCGGCAAGACGGTCTGCCAGGTGGCTGATCTGGGATGCGCCTCCTGTAAGATAGATGCCGTGACGGTAAATATCTGCCGCAAGCTCCGGCGGTGTCCTCTCCAGAATCACCTTTACATTGTCCACTATGGTATTAAAATGCTCTTCCAGACATTCCACCACCAGTTTGGTGGGAATCTCTCTCTCAATGGGCAGCCCGGTCACAATGTCCCTGCCATAGACAATTGCACCCTTTCCCTCTTCTTCCAGCTGCCGCAGGGTTGTCTTGATCATCTCGGAGGTCTTGCCGCCGATAATCAGGCTGAATTCCTTCCGGACCGCGGCGCGGATAGCCTCGTCAAACTTTAATCCACCGGTCTTGATCAGACGGCTGAGCACGATGCCCCCCAGGGAGAGAATGGAAATCTCCGTGGTCTCAAATCCTACATTGACCACCAGGACACCCTGGGAATTTTTCACGTCTATGTCAAGTCCCAGGCCGTCGGCCACAGCCTTCTCCACCACCATGATTTTCCTGGCTTTCACATTGGCATCCTTGATCAGGTCATAAAAAGCCCTCTTCTCCACTTCCGTCACATCCGTGGGAACCGCGATATAAAAATCGGCGGGCTTGCTGATCCCCTTCTGGAGACCGGAAATAAAATACCGCACCAGGGTCTCCATATTTTTGATATCGGCGATCACGCCATTGGACAGAGGATAGGAAATATGAATATTGCCGGGAGCTTTCTCATACATTTCAAATGCGGAATTACCATAGGCGAACAGAACTTTCTTGTTCTCGATGGCGATCATGTTCTTTTCCACCAGAACATTGTCGTCGCTCCTGCTGTAGATTTTAATGTTATTGGTCCCTAAATCAATACCGAACGCGTTGTTAGCCAAAATGACAGCCCCTTTCTAATGTAAATACTTTCTGATATCTATATAGATAGTACAAAATACCTGCAAAATTACGACTCATAAAACCATGCCGCTTCCTTGAAGCTGACATATCTGTTATCCCCGATGACAATATGGTCCAGCAGCGGAATGCCCATCTGCTCGCCCGCATTTTTCACATTCCAGGTCAGTGCCTTGTCCGAAGCGCTGGGCGTAGGATCCCCGCTGGGATGATTGTGGGCAAGCAGGATATTCACTGCCCTGCTCTCCAGCGCAGCCAGGAAAATCTCCCTGGGAGAAATCAGCGACATGTTGACGCTGCCTTCCGACAGTTTCTTTTCACCGACCATCTGTCCCTTGGCATCCATACAGACCAGGATCACACACTCCGTCTCCCGGTGTCTGAGCTTTTCCATAAAATACGCCGCCACCTGCCCGGAACTGTTGAAACTGATTCCCTCCAGCGCCCGCGCCATGCTCATTCTCATGGAAAGCTCCGCAAGGCATTTCAGCTTTACGGCCTTCACTTCCCCGATGCCCCTGATGTTCTGAAGCTGCTGCAGTGTCACGTCATAAAGCCCCAGCAGCCCGCCCTTGGGATACCGTGCAAGGCTTAAAACCTCTTCTGCCAGCACCAGGGCGCTTTTGCTTCTGGTGCCGGTACGGATGATAATGGCCAGAAGCTCTGCCTCCGTCAGATTCTCCGGTCCGAACCGCAGGAATCTCTCATAAGGCAGTCCGTGGACGGATCTCGCCGCTCTCTCTTCCGATTCTTTGTTGTCTTTGTTATTCATGCGTCTCCCTGACCTTCTCCGACGCATCAAACAATTCTGATCCGGCAGCCGGCCTGCCGCTGCCCTATCTGATAAAGCGGTATACCACCAGCGCGATCACCACGCCGATGACACTGGCTATGGTAATCTGGATTGTCAGTCCGAATGTCAGTACAATAAAGCCTAAATTGAGGATTACCGGCTCGCTCAGTCCGAAAGCCTGTCCATAATTTAAAAAAGTGCCTTCAAAATAAGTTCCGATGAACCGGCCGATGACAAAGCCCACCAGCACCAGAATCAACAATACCCAGTTTACTTTTCTCAACTTGTTTCCTTCCTTTGTACCGGACTTTTCCGCGCTCCTGAATCAGGAAACCGCCTGCGTGTTCTGTTCATACCCATCTGCCCGTTGATGACCTGGCATGAACATTCGCTTTTATATAGTACCACAAAATTCCAAAACTGTACACAAAAATCATAGATTTTATTTTGAGTTTTTTCTACAGGAATTTACATCTTCAGGCGGCTTTCGTCCACCAGCTTCCGGTCTGCCAGAAACTGCAGGGACTTCAGAATGCCCGATTTTGCGTGGGGCCATGTGAGTCCTCCCTGGAAATAAACCGCGTAGGGAGGCTTGATGGGCGCGTCCGCGGACAATTCGATGGAAGAGCCCGCCACAAAGGCGCCCGCAGCCATGATCACGGGAGCGTCATACCCCGGCATGTCCCAGGCCTCGGGGGTCACATGGGAATCCACCGGGGCCGCCGCCTGGATGCCGCGGCAAAATGCCGTCACCGCCTCCGCCGAGCCAAATGTAACGGCCTGTATGATATCATGCCGGCTTTCGCTGCCGTTTGGAATCACGGGATATCCCAGTCTCTCATATAAGTTTGCGGCAAAAATCGCTCCCTTCAGGGCAGATGCCGTCACTGTGGGCGCCAGGAAAAGCCCCTGGTAAAAATCTTTCAGGATTCCCAGGGATGCGCCCACCTCTTTGCCCAGGCCCGGGGAAGTAAGCCGGTAGGCCGCATTTTCCACACATTCCTTTTTCCCTGCGATATAGCCCCCGATGGGAGCCAGCCCCCCGCCGGGATTTTTGATCAGGGAACCCACCACCATGTCCGCACCCACATCACCGGGTTCATGAATCTCCACAAACTCCCCGTAGCAATTGTCCACCATGCAGATGATGTCCGGCTTGATTTCCTTGAGAAAAGCGATCAGTCTGCCGATTTGTTCCACGGAAAAGCTGGGGCGGGTCTGGTAGCCCTTGGAACGCTGTATGGTTGCCAGACGGGTTTTCTCCCCTATGGATTTTCGTATGGTTTCGTAGTCAAAGCTGCCATCCTCCAGCAGGTCCACCTGTCTGTACGTAATTCCGTATTCGGCCAGGGAACCTTTGGAAGGGCGGATGCCGATGACTTCCTCCAGGGTGTCATAAGGCTTTCCCACCGGGGAAAGAAGTTCATCCCCGGGGCGCAGATTGCTCATCAGCGCCAGGGCCAGCGCATGGGTTCCGCAGGTGATCTGAGGCCGCACCAGGGCGTCCTCGGTGCGGAAAATCTTTGCGTAGACAGCCTCCAGGGTGTCACGTCCCAGGTCATTATAACCATATCCGGTAGTTCCCAGCAGGCACGCCTCGCTGACTTGGCACTCCTGCATGGCGTTCACCACTTTCAGCTGATTATATTCCGCTATTTCGTCGATTTCCCGAAAGCGTTCCCCCAGTTTTTCCAAAACCGCATTTCCGTAATCATATACTGCCCTGCCGATTCCCATTTGGGCGTACATTTCCTGAATTTGATTCATATTCCTGTCCTTTCCCGGCGAAGTCCTTCCACCGGCAGCAAAAGTCATGTGTTATTGCCCCGGAGGCTGATTCCCATCCGGCCGGCTGCCGTTTCCAGCATATAGTGCAGGATTTTATCCTCATTGTAGTCGAACGCATCCTTATTGACCCAGACAATATCCTTTTCCCTCCGGAACCAGGTGAGCTGTCTTTTGGCAAAATGTCTGGTGTCACGCCTGATCCGCTCCACGGCTTCCTCCAGGGAAATTTCCCCTTCCAGATATGCCAGAATTTCCTTGTAGCCCAGTCCCTGCATGGAAGTCATTCCCCTGTGGCATCCCATTTGCCGAAGCTGCCTTACTTCTTCCACAAGTCCCAGGGCAATCATCTCATCCACCCTTCTGTCTATCTGGGCATAGATTTTTTCCCTCACATCATTCAGCACAAAATAACAGGAATGATAGGCGGAAGGCTTTTCCCGCTCCCTTTTGTTATGGCGTGATATGGGTTCTTTCGTCAGATGAAAATATTCCAGGGCACGGATGGTACGCTTGATATTGTTGGGGTGAATGATTTTAGCGGATTCCGGATCCACCTGGGCCAGCATTTCATGAAGGTACAGGGGGCCTTTTTCCGCGGCCAGCATTTCCAGAAAAGCTCTGTATTCCGGATTTTCCCCGGTATTTTGCGTCTCATTCACATCTTTGGTAAAATCAATGTCCCGCAGCAGCGCCTGGACATAAAATCCGGTGCCTCCCGTGACAATGGGAATATGCCCCCGCTCATAAATGCCCGGAAGACATTGTTCGCAGCGGGATTGAAACACGGCCACACTGAACTCTTCCCACGGCTTTAAAATATTAATCATGTGATGGGGGACGCCCTGCATTTCCTCTTCCGTTATTTTGGCGGATCCGATATCCATGTACTGGTATACCTGCATGGAATCCGCGGAAATGATCTCCCCGCCCACGGCCTTTGCCAGGGCGATGGACAGTTTTGTCTTTCCCACCGCAGTGGGGCCGGACAGCACCATCATGGGACGTTTCTTCTCTATACTGCCGCCGTTTTCTTGTTCTGTCATAGTTAACCCCATTTCTGCGCGGCCTTTTGCGCATGTCAAATTTGTGGATGCTGCGCAGACACAAATTTGGGATTGAAAATTTTCAATTCTCAATCTTAACCCCATTTCTGCGCCGCCTGGTGCGCATGAAAAGTCTGCGGCAGGCCATTATGGCTTTGCCGCCTGAAACTTAAAAATTCAGTGGAAACATAAAATTTCCATTTTCTGTTCCCTGCAGCCGCAGAATCCCTGAGAAAGTTTTCTGCTGACCGCCGGAGTCTGCAGGAGCCGCATTGACTGACCGGGTCAGCTTACGATCCGCTTGAATTTCCGCTCCATCTCTGTCTTTGTCATGGCGATAATGGTGGGTCTTCCATGAGGACAATGATACGGATTGTCCAGAGTGAGCAATTCGTCTATCAGCGCCTCTGCCTCAGGCACGCTGAAACGGTGATTTCCTTTTACGGCGGCTTTGCAGGACATGGAGGCGATTTTTTCCTCAATGACACGGATCCCGCCGAAGCCTGTGCCCATCGACAGCGCGTCCAGCACTTCCAGAAACATTTCCTTTTCCTGACAGCCGTACAAATCCACCGGCACGCTGCGCAGGGCATACTCATTTCCGCCGAAACTTTCAATCTCAAACCCCAGCGCGGCGAAAGTGTCCAGGCACTCCTTCAGCACGGTTTCTTCCTGGCCGGAAAGGCTGACAATCACCGGCGGCAGCAAACCCTGGGAAAGGACTTTTTTCTCTCGATACTGCTTCATGAGTCTCTCGTAATTGACTTTCTCATGTGCCGCATGCTGGTCGATCATCAGTAATTTGTCCTCAAACTCAACCAGCCAGTAGGTATCAAAAACCTGCCCGATGATGCGGAAACGGCTTCGGTTGTCCCGGGTGAGAATCTTTTCCTCAAAAAAATCCAGCTGTTTTCCCTCAGGTATTGTCCGTTTTTCCTCCTCCGGGGCATCTTCCGCATGTTTTTCTGGCTGCGGACGCTCCTCTCCCGCCTCCCGGAAATCTTCCGGGACTTTCGTATCCGGAACGGCAGGCACGGTTTTCACAGTCTCCGGAACCTCCGGAAAAACAGGCCTGGCCGGAATGTCTGCCGGCTGCGGGGCAGCCTCTGTGTCCTCCGGAAACTCCGAAGTTTCCACAAAGAAATCCTCCTCGGGTTCATCCTGGTCTTCCCGGGAAGGTGCCTCCGTTTTTTTCTCTTCTATCTTTGGCCCAGGAGAAAAATCGGATTTTCTGTCATTTTGGTCTGTCCGGGTTCCGGAATACACAGAGTCGTTGGTTTTTACGCGGTTCCACACGGGATTACCGGAAAAATCCTGGGTTTCCGGCTGCGCAGCGGTATATTTTGCCGCTTCCATCACCCGATATGTCTCTTTGCGTCTCTGCTCGAAAGGCTCGGGGGCCGCCTGCCCTGCCCGGTCCTTCTGTTCTGCCTTCCGCTCCTGTCTCAGTTCCTTTTCCGAAGACAGGGAAGCTTCCGGAATCATTTCCTTCTGCCGCAGGGTCTGTCTTACCGTGTCCGCCACGAAATTGCAGAAAGAAATGGCATCTGCAAAACGGACGTCCATTTTGGTGGGATGGACATTCACGTCCACCCGCCGGGGATCCATGGTAATATGCAGCACACAGAGGGGAAATTTATGCTGCATCAGGTATTCCTTATAGCCCTCTTCCAGGCCCCGGCAGATTACCTTGCTGCGGATAAACCTGCCGTTGAGAAAGTAAATCTCAAAATTCCGGTTGGAACGCACCTGTACCGGCTTTCCCAAATATCCGTCTATGCGGATTCCACCCTGTTCCGCGCTCACCGGCACCAGTTCGTTTGCCACATCCCGTCCGTAAATCCGGTAGATGACTTCCTTCAGGTCGCCGCTGCCGGAAGTATGAAAACGCATCTGTCCGCCCACCACCAGCTTAAAAGAGATGTCCGGCCTGGACAGGGCCAGATGTTCCATCAAGTCCACAATATAGCCGCCTTCCGTGGCAGGCTGTTTTAAAAATTTCCGCCGTACCGGCGTATTGAAAAAGAGATTGCGCATGATAAAGGTAGTGCCCTCAGGCGCTCCCACTTCGTCAAAGCCGGTCTCTTTTCCGCCCTCCAGCTGAATGTGGCTGCCGGTGATGCTGTCAGCGGTTTTGGTGATCACTTCCACCTTTGCCACTGCGGCAATGCTGGACAGCGCCTCACCCCGGAATCCCAGGCTGGAGATCCGGTTCAGGTCGCAGGCATCCTCGATCTTGCTGGTGGCATGGCGCAGGAATGCCCTGCGTATCTGGCTTCCTTCCATGCCGCAGCCATTGTCCGTTACCCGGATAAATTCGATTCCGCCATCTTTAATTTCTACCGTAACAGCGCCGGCCCCGGCGTCTATGGCATTTTCCACCAGTTCCTTTACCACGCTGCTGGGACGTTCCACCACTTCTCCGGCGGCAATCTTATCGATTGTCCCGGAATCCAGAATATGTATCTGTGCCATGGCTGTACCTTTCTGCCTGCCCCTGGAAGGCTTTTTATTCCTGCGGGCAATGAGGAAAATAGCCATGCCTGCAGGGGAATCTTTGATTCATGACAATGGAATCCGTGCTTTACGGAACTTCCATTGTATGTAAGGGATTGCGCTTCATTTCCGGCAAAGGGATTTTCTGCCGTTTTCATCCCCGCCATCGGTTCTTCAGCTTGTTCTGGAGCCGGTAGAGCACATTCAGCGCATCAATGGGCGCCAGTGTGTTCACCTCCACTTCCATGAGCTCCTTCAGGATATCCTCATCCTTTACCGTGTCAAAAAGGGACATCTGGGACAGCTCCAGTTCGTCGGGCCTGGGCTGTTTTTTTGTCCTGACATCCTTTACATCCACGGTGATATTCTGGATTTTTTCCATGATATCATTGTCCGTGAGCTGCTCCACGATCTCTTTGGCCCGGTCGATGACCATGTCCGGCACCCCGGCCAGTTTGGCCACCTGGATGCCGTAGCTTTTGTCCGCTCCCCCCCTGATGATCTTACGCAGGAACACAATGTCGTCTCCCTGTTCCTTTACGGCAATGCAGTAATTGTTCACATTGTTCATTTTCCCTTCCAGTTCCGTCAGTTCATGGTAATGGGTGGCGAACAATGTTTTTGCGCCTAACAGTTTACGGCTGCTGATATGTTCTATCACTGCCCAGGCGATGCTTAAGCCGTCGAATGTGGATGTGCCCCTGCCGATCTCGTCCAGGATCAGAAGACTGTCGGAAGTGGCGTTCCGCAGGATATTTGCCACTTCGTTCATCTCCACCATGAAAGTGGACTGGCCGCTGGCAAGGTCGTCCGACGCCCCCACCCGGGTAAAGATCCGGTCCACAATTCCGATGTTGGCGCTTTTTGCCGGCACAAAACAGCCGATCTGTGCCATCAGCACAATCAGGGCCGTCTGACGCATATAAGTGGATTTTCCCGCCATATTGGGACCGGTGATCACGCTGATGCAATGCTTTCCGTTGTCCAGAAAGGTGTCATTGGCGATGAACATATCATTGTTGATCATCTGTTCCACCACGGGATGTCTTCCATCCTTGATATCGATGACACCTTTTTCATTGAGTCTGGGACGGATATAACGGTTTCGCTCCGAAACCAGGGACAGGGAGGCGTACACGTCCAGCCTGGCCACTGCCTTGGCTGTGGTCTGGATGCGCTCCAGCTCCATGGCAATGGAATCCCTTATTTTACAGAACAGTTCATATTCCAGGGTGGTGAGCTTGTCCTCCGCGTTTAATATGGTGTCTTCCAGCTCCTTCAAACGGGGAGTGGTATATCTCTCCGCGTTTGCCAGGGTCTGTTTGCGGATATAATCCTCCGGCACCAGGTTCTTGTAGGAATTTGTCACCTCAAAATAGTATCCGAATACTTTATTGTACTTGATTTTCAGGTTCTTGATGCCGGTCCGCTCCCTGTCCTTCTCTTCCAGTTCCGCCAGCCACTGTTTTCCGTCCCGCTTTGCGCTGCGGAGCCTGTCCACCGTCTCGTCAAAGCCATCCCTGATGATGCCGCCTTCCCGGACGGTCACCGGGGGTTCTTCCTCAATGGAGGCTTTAATCAGCTGAAAAATATCCTGCAGCCCGTCCATATCCGTCTCGATTCCGGCCAGTTCTGCCCCGGAGAAGCCTTTCAGCACAGCCTTGATATGGGGAAACATCTCCAGGGAATTGCGGAAGGAGATAAAATCCTTCGGGTTGGCAGTCTTATAGGTAACTTTGCTCAGAAGCCTTTCCAGGTCATAAACCGGATTCAGGTATTCCCGGATTTCGTCCCTGGAGACACTGTCCCTGCCCAGCGCTTCCACTGCGTCCAGCCGCTTTTCCATCTCATCCTTATCGATCAGGGGCTGTTCCAGCATACTGCGCAGAAGCCGCCCGCCCATGGCAGTCTTCGTCTTGTCCAGCACCCACAGCAGGGAACCCCTTTTCTGCTTCTCCCGCAGGGTCTCGGTGAGTTCCAGATTTCTGCGGGTGGAGGAATCCAGCAGCATGTACTTATTGGTGAGGTAAGGATAAATATGGGTAATATGGGCAAGATCCGTCTTCTGGGTATCATACAGATACTGCAGCAGGGCGCCTGCCGCCGTGAGTCCGGTGGGAAAGTCCGCAATTCCCAGACCTGCCAGGGTACCGGCCTTAAAGTGACGGAGAAGGCATTTTCTGCATCCATCGTCGTCAAACAGGTGGGGTTCCAGCGCATTGACGGAAATATGGTACCTGGACCGCAGTTCTTCCACATTGAAGCCGCTGACCAGAAAAGCCTCGTTGCATATGACCTCGGAAGGCTCATATTTCATCAGCTCATCATTCAGCTTCTTTAAATCTTCCACCTCCGTGAGATAATAGTCCCCGGTGGTCACATCAGCCACGGATATGCCGATTTTCGTGGGCGTGTAGGCCACGCAGAGCAGAAAATTATTTTTGGATGCCTCCAGGGACTGCAGGTTCAGATTGGTGCCCGGGGTGACAATGCGGATGACTTCCCTCTTCACCAGTCCCTTTGCAAGTTTTGGATCCTCCACCTGCTCACATATGGCTACTTTATAACCTCTGCTGACCAGTTTGGTCAGGTATCCTTCCACGGCATGATAGGGAACGCCGCACATGGGCGCACGCTCTTCCAGCCCGCAGGACTTTCCCGTCAGGGTGATTTCCAGTTCCCTGGATACGGTGTGGGCATCCTCAAAAAACATTTCATAAAAATCTCCCAGACGGTAAAACAGGATGCAGTCGGCATACTGTTTTTTCGTCTCCATATATTGCTGCATCATGGGTGTCAGCTCCCCCAAGGGAATCCGTTCCTCCATAGGTATTCTCCTGTTCTTTCGTAAAATGTCTGCGGCGGCCGGCCGCTTTTATATCTGTTTTACAGCGGACACTCCTATAGGAAAAAGTGCCTGCAGGTCTCCCGGTAAATACCGGGACTGCCGCGTCAATACAACAGCGTCAATACAACAAATTGTGCTTTCCGGACTATTCTAGCACAAAATGCCGGGATTGTAAAATTTCTTTTCTGCAAAAAACAGGAAACACCCCCTTCCTCCGGACAAGCCTTTTGCGTCCGGGTATGGGGGTATTCCATTATCCAATCAATACTTTCTTTCCCTGAAACGCAAAGCCGTAATGCCGGATCCGGCTTTTCGGAATGCCGCCTGCAGTCAGCTGCGTGTCATATGCCCTCTCTTCTATCTGTGCCAGGGCGGCTCTCACGGTATCTTCCAGGGATTTTTCCTCCTCCGGGTCATGTACCTTAAACTCCAGCACAAATGCGGAATCTTCCCGGTTCACTGGTTCCAGCATGACATCATATCTTCCGAATCCGCTTTCCCGGTTTGAAGTAATCAGGTATTTTCCTGTCAGTTCGGCCATAAGCCCAAGAACAAAACCATGGTAGAAGCGTTCCGGATTTGATGCGGCCGAAGGCTTTTTTCCGGAATCAAATGTGCTGAAGGTTTCCAGCGCCACCCGGTTCATATAGAGATTCATTTCCCTCAAATTTCCCCTGAGCATTGCCCTGATAAAATCATTGTAAGGCACATCATCTCCTGCAAACCAGTCTCTGATCATATTGCGGAACATTACGGAAACCTCTTTGTTGGTAAGTTTCAGGGCATAGCTAAAATTTCCCGTCTCCCGGTCAAAAAATGTATCTTCTATCCGCAGATAGCCGCCTGCCAGAAGCAGGCTCCACACAGATCCCCGCTTTTTCCCCAGCTGGTGATACACAATTTCCTCATCCATTTCCGTCACCAGGGCCTTTCCCGCCAGCAGGTCTTCCATTGTCATTTTGAGTCCCGGGGTTCCGCTGCGGATCAGGAAATTTACCAGATTGTTGGAACTGGAGTTGGCCCAGTAGGGCTTATAAATTTTTTCCTTCAGAAATCCGGTAATGGACCAGGGATTATAGATATCTCTCCGGCTGCCAAAGGTAAAGCCATCATACCAGTTTTTTACCGCTTCTTTTTCCCCGGCCATTCCGAAAGTATCCAGCGCGTGGAATACCTCCTCTTCGGTAAAACCAAAACAAGTACGGTACTTTTCCGAAACGGAGGTTACCACGGTCAGGTTGTTCAGATCCGAGAAAATCGATTCCTTACTGATTCGCGTAATGCCCGTCAGAAACGCCCGCTCCATGAACGGGTTCGTCTTAAATGCAGCATTGAAAAGGCTTCGTATGAATTCTGCCATATCGTCCCAGTAACCGTTCACATATGCCTCCTGCAGGGGCGTATCATATTCGTCCAGCAGAATGATGACTTTTTTACCGTAATAACGGTTCAGGCAGATGGACAGCCGGTGCAGCGACATGGCTGCCATGGAATCGGACATGTCTGTCTTCATGTAATCGAAATATTCTTTTTCCCGCTCACACAGTTTGTCTCCCTGCAGCATAAAACTGAATTTCGTGTATAAATTGATAATTACCTGTATAATCCCTTCCCTTGCTGTTTCGTAGGTATTTCCTTTTACCGTGGCAAAGCTCAGAAAAATAAGCGGAAAGCCGCCCTGAAGATTTCTGTATTTTTCATGTTCCCATATGGATAGGCCCTCAAACAAGTCGCTGCGTCCGGCGTACTGATTTGAAAAAAAACATTCCAGTGTATCCAGATTCAGGGTTTTTCCAAAACGGCGGGGACGCGTGACCAGTGTCACATCATCCTGGCTTTCCCACCACTCCTGAATCAGCAGGGTTTTATCTATATAAAAGGAATGATTCTGGCGTAACTTCTCAAAACTCTGTGTTCCCATGGAAACGATTGGCGGCATACGGACCACTTCCTTCCTCAACTAATCTATTGCCGTGCAGTCTCTGCCGGCATAAATCCATAATCTATAATAGAATCAAAAAACGATTCTATTATCATAAATCTATAATAGAATCAAATCGGCAGGTAACGTAACTTGTATTTCTTATCATACATTTATTTTCCCCCGCAAGTTTCCAAACACTTCCTCATGGGTCATTCTTCTGCTGTTCTCCGCTGCTGCCCGGTCTGCCTCGTCCAGTGCCGCCTCTACGCCATCTGTAAGCTGGGAATACATGTCCAGGCTGAGGACCACCATAGCACCATATCCGTTTTTTGTAAGATATACTGGTTCTCCTTCATTCACAAGCCTTTCAATGTCCGGGAATTTATTTCTAAGGTCTGAAACAGGTCTGATCTGTATCATACATCACGCCTCCTTATCTTAATTCTATCATAATTTTATCATTCCTTTTATTCTACCTGATTATACATCAAAATGCAATGAAAACAAAATGTTTTATTTAGCAAAAGGTCTGGCACGAACCGTCTCTGTGGCATGGTCTTTTCTTTCCACAACCAAATCTTATTTAAAGGAGGCTTGTTCAAAATTTATTGACACATGCGTTTGCCGTGTTGACTGAATCAGAAAAAGAGCAGTATAATGAATATATACCATTTGCGAGGAAGTGGCAGAAAATAACAATGAAAGAACTGCCTGCGGGGAAGGCCCCGGCAACTTCATGGTATCAAAAAATTCCCGGGAAATGAGGAGCAGACAACAATGAAGCCAATAAAATCAGCCGATTCACCAATTACATATTATGTAAGCAGGAACGGGCGGGACGAATGGATACTTTTTATCCATGCCGCTTTCGTCAATCACAATATGTTTAAAGCACAGTTTGAATACTTTGAGAATAAATATCATATCCTGGCCATTGATATCATTGGCCACGGACAGTCAACCGATACCCGGAAAGGTGACCGGATAGATCAGATGTCAAAGTGGATATTCGACATCTTAAAAACCGAAAATATTGATAAAGTACATATCGTGGGGGTCTCATTGGGCGCAGTCCTGGCACAGGATTTTGCCAATCAATATCCCTGCGCAGTAAGCTCGCTGGCTTGCTTTGGAGGATATGATATCAATCATTTTGACGGAAAAATGAAAAATGAAAATAGTGCAAAACAGAAGCTTATGATGCTGAAAGCATTCATTTCGGTGAAATGGTTTGCAAAAGCAAACAAGAAAATTTCCGCGTATACTTCACAGGCCCAAAATGACTTTTATGACATGAATATACTCTTTCCCAAAAAGTCATTTATGTTTCTGGCAGCGCTCCATCATATGGTAAACAAGTATGAAACCGGGCAAAGGGATTATCCTTTGTTGATCGGATGCGGAAAATTTGATATTCCAATGGAATTGGAGGCAATCAAAGCATGGAAAAACAGCGAACCCGATTGCAAAGTGGTTCTTTTTGAAAATGCGGGGCACTGTGTTAATATGGATGTACCGCAGGAATTTAATAAAACAATGGAGGAATTTTGGGCCTGATACTTTCCTCCTGCTTTTCCAACATATTTTCCGGCTCAACCAGTCAAATACCCCGCTGCAGGCAACGGGGTATCAAACTATTAACCGTCTTTATTTCCCTTCGGCCATCTTCAGCTGTGCCGTCACCAGGCCGTAATAAATTCCTTTTTTCTCCAGAAGCTCATTGTGTGTGCCGATCTCGGCGATGCCATGCTTGTCAATTACCACCAGTCTGTCAGCGTTGCGCAGGGTGGAAAGCCGGTGGGCTATGGCAAAGGTCGTCCTGCCCTTTACCAGCCGGTCCAGGGCCTGCTGGATCAGGAATTCGCTTTCCGTGTCCAGGGCAGACGTGGCTTCGTCCAGAATCAACAGTCTGGGATTGTTGAGAATCGCCCTGGCTATGGCAATCCTCTGCCGTTCCCCGCCGGAGAGATTATAGCCGTGCTCTCCCACGTAAGTGTTGTAGCCATCCGGAGTCTTGCAGATAAAATCGTGGGCATTGGCCGCTTTGGCCGCCTGAATCACCTCCGCCAGGGACGCATCCTGCCTGGCAAAACGGATGTTTGCCAGAATGCTGCCCGAGAAAAGGAATGTCTCCTGGAGCACCACACCGATCTGGGAATGCAGGTTTTCAGTGTTAATGTCCCGGATATCCACCCCGTCTATGGTGATTTTTCCCTGGTCCACATCATACAGCCGCATAATCAGATTGATCAAAGTGGATTTCCCTGTGCCGGAGGCACCCACCAGACCGATCATTTCCCCGGGATTTACCTGAAAATTGATGTCCTCCAGCACCGGCTCATACGTATGGTATCCAAAGGACACATGCTCAAAGGTAAACGCACCCTGAATGGGAAACTGCCTGCTGTCCTCCTTGTCGGCAATAACCGGCTCCTCGTCCAGCACATCATAAATACGGTTCATGCTGGTGACCATCTGCATCACCATTCTGGGCATATGTGTCATCCAGTTTAAGGGTCCGAACAGATAACCACAGTAGGTAATAAACTGCACCAGCTGGCCAAGAGTCATATCTCCTTTCAGCACATCCAGTCCTCCGAAATACACCGCAATATAAGAACCGGCGCCCAGTAAAAATGTCAGAATCGGAAAAAATACTGCCCAGAAGGTTTCGTTCTTTTTACTGATTTTTGCAAATTCCTCTGTCTTTTTCCGGAAATGGGCAGCTTCCCGCTCTTCTTTTCCGAAAGATTTTACCACTCTCATGCCGGAGATAATATCCTGCAGACTGCTGGCCAGATCGTCCGATTTCAGCCACTGTTTATGAAAGATGGTGTGGATATGGTGCCAGAAAAGTCTGGTAATCACAAACACCAGCACGATAAACACAAGGGACATCAATGTCATTTGCCAGCTGATGGTAAACATTACTACCAAAGATACCACCATGGTAAGCAAAGTGGAAAACATGTCTCCGAACACATCTTCCATAAAGTCGCGGACCTGCCTGGTATCCCGGGAGACACGGTTCAACAGCTCTCCCGGCTTTCTGTTGTTGATAAAGGAAAGGGAAAGAGACTGTATCTTGTAATAAAGTTTCTGCCTAAGCGTCATGCTCAGGGAAGTGCCCAGGGACATACACTGCCAGTACCGGAAATTGCCCAGTACGATACGGGCCACCAGCAGCGAAAGTGTGGCGCCCAGGAAAATCCACCAGTCCGTCCAGGTTCCTTTTCCCGTGGTCAGCGCGCCATCGATGAATTCCCTCTGTATCATGGGAATGGCCAGGTCCATTGCCGATAAAAATACCATGAGCAGGGAGATCACCAGAAGTTTTCCCACGTAATCGCCGCAGAGCGCCATAAATTTTTTAACTAAATCCAGTTTTCCTTCACAGTAAGGACACTTGCTTGTCCCCGGCAGTGCCCGGCCGCATTTTTCACAGTATTTTTCATATTCCAGGCTCTCCACCTGGCCGGGCTTTTCCCCGGTTCTGCGGGCCATCAGTATGGTCTGGGCGCCTCTGGCCACATATGCAACCCTGACGATATGCCGCATGGAAAAACGCGCCGCACAGATCATTTCCCCGTCTTTTTTTGTCACGGTGATGATTCCGCTGTGCACCTGGTGCTCGCACTTGATTTTTTCACACTCGTCCAGCAGGAAAGCCGCCGAAACCGTATCTCCGTCCAGCACCAGAAAACGTTCCTGGGTCACCACAATCCAGATTTTCTGCGCATAGGCATCCACGGCCTGCATTTTCCGGCTGTCGAATTCCAGGTCCACGGGAACACAGTACATGGGTTCTTCCCCGGGCGCCAGTCCCAGGGCGTCCATTTGCTGCCCGTTTAATGTATATAATAGTTTCATAAATTGACTGCCTTTCTTTTAAATAAAGAGATCCAGCTTTTTCCGTTCCATAACGCCCAGCTGGTAGAAATCCGGAATCTCATAACGGTTTCCGTCAATATCCGTCACCAGCAGTCTGGAATCACTCAGGTGAATCACGGCATTCCCGCTCATCTGGGTGGTAAAACGGCATGCACCGAAAGTAGTCACCACATTCCAGTAGGCATAACCGTACTCATCTTTCACATCCAGAACTTTTGTGATCACAGGCATAAAATAGCGGAGTTTGATCTGCTCCCGCAACATTTCCTGCTGATCCTGGGGCAGCTGCGATAATTTTTCTACCATACCGATCTCTTTTGCCTTCTCGTCTGACTCCCGTATGGAGATAAACTCTTCGGGATTGGTCAGCGGAAATGTCAGATAAACTCCCACTCTGGCATATTCCTTTTCCCCTGTCTTCAATGCGATAAATCCGCCCGCTGTCCTGGAAAAAGTGGCGTTCTCCCCGTTCAGGAAACGCATTTCCAGGAGTTCTTCCGATTCCCGCTTCAGGGCTTCTTCATCGAATTCCTGCAAATTCAGCAGATCTATATTGTTGTTTTCCGGTCCTTCCATCTATTCCATATTCCTTTCGTGATTTTATGTCTCTACAGGTACATGCCCTTGGGGGGAGTAATTTTCAGCTGTTAAGTACACATCTGAAAATTCTCCCACCGGTTCATTTATCTGCGGCTGTGTCTGTTTCTCAGCCTTCCAGGCCTCTCATGGCCAGTGCTTTTGTCTGGAGTTCGCTGAGTTTATAATAGGTTCCCTTCTTGGCAAGGAGTTCCGCATGGGTTCCGGATTCCGTCAGTCTGCCATCATCCAGCACAATCAGATGGGTGGCATTGCGCAGGGTGGAAAGTCTGTGGGCAATGGACAGCACGGTCCTTCCCTTCTCCAGACGCTCCAGCGATTTCTGTATGGCAAGTTCCGTCTCCGTGTCGACCGCTGAGGTAGCCTCATCCAGAATCAGTATCTTGGGATCTGCCAGAATGGCCCTGGCAATGGAAATACGCTGTTTCTCCCCGCCGGAGAGAGACCGGCTGGAGGAACCCAGAAGCGTATCATAGCCTTCGGGCATTTTGCAGATAAAGTCATGGGCATTGGCCTGGACGGCAGCCTGGATAATTTCCTTCCGCGTGGCCTCCGGCCTGGCATAAGCGATATTTTCCGCCACGGTTCCCATAAAAATATAAGTTTCCTGGGACACCATTGCCACATTTTTGCGCAGTTCACGGAATCCGTACTGCTTCACGCTGACTCCGTCCACCAGCACCTCGCCCTCCTGGGCGTCATAAAGCCTTGAGATCAGATTCACCAGAGTGGACTTACCCGCGCCGGACCGACCCACAATGCCGAACACCTCGCCGGCATTTACGTGAAAACTGATATTTTTTAAAATCGGTTTATTTGCTTCATAGCCGAAAGTAACGTTTTTCAGTTCGATCTCACCCTTCAGTTCGTCCGGCCGCAGGGGATCCGGCACTTCTTTTACTTCCGGAACCGCATCCATGATTTCAAACATACGCTGTGCCGAATTCATACATTCCGTATACCAGCGGACACTGCGTGAAAAAAATTCCAGGGGGCCTTTGAGCTGTCCCACATAGCCGGAGAATGTGAGCAGCATACCTACTTCCACACTGGCCCCGCTGATCATCAGGGCGCCGCCCACAACCCACACCAGAAAGCTGATGGTGTCTTCCACTGCAAAATACAGCGCAAAAAACTTAATATCATAACGGGCCACATCCAGCTCCGCATTTTTCACCTTTCTGTTATTTTTGGAAAAACGCGTCATCTCCTGCTCCTGCTGCCCAAAAGCCTTCACCACCCTGGCCCCGGTGAAATTCTCGTTCATCTGCCCTTTCAGACGACGGTTGGCACGATGCCTTTTGCCGTAAAAATGCCAGAGCCTCGGTACCATCCGATAACTTAAGATCACCAGCAGCGGCATCAGCATCACGGACACCAGCGCCAGCAGGGGATTCAGGCAGAACATGATCACACTTGTGGCAATGATATTTCCCATGTTGATAAAGAAATACGGAATACCGTCAATAAAGAAGGCAGATATCTCCTCCGCATCATCTGACACACGGGTCATCAGGCCGCCGGTCTGCCTCTTGGTGTAAAAACTGATGGACAGCCGCCCCATGGAAGTAAACACCTGGCTTTTCAGCGTGCCCACCACTTCCGGTGCAATCCTGGCCGTCAGCACCCCCTGCAGGATTCCCAGTGCCTGAATGATCACTTTCGTCACAATCATGGTGATCACCAGCATGGTCAGGGCTGTCACAAAACGTCCGGAGGGAATCCGGAGCATGGCGAGAAAGTCCTCGTTTCTGGCCAGAACCTGGTCATAGAGAACCGTTCCGCTCAGGTAAGGCCATACCAGATTCAGCAGCGCCGTTCCCAGATAGCAGAACATCATCAGCGCCAGATACTTTTTATATGGCTTGAAATACGACACCACCCGCAGCAGAATGGATTTCTTATCCATACATTTGGGACATACTTTCCTCTCCTGGTCAGGATAAATCATGCCGCATTTGGGACAGCATTCCTTTCCTTTTTTCACATTCAGGTCTTCTTCCGAGATCTCTTCTCCCTTTTTAACCTTTTCCAGCAGACTGCACAGACGCAGAAACATCTCCATTCTTGTGTTGGAAAAATGACAGATATTGTGCTCCACACCGTCAATTTCGGCCAGCAGCACACCGGCTGCCACCTGCCTGATCACTTCCATCCTGCCGATACTTGACAGCTCATAAATCTGTATGGCCGGCTCCTCCATGAGCGTCAGCTCTTTTTTCGCCATCTCTTCCCCAAACTGCCAGCCACCGTAACCGCCGAATCTGTGCTCCGACTTCTCCCGGTAAGGATATGCCGCCACAGCCAGCCTGTCTTTGGTCAGCGCCACAATGGAATCCGCGAACCGGTATTCCGCATCGAAATCAGCCATGGACGCAAAAATGATGTCGTCTTTGCCGATCCCGTACTTTCCGGCGATGCTGACAAAACTTTTTGGTAAATTCATTTCCTTCCTCCGTTCCCGTTCCAGTATCTGACTGTCACAAATGCTTTTACAGCCAGTCATTCTCCCGCGCTCCCAGTCTTTTCTCCCGCAAAACCGCAAACAGAAGCGTCCTTTCAGGACTAAGTGCAGCTGCCGGCTCCGCGATACCGTATACCGGAGGAAAGCTTACTTCCGGCATGGATCCGGTCATAAAAAAGCCGGAAAATAGTGACAAAAAACCATGGCTCCTGCAAAGCAGACAGCCATGGTTCCATTCACCATCTTCCGGCATCATACAAAGACTGCCGATAAACTTAATCTACTCTATCCGCGGGAGGCAATTTCACAATATGAATATATCCTGTTCCGTTCCATAATTTGTTGGTCATGATCTTCTGCCTCCTTTCCTCTAAATTTTCTGACCCTTATACAGTATAAGCATAATGGGAAAAAAAGTCAACCACTTTTTTCGATTTTGCGATCTTATATTTCCTTCTCCTGCCTTTGCCGCAGCCGCCTCATCAGGCCCAGATAGCTGGGCACCAGAATCAGGTCAGCCCCCAGCCAGGCCAGAATTTCCGCATACATAATACCGTTCTCCCCGAAGAAATATGGCAGAAGCAGCGCGGAGCCGGTGCGCATGACAAATTCCGCCACGCCGGACACCATGGGCAGGATCGTATTTCCAAGCCCCTGGATACAGCTCCGTGTAATATGCAGCAGATACAGTACGGGAAGGCAGAAAGCCATAATGGCCAGATAATGATAGGCAATTTCCAGGGCCTGCACGCTTCCGGCCGCGTCCGCAGGCATAAACCATGCCAGAATCTGCCTTCCGAAGCCCAGCATAATACCCGCAATCAGCAGGGAGGTTCCTGTGGCGATGACCAGACCGGCCCGTGTTCCCTGGGAGATTCTGCGTATTTTGCCCGCCCCGAGATTCTGTCCGGCGTAAGTCACCATGGCGTATCCGTAGGAAGTGGCGGCCACTTCCAGAAGCCCGTAAAGCTTGTTGGTGGCGGTCATGCCGGCGATGAAAATCACACCGAATCCGTTGACGATGGTCTGTACAATCATCCCGCCCACCGAAATCACCGTATTCTGGAATGCCATGGGCAGTCCCAGCTTCATAAGCGTGCCCCACAGCGGCCATTTGGGATTCCAGTCATTCCGTGTGAGGTGAATCAGGGGAATCCTGCAGATATGCCGGATGCAGTAAACTGCCGACAGGCACTGTGCAATCAGCGTGGCTGCCGCGGCACCCTGCACGCCCCAGTCAAATCCCATGACAAATACGAAATCCAGCAAAATATTGGTCAGTGAAGCAATCACCATTGCCACCAAAGGCGTTTTCCCGTTTCCCAGGGCCCGGAGAATGGCGGCCGCAAGATTGTATGCCATCACTATGGGCAGTCCGGCGAACAGAATTCTCAGGTACGCCATGGAAACAGGCTGTATTTCTTCAGGTGTTTTCAGCAAAGATATGGCGGTGCCGGCCAGGGCCTCGCTGGCAAAAGTCAGGCATATGGCGCAGAGTGAAGCCAGCAGAATGGAATTTGCAATGACCTGGCGCAGTTTTCCATGTTCGCCTGCGCCGAATTTCTGCGCCATCAATATGGAAAACCCCTGGGCAAATCCCTGCGTCACCCCCAGGGTCAGCCAGTTCAGCCAGTCCACTGCCCCCAGGGCCGCCAGGGCATCCACTCCCAGGACTTTCCCCACCACGGCCGTATCCACCACCGTGTACATCTGCTGGAAAATATTTCCCGCCATAAGCGGAAGGGAAAACAGAATCAGTATTCTCCAGGGATTCCCTTCCGTCTGGACATTTGTCTTTTGTTCCATCGCTTTCCTCTGTCCGACTCCTGCATTTAGCGCCAGGGCAAATCCGACACTTCCAGTTTTTTATCCCGCAGCATCAGTTCCTTCACTGCCTGATCCGCGCTTTTTCCCGCAAAAAGCACCTCATTCACCTGCTCGATGATGGGCAGCTGTACCTGGTACTTCCGGGCAAGCTCCATTGCGGCTTTGGCGGAATGGACGCCCTCCACCACCATCTGTACCTGGGACATGGCTTCCTCGTAAGTTTTCCCCTGACCGATCAGAATCCCTGCACGGCGGTTTCTGGAATGCATACTGGCACAGGTCACAATCAGGTCTCCGATGCCGGTGAGACCGCAGAATGTCTCGAACTTCCCGCCCATGGCCGTTCCCAGTCTGGCAATCTCCGTGATTCCCCGGGTGATCAGCGCGGCCTTGGTATTGTCCCCGTACCCCAGGCCGTCGGCAATTCCCGCCGCAAGAGCCACCACATTTTTCAGGGCTCCCCCCAGTTCCATTCCCAGGATATCCGGGCTCACATAGACCCGGAACACCTCATTCATAAACAGATTCTGGATAAATTCCGCAGTGGATTTCGAGGCCGCCCCCACCACGATGGTGGTTGGCAGTCCGCGGCCCACTTCTTCCGCGTGGGAAGGGCCGGACATCACTGCCACGTCAGCCTGGGGAATTTCCTGCGCAATGATCTCGGAAAGGGTCATCAGTGTCCCTGTTTCGATTCCCTTGGCCACGTTTACGATTTTCTGGGCATCTGCCACATACGGGGCAAAACGCCCGGCAGTCTTCCTGGTGTAGGAGCTGGCCACTGCCATGACCAGCAGGTCCTTTCCCTGCGCCGCCTCTCTCTCGTCCATGGTGAAAACCGTATCTTCCGGCAGCTTTACCCCCGGCAGCATCCTGTGTTCATGCTCCTCTTCCAGCATCTGGATTTCCGCTTCCAATGCCGACCAGACCGTTATCTTATGTCCGTTCTTTCGTAACAGCACCGCAAGGGCAATGCCCCAGCTTCCTCCGCCTATGATACTGATTTCTGCCATAACGCCTCTTTTCCGCAGTTGTTTTCCTGCCTGAATATTCTGTTTTATTTCCCGTCGCTTTTTTCCTGACCGTCTGTTTCCACATCCACCTTATTTTTTTTGGTCAGATATGTCTTCCTTTCATTTCCATGAATCAGCCGGACAATGTTTTCCTTATGTTTCCAGTAGGCCAGCGCCGCCAGCAGCAGGGCCAGGACATAGAGTTCTGTCAGCTGTGCCTGGGTCATCCCGGCAAATACGCCCAGCTGCCCGCAGATCACCATCTCCACCACAAAGCCCAGGTACACTAATAGAGAACCCAGCGAAACCAGATGGGTGGTGAAGAAAATACCGAAAAACACTGCCACACCCATGACGATAAAATATGGATGGAAGGACAGAATCAGACCGGCCGTGGCGGCAATTCCCTTTCCTCCCCTGAAATTCATGTAAAAAGGGAAATTATGTCCCAGAATCGCTCCTGCCCCGGTATAAAGTGACAGCAGATAGATCATGTCCGGGTGACTCTGCCCGAAAATCAGTCTTGACACCCACACTGCCGCCATACATTTCAGGCAGTCCCCGGCCAGCACGATAAGCCCCGCCCTGGTGCCCAGCACGCGCAGGGCATTGGTGGTTCCCGCATTGCCGCTGCCGTACTGCCTGATATCAATCCCATGTGCCTTTCCGTAAAAATAAGAAGTCTGAAACAAACCGAACGCATAACCGATGACTAAACAGATAATCCTTTCCATAGACCCTATTGCTCCTTTTCATTTCTTTCCCTGATAATGAACCGCAGGGGCGTTCCACGAAAGCCGAAAGTTTCCCGGATCTGATTTTCGATATATCTTGTGTAAGAAAAATGCATCAATTCCTTATTGTTCACAAAAATCACAAAGGTGGGCGGTTTTACGGACACCTGGGTGATATAGTACAGCCGCAGGCGCTTACCCTTGTCAGAGGGCGGCTGCTGCAGGGCCACCGCCTCTGCCATAATCTCGTTCAGCACCCCTGTGGCTATCCGCATGGCATGGTTTTCGCTGACCATGTCGATGGTGTCAAACAGCTTGTGAAGCCGCTGTCCCGTCAGGGCCGAGATAAAAAGGATCTCCGCATAGGGCATGTAGGAAAGCACATTCCGGATTCTTTCCGTCACCTCATAGATGGTCTTGTCATTTTTTTCCACCGCATCCCATTTGTTCACGGCGATAATGACGGCCTTGCCCCGCTCATGGGCGATCCCGGCAATCTTCGCATCCTGCTCGCTGACGCCATCCACGGCATCGATGACCAGAACCACAATGTCCGACCGTTCCACCGCACTGACCGCACGGAAAATCATATACCGCTCCAGATCTTCCTTGATTTTATTCTTCCTGCGCAGTCCTGCCGTGTCGATGAAAACATATTCTTTTCCGTTGTGGGTCACTTCCGTGTCCACGGCGTCCCGGGTAGTTCCCGCAATATCGGATACAATCAGACGTTCTTCCCCCAGCAGCCTGTTGATCAGGGAAGATTTCCCCACATTGGGCTTTCCCACAATGGCAATCCTGGGCCGGTCGTCCTCTTCCCCTTCCCCGCTGTCTTTGTGAAAATAGGACACCACTTCTTCCAGCATGTCCCCCAGTCCCAGCTTGTTGGCCGCGGAAACGGCATGGGGCTCCCCTATGCCCAGATTATAGAATTCATATACATCCGCCATATACTTTTCAAAGCTGTCCACCTTGTTGACCACCAGTACCACCGGTTTATGGGAACGCCTGAGCATATCCGCAACCTTGGCGTCCGAGTCCACAAGTCCGTCCTTTACGTCCACCAGAAAAATAATCACGTCTGCCGTGTCAATGGCAATCTGGGCCTGGGCCCTCATCTGGGATAATATCACATCCTGGCTGTCCGGTTCGATTCCGCCTGTATCTATCAGGGTAAAAGCATGATTCAGCCAGTTCACGTCCGTGTAAATTCTGTCCCGGGTAATGCCGGGAGTATCCTGTACAATGGAGATCCTCTGTCCCGCCAGGGCGTTGAACAAAGTGGATTTTCCCACATTGGGCCTGCCAACCACTGCCACAATCGGTTTTGTATTTCTTTTTCCCATTTCCTGCTCCTATTCTTTGATTCCGGTTCCGCATTTTGTGCCAAGTCCACAATGGGAAACCGCCGGGCACATCCGGTCAGTTACTGCTGTCCAGAATCGCATCCACAAACTCTTTTCCGCTTGATTTTACAATATTAATCGGCACTTGTAAAGCTTTTTCCAAATCTCCCGCCCTCATATCATCCAGAAATACGTCTTCCCCGCTGCGAAACATGTTTTCCGGCAGAAGCAGGCATCTGCCCAGGGGTTTTCCCTGAAGCTGCGCCAGCAGGTCCTGGCCCGTGAGCAGGCCGGAAACCGTGATCCGCTCCCCGAAAAAGAAGTTGGTGACGGGATACACATGGATCAAAAGCCCCGGCCAGGCTTCCATCATCTGCCCGGCCATCTTCCGGATACAGGGGTATGCCAGAAGGCCTGTGGCAAGAGAAATCTCTCCCCTGGGGGAACTATCCGGAATTTCGCCCAATTTCAGGTGTTTTTTCATTTCTTCCTCAAATTCACAAAGCAGAAGCCGCAGCATGCCCACCCCGTTCTCCAGCTGCAGGTAGCCGTCATAGCGCGCCTCCTCCGGCACTTCCCTGTCTGCCATAAGATACCATTCGTCACTGGCATGCACGAAATGGGTGCCGTAATTTTCAAAACATTCCCGCTGGTATTTTTCGATCAGGTCAATGACCATGGCTGCATCTTCTTTTGTGAAAGGCTCCAGCGGATACAATCCTTCCCTGTATTTTGACAGGCCCACCGGCACCACCGAGACGCTTTCCAGAACGGGAATATACTTCATCAGTTCCCGGATGCTGTATTCCAGCTCCCCGCCGTCGTTGACGCCTTTGCACAGCACAATCTGTCCGTTCATGCGGATATCTGCCTGAAACAGCATGTCCGCCTTTTTCAGCGCCTCTCCCGCGAAACGGTTGTTCAGCATCCGGCAGCGCAGGGCGGGATTCATGGTATGGAAGGAAATATTAATGGGTGACAGGCGGTAGCGGCAGATTCTTTCGATGTCATGGTCCGACATATTGGTCAGTGTCACATAATTTCCCTGGAGAAAGGACAGTCTGGAATCGTCATCCTTAAAATAAAGGGTCTCCCGCATTCCCGGGGGCATCTGATCTATAAAGCAGAAGATACATTTGTTTCTGCAGCTTCTGTATTCGTCCATAAGACCGTTTTCAAACTCTATTCCAAGATCCTCGTCAAATTCCTTCTCCACCTCCAGAAGCCACTGTTCCCCATCCGGCTTCTCCACCACAACTTCAATATAGGTATCTTGTACCAGAAACTGGTAATCGAAAATATCTTCTATTTCCGTACCGGCCACGGAAACCAGCCTGTCTCCAGCCGCAATCTCCAGTTCTTCCGCAATGCTGCCGGGAAGAACCCTTTTTATGACATGTTGTTTTTTCTGCATTTTTACCTGTTTTCCTTTCCGCCGGGCCCCGTTTCCCGGGGTTTTGCAGGACTTCTGCGGGCCGTGGCGCATCTTCCTGCTTTGTACCCGTTCCTGTGACATTTCAGGGTTTTGGCTGATTGGCCGCCCGGAAATAATGACCAGTTCCTATATCGCAAGAAATTTCTTGACGAGTCTCTTACATAATGATATAAAATAATTAAAAGGTGCATTTCTTTGTGCCGTATCGGATGACAGGATCCGCAGAACAGTTCCTGTCATATGCATTTTTACATACGGAGGACATCATGCCTAATTTACGAGAGTTGGAAAATGCCATGCCAGTGGCGCCCCTGAAAATTGCCGCACTGCCGTCTGCCCGGATCATGGGACAGAGAATTAATGATTTCCTTGTGGAATTCCGCAAAACCATTCACAATGACAAAGTAAAAACCGACCCGGCCTTTCAGGGCTACAGTGAGCAAAATTACCTGGCAGCAGCCGAAACCCTCCGTTTTGGCAGCGGGGAGGGCAAAGCTGTCTTCCAGGAGTCTGTCCGCGGAAAGGATCTCTTCCTGCTGACCGATATCTGCAATCACAGTATTACCTACCATATGTTCGGCCATGAGAACCACATGTCCCCTGACGACCATTATCAGGACCTGAAGCGTGTGATTATGGCCTGCAACGGCAAGGCCCACAGGATCAATGTCATTATGCCATTTCTCTATGAGGGCAGGCAGCACAAGCGAAACGGCAGGGAATCACTGGACTGCGCCTTTGCGCTCCGTGAACTGCGGGACATGGGCGTCAGCAATTTCATCACTTTCGACGCGCATGACCCCAGGGTGCAGAATGCCATCCCCTTAAACGGTTTTGACAATTTTACAACTCCCTATGAGTTTATCAAAGTGCTCCTGCATTCCGAAAATGACCTGATCGTGGACAAGGACCATCTGACCGTCATCAGCCCGGACGAAGGGGCGCTGGACCGTGCCATCTACTTTGCCACGGTGCTGGGCGTGGACACGGGCATGTTCTACAAGCGGCGGGACTATTCCACCATAGTAGGGGGTAAGAATCCCATAGTGGCCCATGAGTTTCTGGGGGACAATATCGACGGCAAAGACGTGATTATCATCGATGATATCATCTCCTCCGGGCAGAGTATCCTGGACACCGCAAAACAGCTGAAGAAAAGGAACGCCCGGCGGGTTTTCCTCTGCTGCACCTTCGGCCTGTTCACCGATGGACTGGCCGGTTTTGACAAGGCCTACGAAAAGGGCTGCTTTGACAAAGTGGTGACCACCAACCTGGCCTGGCTGCCCCCGGAACTTTACCACAGACCTTATTTCCTGGAGGCAGACATGAGTAAATTCGTGGCTTCCCTGATTGATTTTATGAATCATGACGTCTCCCTGACCAACACCCTGGCCACCGCGGACAAAATCCACAATATTCTGGAGGCCTACGACGGCAGGATACATTAAACCGGGACGGCCCTGCCGGGCAGGGCGCCTCCCCCCTTCTCTTTCAGATTTTCGGCTTACCGGTCATCTGTTCCCTCACGGGCCGGCTCCTCCGGTAAGCCTTCTGCTTCCTCACTGTATTCCGAAAAGCTCAAAACGGTTTTAAATAAATCCCCGTCCAGGAAAATCTCGAAAGTTCCCCCCTGAACCTGTACCAGGCTTTTGGCTATATAGAGTCCCAGGCCGCTTCCTTCCGTGGTTCTGGAAGTATCCCCCCGGAAGAAACGCTCCGTCAGGTCTTCCGATTTCACATGCATCTGCTGTCTGGAAATATTTTTCACGGACAGCCGGACCTGATCCTGCCACTTTGCCATGTCGATATAAACCCTGGTTCCCTCCATGGCATACTTGCACACATTGTTGAACAGATTTTCCACCACACGCCACATTCTGCTGCTGTCCGCATAAATATACGCCGTCAGGTCGCTTTCCTCAAAAATCACCTGCAGGCCGCATTCCTCCATGCGTTCGGAAAACTCCCCGATGCCCTGGTTGACCAGTTCGGTCAGATTCAGTTTTTCTTTTTTCAGTTCAATATTGCCTGAGGAAATTTTGGAAGCCTCCACCAGGTCATCCGTCAGCTGCTTCAGCCGCTGGGATTTGCTGTCGAGAATCTCAATATATCCCCTGGCAGGTTCCTCCTCTATCTTCAGGCGTTTCAGCAGACCCACATAATTGATCAGCGATGTGAGGGGGGTCTTGATATCATGGGACACATTTGTGATCAGATCCGTTTTCAGCTGCTCGTCTTTCATACTTGTACTCACGGCCTTGCTGATGCCCTCGCCGATATTGTTTACCGCGTCCGCAAGCTCTTTGTTGGAACCGTGGAACGCGTCCGAATCCAGCTTAAAACCCACTTCCCCGTCCCGGATCTTCTTGATTCCCTCCGTGATCTCCGTCTGTTCCGCGCTGCGCCTGAGCATCAGAATCCCCACAATGCCGTCCACCGCTGCCATCACTGCCAGAAGCAGCAGCATATACAGCTTCTGTTCCCGCAGGACATACGCTGCCACAATCCCCGCCAGATTCAGAAACAGAAACACATTGTAAGGCAGCAGGGTACTGATAATCGTATTTTTATGACGGAAAATGAATCTTGTGGAATTGCTCAGGCCCCTGCAGACAAAATGCAGGAAACTGTCGCTCCACAGATTGTTGGCCTTGATGCGGCGCACCAGGCTGTACCAGGCCAGGTCAAAGGCAATGCTCACATAGACGCCGTAAAGCGCGAACAGGCCATACCGGTATAGCCTGGTCAGCTGGATGCCCAGAAGCTGCGGATCTTCCCCGGCGCTCTGGGCGATTCCGATGAGAATCCGGTACCCGAACAGCCCCCCGTAGACCAGCCCCGCCGCGAACACAAACGCCAGCTCCGTCCAGATTCTGTCATGGCGGTTCAGATACCATATCTGTTCCCCGTTCTCGCTGACCGCGGCTCCGGCATTGACGGTCAGGTAAATTCCCAGCCCCACCCAGACCGCCGCCAGAAAGCCCATCAGGGCCATAATCCGGTTCATGTTGGGTACGATTTTCTGGTATACTTCATGGGCCGCATAGAAGGCATCCCCCACATTGTCATAATTGGAGTCCACACCCAGCCAGATATGAGTGGTATCGGGATAGGCATAGCGGTAAGTGCTGATATAGGCGTCAATTTCTTCCTCACTCAGGATGGTATTTCCCATAAACACCAGGTTTTCCGGATAATAAATCAGGTACCATCTGTATTCGTTGAAGGATTCCGTGACAAAATCATCCTCTGCCTCCATCAGGTCGGAACGGTTGGTATAGGTACAGATGCCATCGTCCGTCATCATGCGGACCATATACTTCACATTGCTGTTCTCTTCTTTATAGGCTTCGTTGCAGATCTGGTACCGCTGGTAATTCATGGTGATGTCATTTATGACAGCCACCGTGTTTTCCTGCAGCTGCATGTAATCGATCCAGTTGTCCGCATAATTTGTCAGAAGCCTTTCCCCGTCCGCGGTGGTATAGCGGCAGTTCAGCATGGGGACAAAAATCACCCAGCTGCCGTCATCTTCCCTGGACACATCCACATGATCCAGGTTTTTGGCCATGATATACGAAAAAACAAGGTCTTCCAGCTGTTCTTCCGTATATTCCGCCAGCTTGTCCGTCAGCGCCGCAAGTTCTTCCACGCTTTTCCCGAAACGCTCTTTTGTCAGTGACGCCTCTGGTTCCCCTGTCCCTTCCTCCTGGCCGGTCTCCTCCCCTGTCTGGTTTTCACCCTCCGGAATGTCGGTGACTTCCTCCACACGGTTAAAGTCGTCAAAAACCAGCTGTCCATATTCATCCAGTTTAAAATTCTCGGGATAAATGCAATAACCGAAATAATTGACGAAATCAGACATGCTTAAGAAACGGTTGGTATACTCCACGCCGTATCTGCCCCATTTGATGATATTGTCCAGTTCGTAGACAGCGGAGACCGAACAGCCCTTATCCGCCCCGATCTCGCCGGCGTAGGCCGTCACATCGATCTGTTTGGAAGGGTCAAATACACCGTTTGTCTCCAGCTGTCCTTTGATGGCTACCAGCTGCGTGATGTCCGACACCGCATTCCGGAACAGGTCATGGTAAATATCGGACTCCTCAAATTCCAGCCCCACATCCACGGGAAAAATTTTGTATACCTTTGTGCCATCGATGGAATTGACCGCCACATAGGAATTCAGCAGCAGCGCGGCCACCGCCAGCATGATGCCCGCGGCCAGGATATGCTGCACAAGCCCCAGGATAAGTCTTTTAAAAGTTGGTTTTTTCATATTCTTTCCAGTTCCGCAGTGTCTGTCCGGAACATGTTTTCACCGGCACTGCTTTATTACTGCTTGTCAATTTTATAACCCACGCCCCAGACTACCTTCAGGTACCTGGGCTCCCTGGGATTGATCTCTATTTTCTCGCGGATATGGCGGATATGCACCGCCACCGTGTTGTCCGCGCCTATGGCGTCCTCATTCCAGATGCTTTCATAAATCTGGTCAATGGAAAAGACCCTGCCCTGGTTTTTCATCAGCAGAAGCAGGATATTATATTCGATGGGGGTCATTTTCACCGGTTCCCCGTCCACCGTCACCTGTTTGGTATCGTCATTGATCACCAGGCCGCCCGCCTGGTACACCGATTTGTTCTCCGCATTCAGGCTGCCCAGCGAGGTATACCGGCGCAGATTGGACTTTACCCTGGCCACCAGCTCCAGGGGATTGAAAGGTTTCGTGATATAATCGTCGGCGCCGATGTTCAGGCCCAGAATCTTGTCCGTGTCCTCGGATTTTGCGGACAGCATGATTATGGGAATACTGCTGTATTCCCGGATTTTTAAGGTAGCCCGGATTCCGTCCAGTTTGGGCATCATCACGTCCATGACCAGCAGATGAATCTCCTCTTTCTTCAGCAGCTCCATGGCCTGGGCCCCGTCATATGCCTTGAAAATCTGATAGCCATCCTGATTCAGGTAAATTTCGATAGCGTCCACAATCTCTCTGTCATCATCGCACACCAGTATATTTGCCATATCTTTCCACTCCGTTTCCCTTTCTGCGCCGCGCCTGCCGCTTTTTTTAAACCTTGGGCACAAGCATCAAAAACGCCCCCAGATTGCCCCTTCTTCCCCCGCTTGCCCTGTGGGAAAAAAGATATCCACTGTTGTGGCAGGTGCAGATATCCGTCACTGCAATGTGCTCCCGGGCAAGGCCTGCCTGCTCCAGAATCAATCTGTTGGCAAGCCACAGATCCAGCTGATATTTGCCGGGTGCTTTCCCCGGAAGGACAA
>OFGH01000119.1_pt1 | contig 75719 bp, 59 predicted proteins | sample 1521721 | NCBI WGS metagenome assembly OFGH01 (sample SAMEA3504132, study PRJEB24116) | mouse gut metagenome | biome: mouse gut; feature: mouse-associated habitat; material: faeces | place: Denmark | collected 2011
CCGGAAAATTTAATAATACACGAAAAATGTTTCTTATTAGTTTTGGAGTGATTTTGGCGGCATGGATTCCATATATGATTGCGTATTATCCGGGGGCAAGCTTTGGTGATACATCAACACAGATTGAAAAAGCAGATGGACATCGTGAATCGCCTGCCTAAGGAATATACTTTCTTAAATTACCTGCGATGTCATGACGACATTGGCTGGGGGCTTGATTATCCTACGTTAAAGGAGTGGGGGATGGAGGAAGTCCCTCATAAGAAGTTTTTAAATGAATATTTTACAGGAAGAATGAAGGGCAGCATAAGCCGCGGCGAGCTTTACAATGAGGACCTGGTTACGGGAGACGCTCGTTTTTGCGGCACAACGGCTTCCATGTGTGGAATTGAGAGCGCAGGTTTTGAACAGAATCCGGAAAAGATGAAAGAAGCGATTACATTTGATATTATGCTCCATGCTTATATGCTGATGCAGTCTGGAATTCCAATGCTTTACAGCGGAGATGAAATCGGACAGGTTAATGATTACACTTACAAGGAGGATTCGGAAAAAAGAGAAGACTCCAGATACATTCATCGTGGGAAATTTCCATGGAAGCTGACGGAGAATATCAAAGACGCTAAGACGGTACAAGGCAAGCTTTTTCCGGCGCTTTCCAAACTGGCGCTTCTTCGTAAGGAGGAGACGATATTCGCAGGAGAGGCCAATGTGTGGACACTGGAAACGAGGAATGATTCTGTTCTTGGTATTGGGCGCAGAATGGGCGAGGAGCTGTCGATTGCCTTGTTTAATTTCTATGATAGGAAGCAAGAGATAGAACTCTTGGCGGAAGAAGTCTTGGCCGGGAATGAATTTCGGAATCTCATCACGGGCGAGAGGGTGGATTTGACGAAGCCGGTGGCTTTGGAAAGACATAGCTTCCTGTGGGCGAAGAGGAGGACATAAAGATGCAGCAGGCATGGTGGAAAAAGAGCGTTATTTACCAGATTTATCCCAGAAGTTTTGCGGACAGCAACGGGGACGGTATCGGTGATTTGAACGGAATCACCGAACATCTGGATTATCTAAAGGAGCTAGGCGTGGATGTAATCTGGTTATCTCCGGTATATCAGTCTCCGAATGATGACAATGGTTACGACATTTCAGATTACCAAGCGATCATGAAGGAATTTGGTACCATGGAGGATTTCGACCGGATGCTTTTGGAGATGCATAAGCACGGTCTGAAGCTTATGATGGATCTTGTAGTAAATCATACCTCGGATGAACATTTGTGGTTTACTAAAAGCCGCAGTTCTCTTAATAATGAATATCGAGATTACTATATATGGAAGGATGGCAAAGAAGAAGGCGGCATGAAAAAGGCTCCCAACAACTGGGGTTCTTGTTTTGGCGGCTCTGCCTGGGAATATGACGAGAGCACGGATATGTATTATCTGCACTGCTTTTCTAAAAAACAGCCGGATTTAAACTGGAAAAATGAAAAGGTACGCAAAGAGGTCTTTGATATGATGACCTGGTGGTGCAAGAAAGGGGTAGATGGTTTCCGAATGGATGTCATTAGTATGATTTCTAAGAATCCTGCCTATCCTGACGGAGATACCCAAGGGGGGCTGTATGGAAACTTTGGTCCTTATGTGTGCAATGGTCCCCGCGTTCACGAATACCTGCAGGAAATGAATCGGGAGGTGCTTTCCAGGTTTGATTTGATTACCGTCGGGGAAACCTCCGGTGTTACTGTGGAAGAGGCAAAAAAATATGCAAACCTGGACGGAAGCGAGCTGAACATGGTTTTCCAGTTTGAACACACGGATATGTCGGATGGCAAGTGTGGAAAATGGACCACTAAAAAACGGTCGTTGAAGGAATTAAAAGAGATATTGAATCATTGGCAGACTGGATTGGAGGGGCATGCATGGAACAGTCTTTACTGGGATAATCATGACCAGCCTCGCGCCGTCTCTCGTTTTGGGAACGACAGCCCTATGTATCGGGAGCGTTCAGCAAAAATGATTGCTACTTGTCTTCATTTGATGAAGGGCACTCCTTATATTTATCAGGGGGAAGAATTAGGCATGACCAATGCTTATTTTACACGTATCGAAGATTATCGGGATATTGAAAGTCTGAATGCGTTTCGTGAATTGACTGGGGAGAGTCTGGTGGATGAAGAAGATATGATGAGCCGTCTGGCAGCAGTGAGCCGGGATAATGCCCGCACGCCTATGCAGTGGGATGGAAGCGAAAATGCCGGATTTACTTCCGGCACACCATGGATTCCGGTAAATCCGAACTATCTTCAGATCAATGCCAAAGCCGCACTGGAGGATAAGGACAGCATATTTTATTATTACCAGAAACTTATCCAGCTCAGAAAATCGCGGGATATCATTATTGACGGGCTTTTTCAGAGTTTAATGGATGAAGACGAACATATTTATGCCTATCAGCGGACGCTAGACACCAAGCGCCTTGTGGTAGCCTGCAATTTCACAGAGCAGGAGACTTTTTGTAACTTGTTTGATGAGCCTGGGGAAGAATTAATCTCTAACTATTGCTTTCACAAAGCTGGCGTACTGAAGCCTTATGAGGCCAGAGCCGTTCTTTATTCAAGATGAAATTTGGATATATAGGAAGAAATGAATAGGGAAGACAGTGATTTGTTTAAGTCACTGTCTTCCCTAAAATTACCTTTATTAAAAAGAGAAAAAGTATACGTGCTTTTTGAGGTCAATGGAAAATTCGTTAGAGTATATTCTGGAGTTTTTTCTTCCTTCGCTTAAAAATAATACCTCCGCTGGCAGCTAAAATGGCTATAATACCTAGGGCGGCCCCGGAACTCAAACTCTTATCTACAACCTCCAATTCAATTTCATCAGAAACACCATTGTGTGCAGTTGCTTTTATGATAACTTTTCCGGTTCCCGTAATTTCAAATCCATTATCCGTTATTTTTACAACGTCTTCATTGCTAGACGACCAAGTAATATCAGGATATGTAGCATCTGTTGGAGATACAATTGCTTTTAAATCTATAGTACTTTCAATATCTACAACATGACTTTGTGAATATTCCATGTTGCTGGTGTCAATTTCAACGCTGTCAACTTCTATACAATATACCTCCACGGTAACCTCTTTTTTGACTCCATTAGAGGCTTCTATAATGATTGTTGCTGTACCCTCTTTTTGTGGCAGTAGCTTTCCGTCATTTACTTCAACAATATTTTTATCTGTTGTACTCCATTTTAAAGCTTTATCTGTTGCATTGGACGGAATAACATTAGCAGATATCTCTGTAGTTTCGTCAATTTTTAAACGTATGTGCTCTTCTTCAGTTGCTATTGATTCTACATCTATTGGCTTCACTATAACCGTAAAAGTTTCAGTTGCATTTGCTGATGATATTTTAATGCTGGCCTCACCTATGCCAACTGCTTTTAACGTATGATCTTCATTTATCATAACTACATCTGTATTGCTGGATTCCACCTTTATATCTGTGCTTGTTCCATTTTCCACAGAATATGTAAAACCCTGATTTTCGCCCACTTTTAGTTCTGTAGGGGCACTTTTGATTTGAATCTTTTCTGGTTTTGTCGCATTAGTTTTCGCGGGAGTCTGTGACGATGAAGTTCCTGTGCTGCTATATGGACAAATTCCGCCATCATGCAGATGTGCAGGATATCCGCCACAATGATAATGATAACTTCCTAGTCCACTCTTATTTTTGTTATCTTTATGTCCTCCCGATGCATCAGTTCTTCCTGAATGGGCATATGTTACATATGGATTGTTAATTGGCATTGCTGTACCAAATGTTAACATTCCCGCCATTATCAGGATGCCCATTTTCTTTTGTTTCTTTCTCATTCTCATATCCTCCAACATTTTTCAAAATATTGCAGACAGTAATAAAGTCTATTGGTATTTTTTTCCTCTTTCTGAAAATATTTTATCAAAATCCTGGTGTTCTAACAAGTAATGTTTCTTTTTCAAAGTCAGGTTTTTCAGCGTCTAATCTTTTTTAGTATCAGCAATGCAGCAATCGAAAGTGCAAACAGAGAAACCGCCCAAGCAGGGGATGTATCTCTGGTGTTTGGTGCGTTTTTATCCGAACCCGCAGAGGAATCTTTGTAGATAGCTGTAATTGTGGTATCTGCTTTGATTGGAGTCTTCCAGTCATAAGTGATTATTATTGACAAACTGATACTAGAGTATTACAATAAAAACTAATACCAGGGTATGATATCGGAGGTGTCTTATGAAATCGGATTTGATTATTTACCACGGCTCTCAGCAAATCGTTGAGGTGCCAAAGTTCGGCATAGGTAAGAAATACAATGATTACGGACAGGGTTTTTACTGCACCGAAAATATTGAACTTGCAAAGGAATGGGCTTGTCCTGTAAAAAATGACGGGTATGCTAATAAGTATCGTCTGCTGCTTGAGGGAATGAATGTCATGCACTTGACCAAGGGAGCGTATAATATCCTCAACTGGCTTGCGATTCTGCTTGCCCACAGAAAATTTGACATCAATTCGCCCGTTGGCAACAACGCAAGAGAATTTATCCTTAACCGCTTTATGCCGGATACAACGGATGTTGATGTGATGATTGGCTATCGTGCAGACGATTCCTATTTTTCTTTTGCAGAAGATTTTGTGAACAATACTATTTCGCTGCGAGACTTAAACCTTGCTATGCAGCTAGGTACTCTTGGGGAACAGGTCGTCTTACTCTCCAAACGCTCTTTTCAGCAGATTGAGTTTATCGAGTACGAAGTCGCCGATTATCGTAAATACTATTGCAGACGGGCAGAAAGAGATCAAAACGCAAGAGCTGATTACAAGAACAAGAAAAAGAATTTACAGCAGCTTATGGATGATATTTTTGTTCTTGATATTCTGAGGGAGGATATGAAACATGATGACCCACGCTTACAGTCAGTTATATTTGAATAAGTCTTCACGTGCTGTTGGGAATATGCTTCATGATGCAGTTTTGGAGTTTGGAATGAATGGCACGGAGTTCCTGAAACGCTTTATTCAATCCGATGTTGCCGAACAGATTGAAAACGGCAGCCCCAAATACATTGCAGGAAAAAGTGGTTTGGAATTATTTTTGGAGGTTATGGAGAAGACCACCGGACAAATTTATGTCACTGAACTTATTGAGAGTTACGACCGCAGCGATGTATATTGGGTAGGGTGGATGCTGACGCATTATCAATGGTATTCCGGTCGCGCTTTCAAGAGTATATTAGAGACTGTTTCCTATGATGAGTTTATCGGGCTTTATGGAACACTTCATGAAGCGGATATTCAAAAAAGTTATGAGGTTCTTGATGCTCATTTTTCCAAAAGTGAAAGCAAGCTGAAAACAGCCAGAAAATATCGCGGACTAACTCAAGAGGCGCTTGCCAATGAATCCGGTGTTTCACTCAACACGATTCGTGCATACGAACGGAAAAGCAAAGACTTGAATAAGGCACAGTTTGATATTGTGATGCGTCTTGCCAAAGCCTTAAAATGCGATGTGTCCGAGTTGTTTGAGTAACATTGATGATAGAGAATTGCAAAATAGTAAAAATATGCCTGAACTTCAAAACGAAATGCAGGCATATTTTTACTAAAGTTTCTGGACATATCTATCATCAATGGCAATGCTTCCGCTTTCAATGACTGCTAAATTTCCCAGATATCCGGTATCAACAGATTTTAGTACCGTTCCCTTTTTGATGGTCACGGTGAAATCGACAACTGCCTCGACCAATTCACCAACTCTGATATAGGGCATAAGATACTTGCAATACATATATCCTATAGTCTGATTGTAACGGACTTTAACACCATCAGTTCCGGTGTCCAAAATTGTTACATGGTCACCTTTCTTTCCGTTAATAATCACGGTCGAGAAGTCTTCCTTATATATTGGAGCATCGCAATAAAGATAAGCGGCCCCTGGTTTCATTTTTCTTACAATTGTTACGCCTTCGTTTGGCATATTTTCACCTCCACTACCATTAATTCCATTTTCGACTGCCATTATAGTATGATCTCCGGATTTTACCATTATGTCTCCAACCTGAAGCCACTGGTCTGAACTGGTATATTTACTGTCTGTCAGCTTTGTAAATTTTCCGGTATTCATAATTGCAGTTACCATATTTCCGGTATAAATATCTTTGCTAACATTAATTCCTACCGCATTTAAAACTACGGCAATTAGTGAAGAACAATCACATTCGCAATTTGCAGTTAATTTTGATACATCCCAGCCGACATTTTTTAGCTGTGTGTATAAAGTGGTTCGTTGCGATTGATCATATCCGACATGATTATTATTGCAGATGTTTTTCATCACGGTAGCGGCTCTTGACGCGACTGATCTGTCATTAAATCTTAAGACGGTGTTTTGACCGAAATTATACCAATTTCCGAGTTTTACTTCTTGTCCGGTTTGATCACCAGCACTTCCACCGCTAAAATTTCCATTTTCATCATGGCTTGCCCATCCACACTGTGTTCCCATATTTTGTCTTCTTTTGCTGTTTCCACATAAGTAAAGCTTTTGACTAATAAAGCAGCTATACGTGGAACTAAAAAATAGTTACTAGATTTGCAAATCTACACGAAAGAAGAAGTTATGTATCCGTTTGTAAACTAAAAAGTTTGGTTTAAAATTCCGATTATACAAAAAATTTTCCTTTTTATGCAGGAAGACTTGGACGTGAATAATGAGATGCTATAATTGAAAGAATAAGATGTTTCCGATAAAACGGGGGAATAGTTATGTTAAAATATTTGAAGGTTTTTTTAATATATGATTTGATTGTTGGCATTCTATGTTTGTTTTGTATAGAATGCTTTAATAGAGGGATTGAAGGTTTCTATGTTTTGGTTTTTCTTATTTTTATGTTCATATTTTTTATACCGGTGCCCGTTGTTTTTGCTATTAAATATGGACAGCGTGTAGCGAGAGATCAATCCTTTTCATTTTTTAGTAAACTTATGCTGGGATTCGTTATGTTTACTATAAATTATATAACGTATTTTCTGTCCCACATAAGGGAAGTACGATTTCACGCCTTGAGTGGCTTTTCTCCTGGAATCATACTCGACTTTTCTACTAGAACCTTTGTGCCTGCTATGCTATTAACTACTATTTATTACAGCTGCATTATATATCCTAAATTGACAATATCAGCCTTGGCGGATACAACATTGGGCAGGCTCTGGGAAACATTAAAACCTTTTTGCGCTTACATTTCTATAGTAATATTGTTGATTCTTTATCATACTTATATTTTGGAACCCTATAGTTCATTTGGAGACAGTGATTTTTGGATCTTTATTACATTACCAATACTGGATACAAGTGCACCAGCTATATTTGGTATCTGGTATGGGCGAAAAATTGCAAAAACAAATCTTATTTCCGTATTGGGTAAAATAAGTATCTGTGGATTCATGTTTCTTGCGAATTATATAGCATATTACATGCCACATTTTCAAGATGAGTGGAAACATTATATTTGTATTGAAAAAAGCGGTCTGCTTGATTTTGTCAAAGCGGGCATCTCATATCCTACAATACTTTTAATAGTTTCATTTGTAATCAGCTTTAGTGTATCAACATTCATTCAAAAATTTAACAAAAAGGAAGCAGCGATATAAAAGGCTGCTTCCTTATTTAACATAATGCTTAACTAATCATTGTATATATATAATTTGCAAATGCATTACAACAATTCTTTACAATAGATTCCGCTGGAGAGTCTGCTAGTCGGGGTAATAGAATGGCTTTTTCGGATTTACCTGACAGCCACTCAAAAACAGTACTCCGTATGGATTCCATAGTCGGCGAACAATTCAGTTCTTCTACAATCCACTGAAAACGTTTTGTAAATAAAAGGTTTGCATAATGGGTATAATACCAGTATAAACTATCAGACAGCACATGGTAATTCTCTTTTCCTGTTGCATCTAGGCTATCACATGTCTCCTGTATTTTTTTTGAAAGCTTATATGCATCAAAATCGCAGCAGAAATCGGTATAGTTGCAAGATGTTTCTTCATTTCCAATTGTCGCATTTGCAATCTCCTGATTGCTTTTTCCTGCATATTTCCCGCCGACTCCTTTCTGAGTATCAATATCTTCTTTCGTTTTTGCTATCCCTGTAGCAAGATCTCCTCCCCATCCTGTCCAATAAATTGGAGTAAGGGCATCTCCAACGTATCCATCTAAGGTGGCTGCCAAATGCGCTAAATCAAGAAGCCCTCTGCTACCATCTGTGATTAACTGTCTTTTTCGCCCATTTTCTTCCCTACAGATAAATGGATAAAAACGATTCCATAAATCTTGATAATGATTCCGAATTTTCTCGACAAATAATGAATCAATTCCACGTAATAGTGTTATAGCCCATTTAGTATCATTATACTCTAGGGAACGCAAGAAATTTGTTATTCCTAAAACTATTTTCTTAGGGTTTTTGGAGTTATTTTCAGCATAGATGTCTTCTAATTGTCTGATGTTTTCAATTAGCTGTAAAATTGAAGTTGTACCCGCTGGTACAGCTGGTATTGCAGGTTGTATATAATTTACAGGAGGATTTAATATAGAGTCAGTTTCTTTCATGATTACAACCGCCTGCTTATTCAAACCTTCATATGCTGTTTTTACGGCCTCTTTGCTATAATAGGTTAGTGCAGCGTATTTCTGTGGATCATTAAAGATATAATGATTATCATCATATCCAACCAATACCAGACAATGTTCGGGTGCTATCCACTGAATTGTCTTTCCATTATACGTCCATGTTCTACTTACATATGGTTGCCGCATTCCCATGGTTGCCCATATAATGACAGGAACATTATGATCAATGTAATCTTTGCACAATTTTTCTAAGCTAGGTTTAGCCAAAATTCTTGACCGATAACCTAAATTAGGCAAAAATTTATCTAATGCCATTTTAATAACTAGCGAATAGCAACCATATCCGCTTGACGAGTATGGATTTCCGCCAAAGGCCAGATTAGGATCAAATGGATAGCTTTTTTTATCCAGATAATTATTAATAAATTCGTCAACACTGATATTGACTCCTGCATATTTTAGTGCCATAACTGTGGAGACACTTTCACAACCCGTTGGATATGAGCCTAATTGAGTAATGAAAGGAACATTAATAATTTTGCCATTTCCTGTTGGGACAACAGTTGAAGTATTCTCTTCAAAGATTCGTATTTCTAATCCTTCAATATTCTTTCCACCAATTCCAGCATAATAAGAAGCTGTATCCAATCTGCCGCCAAGTGCATATTTTATCTGAGCTGCCTCCATCCATTCCGGATCGGCATTACTTACCCATGGTAGCCATGCTCCGTCTACATAAGCACGATACATTACTACTACACCTGTAGTCAGCTTCGTTCCATCATTGCGATATACCTGAATGGCAAGTCTTTGTACTGATTTTCCAGGGTATCCTGCATAGTCACTCTCTGTACTTTTTACTGCTGGATAAAAGCTTGCTTTTCCTGCATTCCATGTTTTGTATGATAAATAATAGGCTTTGGATTTAGGGGTCTGGATTTTGACTCCGTCAATACCGGTTGTCAGTACACTTTTATTAAAACTGTTCCAGGTTCCATTTTTCAGATAGCTCATAGTTGCTGTTGACTCTGCTCCCGGTAGGCTGGTTTCAGGTAGTGCTAAAGTACTTCCTTCAAACACTCGGATTTCGACTCCTTCGATATTCTTTCCAGAAATACCTGCATATCCTGAGTTTACATCCAGTGCACCATCCAGATTGTACTGTGTCTTTACATTTTGCATCCATTCCGGATCAGCATTACTTACCCATGGTAACCATCTTCCTTCTACATAAGTACGATACATCACGACGATCCCAGTAGTTAGCTTTGTACCATTATTCCGATAAACCTCAATGCTCAATCTTTGAATCGGTTTCCCCGGTGATCCTGCATAATCATTCGCTGTACTCTTTACTGCCGGATAGTATCCTGTTTTTCCTTCATTCCAAGTTTTATATTGTAGATAATAATCTTTACCGTTGGTTCTAATCTCTATCCCATCAATTGGTGATGCCATAACACTCTTATTGAATGAATTCCAATTCGTAGCACTGTTTGCCATATAACGCATAGATAATCCGGCTTCTGAACCTTCAAAACTTCCTGCTCCGGCATTATTGGAATCATCTTCAAAGATTCTGACTTCTATACCTTCCACATTCTTTCCGCCAACTCCGGCATAAGAGCCTGCTGTATCTAGTGTTCCATCAAGTCGGTGCTTTGTCTGCGCAGCTCTCATCCATTCTGGGTCGGCATTACTTACCCATGGCAGCCATTTTCCATCTACACATGCCCTGTACATTACAATTACGCCTGATGTTAACTTTGTGCCATCATTTTTATATACCTGAATATTTAGCCTCTGGATTGGTTTGCCCGATGAACCTGCATAGTCATTCTCGGTACTTTTCACAGCAGGATAATATCCTGTTTTTCCTTCATTCCATGTCTTGTACAGCAGATAATATCCTTTATTCGAGCTCGTCTGTATTTTAATACCGTCAATATGAGCATCTACTGCCTGCTTGTTAAATGAATTCCATGTAGAATCTATCAAATAACTTGTGGATGCGTTGACTTCCCCTCCTGTAAACGTATCGGTATCTGTCAACTTATTGTCTTTAAAAATACGAATGAAAAACTGAGTCATTTCATCGTCTGAGCCGGGTTTTCCTGCGTTTCCACTGGTTGTGTCTAATTCTCCAATGATATTATGTTCACTTGCAACTGCATACATTAACTCAGGTGACGCATTACTTACCCATGGGAGCCATTCACCGCCTACATAAGCTCGGTACATTACAATATAATCCTTGTCAAGTTTGGCGCCTGTCATGGAATCTATTACTTGAATCCCAACTGCTTGGACATGTCTTGTGTCCCCGACATCATATCCTGCATATTCGTTTGCATCCTTACTGCTTACATATGGAAGCCATCCACGCCCTTTGTTATATGTTCGATACGAAAAATAAAAGGGAAGGTCTGCACCTGTCTGAAATTTCATCGCTGTAATTGAGGATGAGGAAAAAGTCCAATTATATGTATTCCATTTGGAATTCAAATAAGATTTCAATATCCCTGTCCTGATTTCTTCAAATCTTGCCATTTTCTTTCTCTCCTTTTTTGTTAAGACGAATTGGCCATTTTTCGTCTTGATTTTGAAAACATATGTTTCTCGGCTTTTGAGTGTTTATTAAAAGCCTTTACACATGAAAGAAAGTAAAAAATATGCAATTTGGAAATCAAAATCTCGAACTTCAGAAAAATATTTAACTTTAGTCACTTCAAACAGGATATAATTAATAAATTCCATTTATAATCAGCGTTGTTGTATCAACACTATCTCAAAATTTCAAGAAACAAGAAAAAGGAAGCTGCGATATAAAAGGCTGCTTCGATCTTCCAATATTAGAATTTATCATCGTCTGTAATCGTAGAAATCAGAGGATCTGTCACATAGTAAGTTTCTTTTCCGGAGCTATCCACCTCTACAACAATAAGTTGGGTGTTGGTAGGATATAAGTATGTGTTGCCGCTCAAAGAGCTTTTTGTAAGTTGTCCGGTGTTTTCTTCATAAATATAGAGGTTCTGGTTTTCATCGGATAGATAACAATAACCATCGGTGGAAGCAAGAAGTTTCCAGCTGCCATCAGCCACTTTGGTGATAGAACCGTTTTCATAGGAAAACAAACCATCTGTGTGATAGATAGTAAAAAAGATATTCTTAGTATTACCTTGCATTTCATGGACAAGTTCTTCGCTCAGAAGTTCGGTCCTACCGGTATCCAGGTGGTATCTGGCAAGACTTAAATCAATGGTAACGTAATAAACATATTCTCCATCCGGAAAAATATTGCCGGGTGCGTCTGCCTGCAAAATTGCCATCGTATTCCCGGAAGCATCTTGTTTCCATAATGTTCCGTCTCCGCTGCCAAGATAGTAGAGTTCTCCTTGATAGAAAAAGAAATCCTTTGGAAGAAACGATGTAATTGCAGAGTCCAAAGAAAGATAGTCTTCTTTGATAAAGCCAAATAGCTGTTCTTCGCGTAAGAGAGGCTCTGTTTCGTAGAGGATAGTGCTGTTCTTGGTTTTCAAGTCATAGCAGTATAGGCGGAATCCATCCGTGGCACTGTCTGCATTCGGTATCATAAGATATAATTTCTCATCAATAATTTTATACGGCGGCGAGAACTCCCCAAGCTGTTCCCCAATCTTGGGCGGTAGTGGAAAGAGCTTAGTTTCAGCGCCGTTAAACAAACGAAATTCTTTGTTCTGATAGAATAGAATTCCATCTGCATAATCTGAAAATCTGCCGGTAAAAGAGGCTGCCATTTCGTTTGGATAAGATGTTTTGGACGAGATGCCACATCCGGTAAGGGAAATGGAAGCAATTAATAAAATCCCGGTATATTTTGCAAAAGATTTTGGGCGTGATAAATTCTTGCCGACGAGATTCCCATATCTTTGATAAGCAATTCTGACCAGAATAAGCATAAGGAATATACCTACGGCGAGCATCGTATATTGTAATGTTTTGTTCCCGCCAAAGAACCCCGGAAGGAGGTTTTCATTTGGTTTTCCGCGGTTTAAAATAATGTTTTCCGGCCCTCTTAAGAAACCGCTGGCTCTGATTGCACCCATCGGGAATGGAAGATAAAAAATGTAGTCCAAAGGAATGGCAAGCAATAAAAGCGACAGGGCGGACATTGTGAAAAACACCGGAAAAAATTTCTTCACAAAGACACTTGCCACCCATGTAAGCGCGGCTAACAAAAGATAGCCAAGCAGACGTATTGCTCTTGTGCAAAGATAAGCCTGCAACAGAGAAAGGGCAAATGGAGCCTGGGAAAATTCTTGAATGCTTTGCATCGAAGCGGAATATCCGCTCATGTCGTAAGAAAGAAAATATGGAATATCCAAAAGCAGCATAAAAATAAAAGTAAGTACGGTACTAAAAAGGAGACCGGCCTGACATTTTTGTAAGAATTGTCTGCGCTTTCCATTTTTGGTAGTGATTGCGAGCAGTTGCATGTCACTGTCGTATTCCTGAGTAAACAGGACAGTATTGATCAAGATAATCGTTAGCATCAAAGGGATACTGACCGCGGAATCCTGCAGCAAATAGCGAAAGCCGAATGGATTGAGTACCGAGCGGTTTCCAAGGTCTTCATAGGCATAATTTACCTGAGAAGTGAGATGAGCCACTGCATTTTCCTGTTCCAAAATCTTTTTGCACTCCCGTAATCTTTCTTTGGTTTTTGTGCTATCTTGTTCAGTAGAGTCCGAGCGCAGCTGAGCGTATATGCTCATACGTTCTTTTTCCGCCTCCCTAATCCTAGAAGACAGTTCCTGAAAATCCGTGTAGTTCTTGAGGGTTAGTTTGCCCTGATACTGTTTTAGTAAAGTTTCATAAATGATTCTATCTTCTTCATTTTCAAAAATTTTCACTTTTTGGAACGAACATGTCAGAAGTACTTGTATTGTCAGAAGTAGGGCGATTAAAACAAGGACAAATCTGTTCGTGATTATTTTTTTCAGTTCTATTATCATATGCGCTGCCTCCTCCATACACATATCAAGCATCCCGTAAGAAACAGTAAAATGCTGACAAAGAGATTTAATTCCCATGGGAAAAATGATTTTCCAAACGCCGAAAGAATCCGGTCATCCATCAGTGTTTCATTCAAATACAGTAAGGAAAGAGGATTCCACAATTTTAAACCAGATTCGCTGATGAAAAGCAAAAGCGCTCCGACACCTGCAGATGCGAATACCGATAAAAGTATATTGGAAAATGTCCCTGAAATCAGTAACACGAGAATCGACACGAAAGAAAATGCAATGATTTTCCCAAGAAGCATAAGAAGCCACATGCCGATAAACGTAAGGTTTGCCGTAATCATCTTGAATGCCGGAACAGAGTAAGAAGCGGCCTGTGATGATGGAAGACCAAATGTGAGAGCCTCGGTGACAAGTTCACTGGCTGCAAAGAGCAGTGTAAACATAAAGGCAATCAGGATGGAAAAAGCGAGTTTGGCAAGATGGATTCGCTCGCGCCCCTTTCGGGTTGTATTTAAAATAATAAGCATATCCTCTTCGCGTTCCCCGGACCAGATAGGTGCGAGGGCAAGAAAGATAAGAAGCAGGATAAATATGTTGGACATTTGATAATTATTCAAGTGTTCCCATCCAGCGAAGTTGTCGTACCAGACTGTTTGCCTGCCCAGATACGCATTCATAAGACGTTCGTTTTCTTCATAAAATAACTGATATTTTTCCATTTCATTTTGATAAGAAGAAAGATAGTCAAACGAATCGGAAAGCTTATTCAGGGCATAGTAGTCTCCGGAAATATCTGTTGAGAATTCGGAAAGCTTTAAGGTTCCGGAAGCGAGGGCGTTCTTTAACTGTGAAATCTGTTCGAGTTTTTCAGAAGAAACCGGACCGATAAAGGCTTTCTCATAGTATTTTTGTATCTGATAAAGATCCTTGTTTACATATCGTTTATTGATATAATCTTTCAGAAACAGTCCTTCATTTAACAGTAAAAGTCCTATGAGAAATATCCATATAATTTTACGTTTGCATAGTTTTTTCCATTCATATTTAAGAAGTTTCATAGGCGCCTCCTTATGTGAACCAGTATAGATAGACTTCTTCCAGTTTCGGAGTGACTTGCTCTTCTTCTTTCACATGCTTGGAAATATAACGAATCTTGCAAAGGCCGTCTTCATGAAGCACGTTGCTTACGCGGTATTTTTTCTTATAGAGAGGGAGCTTATCCGGAGGAATGACTTTTTGTCCGACTTTGCCTTGAATCTCTCCTAGAAGTTCCTTGGTGGTTTTGATGCCAAGCAGCTCCCCGTCTTTTAGAAGCAGTACTTGATTGGCGATGCTTTCTACATCTTCCATAATATGAGTCGCAAGAATTACGATACGTTTCGTAGAAAGGTTGGCAATAATCTGTCGAAAACGGATGCGCTCCTGCGGGTCAAGTCCGGCAGTCGGCTCATCTAAAATCAATATTTTAGGATTGTTGATGATTGCCTGAGCAATGCCGAGGCGCTGACGCATACCACCGGAAAATTCTTTGATCTTCCGATTGCGGTCTTGCCAGAGATTGCATAACTTTAAAACCTGCGTGATGATTTTTTCGCGCCGTTTTTTGGGGATTCCCTTTAATTCGCACATATATTTTAAGAATTCAAGACATTTGAAATCTTTGTAGAATTTCGGGTACTGAGGAAGATAGCCAACTACGTTTAAGTAGGCATTAAGATCCTTTCTAATATCCTTTCCTTCGAAAAAAACTGTTCCGGCAGTCGGCGTCAGGATGTCAACCAGAATATTGATCAATGTTGTTTTGCCGGCGCCATTGGGTCCGACCAGACCATATACACCGTTTTCCAGCCGGAAGCTGACATCTTTAAGCGCTTGCTTTGTTTTATATTGTTTGCTGATATTTTTTACTTCAAGCTGCATGTGTAATTCCCCCTTAAAATCAGTATTAAGGAATACAAAATATGTATTCCTTAATAGAGTAAAATTCGTTGATCAGTATATTAAGATTCGTTTTTCCGTACGTTTGGAATCCATTGGATCAGTACCAAGAAGCCAGGTATAGAATGTATGTTGTCCCTTTTCCAAGTTATCAGGAAGCATGACCTCAAAGGAGGTCATTTGAAATCCTGTTTCTGGAGGAGTCACATATGCAGAGTCGTATATTTTGTTGATTTTTAACGGAATATGATCCAGATAGAATGTGATCGTTCCTGGAAAGGCATTCTCTGGATCTGCTTCCATCAGATAGTAAGTCAGGAAACTGTCTTTTCCTGTGGCATTAATCTGGAGTGTATCATTTGCAGGTTCACCATGCATCAGCTTTTCTAATACGCTAATATCATCACTTTCGTTAATCATAAAAGCAGTCTTAGAGGGGAGAAGATCAGGGTACAATTCCCATTCAATATCTGTCAAAATATTATGGTTAATATTTCCATTAAAGTTCTGTTCTGCTACAAAACTTTTAGTATAGTCGCCTGTAAATTGATGGAAGTTATATCGAGTATATTCCTGAATGGGTGGAATATAATCTGGTTCAGCAATAAATCCCATGGAAAAATTTAGACTTTCTCCTTTTTGAAAACTTTGCGCTTGAATATAAATACTGGAATCAACGTCGTTATCAAATATTTTTCTGTGACAGATAGAATAATCATCATTTCCATCTAGTGCAAAAGGAACCGGAGTACCATTTTGGAAAGTCAATATTGCCCATTCTTCGCCTTTGGGAAATGGCTCAAATGAATAGTCTAGTTTTACATAGTCATCATAAATGTGCATATCACTAATACCAACTCCAGTGCCATATGGGACAAATTCATCATCGGAGGAATCAGAAATTATATCTTCGATAGTGGGATCTTGGCTGTTCAAATCTGATGAAGATTGGGGTGAACAACCAAATAAAAGAAAAGTTAAAGTGCAAAATAATAAAAATATTGTGATAAAAATCTTTTTCATAAAATTTCTCCTTAATATTAAAGCTAAAAGAAATACTAATATTTTGAGGAATGTTGCCCAGGCAAAAATTTGCCTGGGCAGTATTCTATACCGAATATTCAAATAATCTGACTAATATTGAGCATAAGAACCAAAAGAATATTTCGTTCCGGAGACAGTTACCGAGTGTGTGCCATTACATGCTATTATTTTGCCTTGCGAATGGCTCGTGGAAGAAACGGTTGCTTGTATAGAACTTTGATTCTTTTTTGAAAAGCTATCTGTAACAGCACCATTGATAATTTTAGTAACACCTGAAGATTCTACAGCGTCACAAACATAGCGGGTAGAGGTAGTTACGGTACATGTCCGATAATCTCCGCCAGCGCTTTTTATAGAGGTGGTACCATCGCTTCCACCGTTTATAGGGTCATGTACAGCATATGCAGTTAGAACACTACCTAAACTTAATACGCTTACTGTTGCCAATGCTATTAATCTTTTTCCTGCTTTTTTCATAATTATAATTAAAGCCTCTCTTTCTTTTGAAATATTAAAACTTTTTCGTGCACACAAAAATGTTATATATACAATGTGCCTGAAAGAAAAGATAAAGTCAATACATTGACCCTGAACGGTACTTGTTTTGACCCTGAGATGTAAAAAAGTATAGAAAAAGCATGTAAAGTATTCTTTAATAGAGTAAAATCTGTTGATCAGTATATTAAGATCCGTTTTTCCGTACGTTGTGATCCGGTTTCTTCATTACCAAGAAGCCAGGTATAGAATGTATGCTGACCTTTTTCCAAGTTATCAGGAAGCATGACTTCAAAAGAGGTCATTTGAAATCCTGTTTCTGGAGGAGTCACATATGCAGAGTCGTAGATTTTGTTGATTTTTAACGGAATATGATCTAGATAGAATGTGATTGTTCCTGGAAAGGCATTCTCCGGATCTGCTTCCATCAGATAGTAAGTCAGGAAACTGTCTTTTCCTGTGGCATTAATCTGGAGTGTATCATTTGCAGGTTCACCATGCATCAGCTTTTCTAATACGCTAATATCATCACTTTCGTTAATCATAAAAGCAGTCTTAGAGGGGAGAAGATCAGGGTACAATTTCCACTCAATATCTGTTAAGATATTATGGGTAATAGTACCGTTGAAATCCTGTTCTGCTACAAAATTTTTAGCATAGCTGCCAGTAAATTGATGAAGATTATACCGAGTATATTCCTGAATAGGTGGAATATAATCTGGTTCAGCAATAAACCCCATGGCAAAATTCAGCGATTCTCCTTTTTGAAAACTTTGCGCTTGAATATAAATACTGGACTCAACGTCGTTATCAAATATTTTTCTATGAGACGTGGAATAATCTCCATTTTCTTCAAATGAGAAAGGAACCGGAGTACCGTTTTGGAAAGCTAATATTGCCCATTCTTTACCCTTAGGAAAGGGTTCGAATGAATAATCTAGTTTTACATAATCATCATAGACATACATATTAGAAACGCCGATGCCCATGCCATAGGATACGTCTTCAGCATCAGGGGAATCGGAAATTATATCTTCAATAGTAGGCTCTTGGCTATTCGAATCTGATGAAGGTTGAGGTGTGCAACCAAATAAAAGAAAAGTCAAAGTGCAAAATAATAAAAATACCATAATAAAAATTTTTTTCATAATAGAAACATCTCTCCTTCCTGTGGAATATTAAAACTTTTTCGTGTGTATGAAAATATTATACATACAATATGTCTGAAGGAAGAGATAAAGTCAATACATTGACCTCGAACGGTACTTTTTTGACCCTGAGATGTAAAAAGTATAGAATAATCTTTGACGAGATTATGAAATTTTTCTGCTTTGAGAAAATCATCTTTTTGTAGTATCATTGTTTTATGAGTGAATGCTCGCAAGAATTTGAACTGAAAGTTTTAGTTTGCTTCTCTACTTTGCGTAGGTAGTCAAATGTTTTGTCTGGGTTTATGATAGTTCCATAGGAGGTATACCAGAATGAATCAATATGTAACAGGAGCAGTGATCAAAGAACTGCGGGAAAAATATCATTTAACACAGGCGGAACTTGCTGAAAAGCTAAATGTTTCGGATAAAACGGTTTCCAAATGGGAGACGGCAAAAGGATATCCGGATATTTCGCTACTTGAACCAATAGCAAAGGTTTTCGGTATTTCAGTAACGGAACTGATTTCAGGGAATGCGGTCAGAAATGTAAATGTTTCAGCTAATATGATGCGTTCAAAGTTTTATGTGTGCCCGGTTTGTGGGAATAATATTCACAGCATGGGAGAAGCTGTTATCCAATGTCACGGCATAACTCTTACACCATGTCAGGCAGAAGAAACGGATGAGAATCATATGATTTTCATCGAGAGAGACGAAGATGAATATTATGTTCGTATTGAGCATGATATGACGAAACAGCATTATATTTCTTTTATTGCTGCATTATCACCGGATAAACTCCAGATGATTAAATTGTATCCGGAAGGAAATGCAGAAGCCAGATTTAAGATAAATGGAGTGAAAAAACTTCTTTTTTACTGTAATCGAGACGGAATGTTTTTTATCAATATTGTAAAAGGAATCGATGACAAGCAGGCTATCTATGATGACATAGAAGAAAGGAAGGCATTGGAACAGACAGCAAAGATGTTATTTAAATAGGAGTGAAGTAGAATGAAGCCAGTAAAGTTAGCCAATTCACCGATCACATATTTTGTAAGCAGGACTAAGCAAGCGGAATGGATACTTTTTATTCACGCCGCTTTTGTCAATCACAATATGTTCAAAGCGCAGTTTAAGTATTTTGAGAATAAATATAATATTCTGGCTATTGACATTATTGGTCACGGACAGTCCACTGATACTCAGAAAGGTGATACGATAGATAAGATGTCAAAGTGGATATGTGACATCTTAAAAACTGAGAATGTTGATAAAGTACATATTGTCGGTGTTTCGTTGGGGGCGGTTTTAGCACAGGATTTTGCTAATCGCTATCCATATGCGGTAGGTTCACTGGCTTGCTTTGGAGGATATGATATTAATAGTTTTGATGCAAAAATGAAAAATGAAAATAGTGCGAAACAGAAGCTGATGATGTTGAAAGCATTCTTTTCGGTCAAATGGTTTGCAAAAGCAAACAAGAAAATTTCTGCATATACTTCACAGGCTCAAAATGAATTTTTTTCGATGAATATACTCTTTCCTAAGAAGTCATTTATGTTTCTGGCAACGCTCAATCGTATGGTGAACAAGTATAAAACCGGGCGAAGGAATTATCCTTTGTTGATCGGATGCGGAAAATTTGATATTCCAATGGAATTAGAAGCGATAAAAGCATGGAAAAACAATGAACCTGATTGTACAGTAGTTCTTTTTGAAAATGCGGGACACTGCGTTAATATGGACGTGCCGCAGGAATTCAATAAAACAATGGAGGAATTTTGGAAAGGCGCAAGTCAATAAAGTTAATTTATATTGTTAATAATCTTGTATAAAAGTGTCTTATGACATTCAGAAGATAGTTGTAATATTGGGTGAAGATACATTTCAGGGTCAAAAAAAGACATTTGGAGGTCACATGATTGATTTTTACTGTTTGATTTGCTAGGGTGGGTTTGCAGACGTATTGGTTGTTATGATATGAATAAACAAGGATGAAAGGTTATGAGTCTTAGTAAAAAGAAAAAAGTTATTTGCATAAGTATTTTGCTGCTGATGGCAAGTTTCTTCGCAATAGTTTTTTTTAATAAAAAAACAAAAATTACCTGGTATATTGCAAATCTTAATGCATATGGGTTTAGTTATGAAGACATAAAACCATATCAGGAACTTCATTCAGAACAATTCGATTTATTTAATCAAAGGCTTAAAGAGCTTAAGATTCCCGCAAAAGTGGTTTTCAAAGCAATGCCTGGCGAATGGGATTTGGCTGATGGAGATGAGATGACATTTCAAAGGGGAATAGAGATTTCGGGCAACAAAGTTCAGGAGATTATAAGTAAAGACAAAGATGCAGATATTATGCCTTTTTCACACATGGAATATCAAAGGTTTATCTCGTTGGATTCTTATTTTCATACGGATGGTATGAAAAAGGCGAAAATTAGTATCCCCGAAGCATTGTGGGAAGTAAATCAGATTAACGCAGAGAGTTATCAGATTCCAAGGACGCTTGTGAGTGCTAAGGAAACCATATATGCGTTTTATAAACCATTTTTAGAACAATACCAGATAGACGTGGACGAAGAGACCGTTCGTAAAATGTCACCGCGCCGGGTCATCGAGTGGTTATCCACCTATTTTGCCGGAGAAACGCTTTTGGACGGGAAATATTATATTACTTCAGGAAGCGACCTTTTCTATGTGGCGTATTTGGGGGCAAAAATAAAGCCAATGCTGGAGGGCGGCACGATAGATGTTATGTTGGACTATGAAACTGGCACGATACAGGATATGTACTCAAATAAGAAAGTTTTGGAGTATCTTGATTTGTGCCAATGGATATACAAAAATAATATTGATGCACATGAGGAGCAAAAGACGATATCGAATGCATGTATACCTGTTTTTAAGATGATGGACATTCCGGTTATAGAGGAGCTTGGAGGAGAAGCAAGTGAAAAGGGCTGGGAAGCAATACAACTCGGGGATCGATGGCTGTCTCAAAGTGTAGGAAATGGGATATTAAAGTCTAGCAAAAATAAGGAATTGGCAGTGGAAGTACTTGCCGCTACAGTTTATGATAAAGAATTATCTGATATTATGATACATGGGGTTTTGGAAAAAGACTATACGCTTCAAGATGGATATGTGGTTTATAAAGATGCTTCAAAAACTCCTGCTTATAGTATTGGAAATAATTTTATTGCCTATCCGACAGAAAGTGAAATTCCGGATAAAAAAGAGGTGTCGGAGCAATTATTAAGCCAGATTCAAACGATTCCATATAGTAGTTTTACTCCGGTATGGAATGAAACGTTGCTGGAACAGGCTGCTCAAATTGCCGCTATTTGCTGGGAAACCATGACAGACGTTCTTTATTTTGACATTCCGGACATGCAGGAATATCTGAAGACGCAGCAACAGAGATTAAAGGAAAAAGGCTTGGACAAGGCTAGTTTCGAACTTCAAAAACAAGTGGATGAATGGATAGAATCATACGGAAAGGAGAGCATAGCGTGGTAAAGTATTTGGTCAGAATATTATGTTGTCTATATATGATTTTTTTGCTGACTGGTTGCGAAAGGCAGGAGAGGGCAGAAGTATCAAGATTCGATGACAGTAAACAATATTTATATTTTGAGAGTTTTGTGGAGTCGGAAGATGGAATTTACCATACAGAGGTTGTCGATTCTGGCGAAATTATTAAATATGCGGATCTTTCTTCAGGGAAAGATACCGTATTATGTTCAAAAATAAATTGTAAGCATAATTCTGAAAAATGCCAGGCGTTCGTGAAAGAAAATGATTTTATAATGGGAATGCTGTATGCAAAGGGAAAGCTTTACTTATTAGTGTCAGGTTATAAAAATGAAGGTGGTCCACGTTCCAATTGTATATATCAGATGGACAAAGATGGAAGAGGAAAGGTGCTTATCCATGATTTCAAAGATTATCCGGTTATGGCAAACGGAGGTGGTCTATATAAGAACCGTTTTTTCCTTTCCATACAAGTGTTGGAAATGGAGGAAGATGGTTCAGGCGGTTCGTCCGGTGCCCCATCAATACTTATGTATGATTTGAATACGAAAAAGGAAGCGGTTATTCTGGACGGTTATAAAGAAAATGATACCTTTAAACAAATAGTAGGAGGAAACCATAATTCCATATATATTGCTGAACGCAATTTTTATGAGAAGGGAGACTGCCACTTTAGGGAATATGATTTTTTAACCGGAGAATTTGATGACTTGTATACGACACCGGAAGAGAATCTACAGGCGATAAGAGACGACACGCTATACTTACAAAAAAAAGAAGAGAAAAAGATATATGTTTATAACATGAAGACTCAGATGATGGAAGAACTTTTAAGCTGGGAGGAAGACGTTGCAAATATATATATCCGGTATGGCTATATAGAGTTTGTAAAAGAGGAAAAAAATGTTGCTGGGGAAACAGTCTACTTACATAAGTGGTATGATTTAGAGGAATTTGAGTATTTATTTGATGAGTATCGTCCGGAGTCTGAATTGACGCTAAAACGAAAGCTGACAGACATTTATTGGTTTGTAAAGGACGGAAAAAATTATTTTTATAATTGGAAAGAGAAAGTCTGGACAGAGATTGAAGAGATATCTTAGAATAAGGGAGAGTTGCAAAAATTGGTACCAGGAATATTCCTGGTGCCAATTTGCATTCAGAAGAGAAGATGAAAGAAGGAATGGGGAGGAAAACGGAGTAAGTCATGTTGTTTGACTGTGTTTTCCTTTCTTTTCTTTAATTAAAATTTGGATATAATAATTTTAAAATATTCAAAATCTTCGACTGTTCTGAAGATGGAAGACTTTCGATAAGAAATGTGATTTCGTCCGAGAGGTTCTGAGTTGCATCTGTATCGCGAACTAAGATATCACATAATACATCGCGTGGGTTTATGTTCAGTACATCACAGATACTGCAGATATAGTCTAAGGTCAGACGGACAGTACCTTTTTCGATACGATTCAAAAAGCTGGGAGATACATGGATATCCTGAGCCAGCTCTTTTTGCTTGATTCCTTGCTGTTCCCGAAAATAGCGAATGCGAGCACCAACTTTTTTGTCTGCGGATAAATCTGTGGACATAACTTGAACCCTCCTTTCAATATATCTATTTTAACAATAATATGTATGGAATAAGTTTAAGAATATGCAATTTATTTACAAATAATATATGAGATATGCCGTTTGAATAGAAGGGGCAAGGGTTTCACTCTCTGATTCATTTTGCATATATTGGTATCAGAACCGATATAGAATGGAGAGATTTGTTATGGAACAAAGGCTGCCGTATTATATGGCGTATCCGATGCCGCTGCAGTTTGATGATGAACGCATAGACAAAAGAGACATGGAGTATATGAAAAGTATGTATCCGGGAATTGCGAAGATGGTGCTGCCATTTGTAGAAGAGGAATGTGACCGGATGGAGTATGACGGGAGTATGATTTATGATGAATATCCGGATAAGTTACAGATGCATTTGATGTGCAGGCGGGTATACGATAAGGTAAAAGCGCAAAAAGGGTTTGGCGAAATGGTCGATGAAGAACTGGTGGAGGTTCAGGAGAATCGCGGCAGGAACCGAAAAGATGAGCTTTTGAACTCTTTGATCCAGGTGCTCGTTTTCCAGGAATTATATAAAAGACGTCATGATTTTCGGCGCCAAAGGAGAAGATTCTATTAAAAACGCCGATAGACGGGGGTGCTTTGTTGTGGTAGAATAATCCGGAAATGAAAAAAACAGGAAAAGGAAGGCACACATGGGAAATATTATTTTCATCGGAATGCCTGCTTCCGGAAAAAGTACAGTTGGTGTCGTTGTTGCAAAACGGCTTGGTTATGAGTTTATAGATGCTGACCTCTTGATCCAGAAAAGGGAAGGAAGACTTCTGAAAGATATTATTGCGGAAGAGGGAGTCGAGCGTTTTTTAGAAATCGAAAACGAGGTAAATTCGCAGATTGATGTAGATGGGGCTGTTATTGCGCCTGGGGGAAGTGTGGTTTATTGTACAGAGGCGATGGAGCACTATAAAAAGACTGGAACGATTGTATATTTGAAGGCGTCTTATGAGACAATAAAGAATAGAATCCGTAATCCGAAGAAGCGCGGCGTGACTTTGAGAGCGGGGCAGACTCTTAGGGATTTATATGTAGAACGGACGCAGTTATTCGAGAAATATGCGGATATTACAGTGGAGGAAGATGATAATTCCTTGGGGGATACAGTCGAAAAAGTGCTGGATGTGTTACAAAACTAGCAAAAATATTTTACAAATAGGTATTTTATGCTATAATAAATAAGGGACTATGTGCTTTGAGGGTGCATCAGATAAAGGTTGAGTATAATAAAATAGAGGTGCGATAATGGAACAATATGTTATAAAGGGAGGGAATCCTCTGGTCGGGGAGGTTGAGATTGCAGGCGCGAAGAATGCGGCTTTAGCTATCTTGGCAGCAGGTATCATGACAGATGATACAGTAACAATTGATAACATTCCGGATGTTAATGATATTAATGTCTTGCTGGAAGCCATGAGAGGTATCGGAGCAAACATTCACAGAGTGGATCGCCACACGGTAGAGATTAAGGGGAACAATGTGAATGATTTCAGCATTGACTATGATTATATTAAGAAAATCAGAGCTTCTTATTATCTGTTAGGGGCATTGCTTGGAAAATATAAAAGAGCGGAAGTGGCACTCCCGGGTGGGTGCAATATCGGAAGCAGGCCGATTGACCAGCATTTGAAGGGATTCCGCGCACTTGGTGCGGAAGTCGAGATTGAGCACGGGAAGATTGTGGCGGAGGCTGAGAAGCTTCGCGGAACACATATGTATTTTGATGTGGTCAGCGTAGGCGCGACAATCAACGTTATGATGGCAGCAACTATGGCCGAGGGAACAACGATTCTTGAGAATGTTGCAAAAGAACCTCACGTAGTTGATGTGGCGAATTTCCTTAACAGTATGGGGGCTAATATCCGAGGCGCCGGTACTGATGTGATTAAGATTAAAGGGGTAAACCGTCTTCACGGAACGGAGTATTCGATTATTCCGGATCAGATTGAGGCGGGAACGTTTATGTTCGCAGCAGCGGCTACCAGAGGAGACGTGACGGTACTTAACGTAATTCCAAAGCATTTAGAAGCGACGGCGGCAAAATTAGTGGAGATCGGATGCGAAGTAGAGGAGTTCGATGATGCGGTACGTGTTGTATCCAAAGGCAACTTGAAGCATACTCAGGTAAAAACTTTACCATATCCGGGATTTCCGACAGACATGCAGCCGCAGATGGGGGTTGTGCTTTCCTTATGCGAAGGAACAAGTACGATTACCGAAAGTATTTTTGAAAATCGTTTTAAATACTTGTCCGAGCTTGCAAGAATGGGCGCGGTGAACAAGGTGGAAGGACATTCGGCGACCATCGAGGGTGTGAAAGGGTTCCAGGGCGCAAGAGTGAATGCACTTGACTTAAGAGCCGGCGCAGCGCTTTGTATCGCAGGGCTTGCAGCAGAAGGCGTTACAATTATAGATGATATCGTGTATATCCAGAGAGGGTATGAGCGTTTTGAAGAAAAGATGAGGAGCCTTGGAGCTGTGATCGAGAAAGTGTCCAGCGAGAGGGAACTTCAGAAGTTTATGTTTCGTGTGAGCTAAGAATTCGCAAAAGAATCCGGGAAGCGTTTGAGCGAAGGGACAGAATTATATAGAAGATATTAAGGTAATAAAATATCTTACTTTGAGTAGGATGTTTTGTTGCCTTTTTTTGATGCAATAAGGTGTCAAATTTTGTTATTTACTACCATATATGGAAATAGTTTCTTGTCGTTGCGTAATAGAATTGAATTAATATTTGGTGGAGAAGGATATAGCAATGAACGAACAGAAACTTTTATCTCAGAGAATTGAATATTTATGTAAAGAAAAGAGGCTTTCTTATTATGCGTTATCATATCGTTCAACGGTACCGCTAACGACATTGATGCATATTGTGGATTGTTCGACAAAGAATCCGGGCATATTTACGATTATTAAAATTTGCAATGGGCTGGACGTGACGATTCAGGAATTCTTTGACTCTAAGGAATTTGTGGATGTTGAGTATGAAGTAGAGTGAGGATGGATGGCAGAGTGTCCGCATAGTAAGGGAAGCGGGGCGAGAAAATGAAGGGATTTTAAGGAATCCCTTTGCTTTCTTGCCCTTTTGTGCAATTGTGCTAAATATGAGTTGAGAAAGAGCAGAGCAAAGGGGATGATGAAGAAAATCTGTTTTTCTTTCTATGATTTTAGTGGTATAATAAGAACATAGGTGTGAGTTGGTAAGATATCGACATGAATAAGCAAAAAATCAGCAGATAATGAAGAATCTTTCGGAAAAGCTGGATGTCTTCTGAGGAAGGAGGAGTTCAACATGAGTGAAAAATCCGAAATAATATTTATGTAAACAAGATTGATCAGACGGGCATCGGAAGAATGGCATTTGCCAATTGAAAAAGTTGTTGCAATATTTAAAAAACAGTATTTTGGACTATATTGAAATTGGGTATGGAATCTTTCATTGTGAAGGTGATGACGTTGTGCTTGAAGATATTGATGAACTTCTTGCAAGAAAGGGGATAGACATTTATGCAGAAGTTAGTTGACGGACTTATCCTCTACCATGGAAGCTATTGTGAGGTAAGGAATCCACAGCTTGAAAAATGCGCGAAAAGAAAGGATTTTGGAAAAGGATTTTATCTTACAGCGTCGAGAGAACAGGCAATCAGTTGATATGTTGATTACGATGGTGGTTGAAGAATTAACAGAGGAGCTTAGAAAAGATCCGAAAGAGGTACTTTCGGATTTCTGTGTATCAAAAACCGGAAAAGCACTGTACGATGAATCTACAAAACTATGGTGGAATGGGCCTTCCTACATTGCAGACATGTATAAAGAAGAACTTAATGCTAATAAATTAAAAGAAGATGCTTCGTGGAGTGAAGTTGTGAAGGCTAGCTGTTAAAATTAAAAAGAGAGTAAAATGCTTGCATCTGTCTTTGGTGTAAGCATTATTTGTTAATATCGTAAGGGGATTTTGCACTTATGAACAAAGAAAAATCAAAGATCGGGCACGTTTAAGTATTATAAAAGCAGATTATTGATGAAAAATGTGGAAGAGAATTACAGTAAGTATGACGGGAATAAAGGATTAAAAGTACAAAAGAGAAAAGGAGCGGATAAGTATGGGGCAAGTGGTGGAATATCCGGCTTTTGGAAAAGATGATAAGAGACCAAGGGTGTTATTGGCGGGAAATGGAATGTGCCGTTGTTACAATAGCAGGTCATGGGAATCTTTGCTGGCATCAATCAAATGGAATGAGTGCAAAGTGGATTTGACGTCTGAAGAATTTAAAAATGTTCCATTTCCGATTGGTGCAATTATTGCTACGGATGATCATGTGGATGAGGTGTGCGGAGTGATTGCGAGAGATTTGATGCAGGAGAGTTATTATATGGCAAAAGGAGAACTTGCTTTATTTCGGGAAATGCTGGCGGTTGATTTTGATGCTGTCATTACGACGAATTATAGTTATGAATTTGAATATGCTATGGATTCTAAGTTTCTGAAGAAAAGCAATAAATATGCGGCGCATACGGATGGATGTGCCAGGAAGGAAGTATGTTATCCGCTGTATTCTTTTTATCGAATGCCATATAACGGACAGTTAAAAGACATCTGGCATATTCATGGCGAGGCGAAGAATAAAAGTTCTATTGTGCTTGGTCAGTATTATTACATAAACTCCATATCGAAGTGGCGGTCGTATTTGAAGGATGCGTATACGAAATATTATAAAAAAGAGGAAGATAAGATTAGACCGAAAAGCTGGTTGGAGTATTTCATTTTTGGAGATGTGTATATTGTCGGATTTGGAATGGATTTAAGTGAGATTGATTTATGGTGGTTACTGAATCGCAAAAAGCGCGAGGAGTTGCCGCATGGAAAGACGGTTTTTATCAAAGATGCAAATGAAGAGTTAGATATGATGAAACGCAGTATGTTGGAAGTGATGGACGTGGAAATCAGAGAATTCTTTTGTGAAGGTACAGATGGTAAAACGGACTATCAAGGGCTGTACCGGAAGATAATCGAATGGTTAAAGGACGGAGCTGTAAGTGTATGAGGGTAAATCAGCGGAAAGATGATCTGACAGAAGTGCCGCCATGTCAAGGCTGCAAGCATCGCTGGCGCGACAAGACCTTGACATGGCGGCACTTCTGCCAGGTGCGATGATCAAGCTGATTTAAGGTGGAGCCTGCCGGAGAGAAGGCTTCCGCGAGGGTGATAAAATTTGAAAAAAATCTTGACACATATTTGAGGGTGTGATATTCTGTCTTAGAAAACTGCCGAAGACAGTAGGTGCCGAAAGGTATAAGCAGATAAACGCCTACCGAGGAGATTTGAATTCGAGATTATATGAATTTGTGTCCTCTTGTCATGTGGCAAGAGGATTTTTTATACCTCATTTCGAACGGCGGTACACAGACAAAATTTATAAGGAGGTGCACCATTCGTGGCAAAAGTTGAGTTAAAACAACCTATCGTACAGGCTATTGCAGAGGATATCAAAGGCGCTGCATCAGCAGTATTAGTTGATTACCGTGGATTAACTGTAGCAGAAGATACAGAGTTACGTAAACAATTAAGAGAAGCTGGTATCATTTACAAAGTTTGTAAAAACACAATGATGAAAAGAGCTTTTGAAGGAACAGAATTCGCAGGTCTTGATGAATACTTAGAAGGACCAAGCGCTCTGGCTATTTCAAAAGATGATGCTACAGCCCCGGCAAGAATTCTTTGCAAATTCGGAGCGAAGGCAAAAGCATTAGAACTTAAAGCAGGTGTGGTTGAAGGAACAGTATATGATGTTGACGGATTGACAGAATTATCTAAAGTTCCATCAAGAGAAGAATTGCTTTCCAAATTGCTTGGAAGTATTCAATCACCTATTACAAATCTTGCTCGTGTTCTTAATCAGATCGCAGAGCAGGGAGGCGCAGCTAACTGCACACCAGCAGCCGCAGAAGAAGCTCCGGCAGCGGATGCTGAATAATCCGGTAAAGTCTTTTTGAGGACAGGGCACATTGAGAGATGTGGCATATGAAAAATATTATTTAAAAATATTCATGGAAAATTATTTATGGAGGTAAATATAATGGCAAAATTAACAACAGCTGAATTTATTGAAGCTATCAAAGAATTATCTGTATTAGAATTAAACGAATTAGTAAAAGCATGTGAAGAAGAATTTGGTGTATCTGCAGCAGCAGGTGTAGTAGTTGCAGCAGCAGGCGGAGACGGCGCTGCAGCAGCAGAAGAGAAAGATGAATTTAACGTAGAATTAGTAGCAGCAGGTGCTTCTAAAGTTAAAGTAATCAAAGTTGTTCGTGAAGTAACAGGACTTGGATTAAAAGAAGCAAAAGAATTAGTTGACGGAGCTCCAAAGGTAATTAAAGAAGGCGTTTCTAAAGCAGAAGCTGAAGAACTTAAAGCTAAACTTGAAGCTGAAGGCGCTGAAGTTGCTCTTAAATAATTGTCGCGATTATAAAGGTGTACAAATAAAGACCTGCAAGGCATTTGCTTTGCAGGTCTTTTGTGACTCTTGGATTTTTGCGCTTTTTCCTATCGTTCTCATTTACCGTCAGAGGGTTTTTAAAAACCCTCTGACGGTAAATGAGAAAATCGACGTGTTACAGGTGCATTAGGTAATGCGGGAGTGAAATTGTTTAGCAAATAGAAATACAGTAATAATGGAAAAAGCTAATATAAAGAGAGGTATGGCGGAAGAATTGTTTTAGATTTTTGTACAGATTTGTTTAATGAAGTTATTTGAGGCTCATTTTGAAGTGTGGGAGAGTGGAATCGTGGTAAATAAAGGGAGAAAAGTTGTCGGAATAGTTTGAAACGTTAATTTTGCGTCAGAGGCTTTTTAAAAACCCTCTGACGCAAAATTAACTGTTGACAAGCCAAAACTCTTTGTGATATAGTTAAGAATGCGCTATTATGGATAGTTATGCCATGAAATAAGCGAATGAAACTGGTACACGAAACCGTTTTTTCGACAATTTTTGTATGGATTTTATAGAAATGAAGGAAAAACAAGGTTTTCTTGATAATAAAACGAAGGAGTGAAACGTCAATATGGAGAAAAACAGAATTCGTCCTATTACAAACGGAAAAAGTTCTCGTATGAGCTACTCTAGGCAAAAAGAAGTTCTTGAAATGCCGAATCTGATTGAGGTTCAAAAAGATTCCTACCAGTGGTTTCTGGATGAGGGATTAAAAGAGGCGTTCGACGATATTTCACCAATCGCCGACTACAGCGGGCACTTAAGCTTAGAGTTTGTAGATTTTACATTATGCGAGGATGATGTAAAGTATACGATTGAGGAATGTAAAGAGCGTGACGCCACTTATGCAGCACCGTTAAAAGTGCGTGTAAGACTTCACAACAAAGAAACAGATGAGATTAACGAGCATGAAATCTTCATGGGAGATTTGCCGTTGATGACTGCGACGGGAACGTTCGTTATCAATGGTGCAGAACGTGTTATCGTAAGTCAGCTTGTGCGTTCCCCAGGTATTTACTATGGAATTGCACATGATAAAATCGGAAAAGAGTTATACTCTTGTACCGTAATTCCTAACCGTGGTGCATGGTTAGAGTATGAAACAGACTCCAATGACGTTTTCTACGTACGTGTAGATAGAACAAGAAAAGTGCCGATCACGGTATTGATCCGTGCCCTCGGTATCGGCACAAACACAGAAATCCTCGACTTGTTTGGGGAGGAACCCAAAATTTTAGCAAGCTTTTCAAAGGACACAGCAGAAAGCTACCATGAAGGACTTTTAGAGTTATATAAGAAGATTCGTCCGGGTGAGCCGCTTGCAGTGGATAGTGCGGAGAGCTTGATCACAAGCATGTTCTTTGACCCAAGACGTTATGACCTTGCAAAGGTAGGACGCTATAAATTTAATAAGAAATTACTTCTTCGCAACCGTATTGCAGGACACATGCTTGCAGAAGCAGCAGTCAGCCCGCTCACAGGTGAAGTGATCGCGGACGAAGGCACAGAAGTAACCAGAGAAATTGCTGATGCAATCCAGAACGCAGCAATTCCATTTGTATGGATGAAAGCAGAAGGCGAAGAACGCCCGATCAAAGTGCTTTCTAATATGGCGGTCGATTTAAAAGAAGTATGCGGCATTGAACCGGAGGAAGTAGGAGTTACAGAGTTAGTATACTATCCGGTGCTTGCAAATATTCTGGAAGAAACTGCCGGTGATGTGGAAGAGCTAAAAGAAGCAATCCGTAAAAATGTCCACGAATTGATTCCGAAGCACATCACAAAAGAAGATATTATCGCATCCATCAACTACAACATCCATTTAGAGTATGGATTTGGAAATGATGACGATATCGACCACTTAGGAAACAGACGTATCCGTGCGGTTGGGGAACTTCTCCAGAACCAGTACCGCATCGGTCTCTCCAGATTAGAAAGAGTGGTACGCGAAAGAATGACAACACAGGACTTAGAAGGAATTTCCCCTCAGTCCTTGATCAATATTAAACCGGTAACTGCAGCAGTGAAAGAATTCTTCGGTTCTTCTCAGCTGTCACAGTTCATGGATCAGAACAATCCGCTTGGAGAGCTGACTCACAAAAGACGTCTGTCAGCGCTTGGTCCAGGTGGTCTTTCCCGTGACCGTGCCGGATTCGAAGTACGAGACGTTCACTATTCTCATTACGGAAGAATGTGTCCGATCGAGACCCCTGAAGGTCCGAACATCGGTCTTATCAACTCCCTTGCAACATATGCAAGAATCAACGAATATGGTTTTGTAGAAGCACCATATCGTAAGATTGATAAATCCGATCCGATGAATCCGCGCGTCACAGACGAAGTTATCTACATGACAGCGGATGAAGAAGATAATTACCACGTAGCACAGGCGAATGAGCCATTGGATGAAGAAGGTCATTTCATCCATAAAAACGTATCCGGTCGTTACCGGGAGGAAACACAGGAATACGAAAGAAGAGCGTTCGATTACATGGACGTTTCTCCGAAAATGGTATTCTCCGTTGCTACTGCATTGATTCCGTTCCTGGAAAATGACGATGCGAACCGTGCGCTCATGGGATCTAACATGCAGCGTCAGGCAGTGCCGCTTCTTACGACAGAAGCGCCGGTAGTCGGAACAGGTATGGAGACGAAAGCAGCCGTCGATTCCGGAGTATGTGTGGTTGCAGAAGAAGCAGGCGTGATTGAACGCTCTACTTCTAAGGAAATCATCATCAGACAGGATGACGGACAGAAGAGAACATATAAACTTATCAAATTCCTTCGTAGTAACCAAAGCAACTGCTACAATCAAAGACCGATCGTTTTCAAAGGCGAACGCGTAGAAAAAGGTCAGGTAATCGCAGATGGTCCATCTACTGCAAACGGCGAGATGGCGCTTGGAAAGAACCCATTGATCGGATTTATGACATGGGAAGGTTACAACTACGAGGATGCCGTATTATTAAGTGAAAGATTAGTACAGGACGATGTATATACATCCGTTCATATTGAAGAATACGAAGCAGAAGCACGTGATACCAAGTTAGGACCGGAAGAAATCACACGTGATATTCCGGGCGTTGGTGACGATGCATTAAAAGATCTGGATGACAGAGGGATCATTCGAATCGGTGCAGAGGTTCGTGCAGGCGATATCCTGGTTGGAAAAGTAACTCCGAAAGGAGAGACAGAGCTGACCGCAGAGGAACGCCTCTTACGTGCGATCTTCGGTGAAAAAGCAAGAGAAGTAAGGGATACTTCCCTGAAAGTACCTCATGGTGAATATGGTATCGTAGTCGATGCAAAAGTATTTACAAGAGAAAACGGAGATGAATTGTCTCCAGGTGTGAATCAGGCAGTCCGCATTTACATTGCCCAGAAGAGAAAAATCTCTGTTGGTGATAAAATGGCGGGACGTCACGGTAACAAGGGTGTTGTTTCCCGTGTGCTTCCGGTAGAAGATATGCCATTCCTTCCAAATGGCCGTCCGCTGGATATCGTATTGAATCCGCTTGGTGTGCCTTCTCGTATGAATATCGGGCAGGTGCTTGAGATCCATTTAAGTCTTGCGGCAAAAGCACTCGGATTCAACATTGCAACTCCGGTATTCGATGGTGCAAACGAGATTGATATCATGGATACTTTGGATCTTGCAAATGACTATGTAAACTTAAGCTGGGAAGAATTTGAAGCAAAACATGCAGAAGAATTACTTCCGGAAGTATTGGAATATCTTTACGAAAACCGCGGCCACAGAAAATTGTGGGAAGGCGTGCCGCTCTCTAGAGACGGTAAAGTACGTCTAAGAGACGGAAGAACAGGAGAGTATTTTGACAGTCCGGTAACAATTGGACACATGCATTATCTGAAACTGCATCATCTTGTAGACGATAAGATCCATGCACGTTCCACAGGTCCTTACTCACTGGTAACGCAGCAGCCGCTGGGTGGTAAAGCACAGTTCGGCGGACAGCGTTTTGGAGAGATGGAGGTTTGGGCACTGGAAGCATACGGGGCATCTTACACCTTGCAGGAAATCCTTACAGTGAAATCAGATGATGTGATCGGTCGTGTGAAGACATACGAGGCAATCATCAAAGGTGACAATATTCCTGAGCCGGGTATTCCGGAATCTTTCAAGGTATTGCTTAAGGAATTGCAGTCACTTGGACTGGATGTAAGAGTACTTCGCGATGACAATACAGAAGTAGAGATTATGGAAACCGTTGATTACGGCGAAACAGATTTGCATTCGATCATTGAGGGAGACCGTTATAAACGTGATGAGGATGAGGAGCAATATGCTGAACATGGATTCTCCAAACAGGAATTCGAAGGAGAAGAACTTGTAGATGTGGAAGAAGAATTTGAGGAAGATTTTCCGGAAGATTATGACCCGGCAGCAGATGATTATGATGGATTTCTTGATGAAGAGTAGAAGGGAGTGCCAGAATGTCAGCAACAAATAATGAAGGATACCAGCCAATGACGTTTGATGCAATTAAAATTGGATTGGCATCACCTGAAAAGATTTTAGAATGGTCCAGGGGAGAAGTTACCAAACCTGAGACAATTAACTATAGAACATTAAAACCGGAACGCGATGGTCTGTTCTGTGAAAGAATTTTCGGACCAAGCAAAGACTGGGAATGTCACTGTGGAAAATATAAGAAAATCCGCTATAAAGGCGTGGTTTGTGACCGCTGTGGCGTTGAAGTAACAAAAGCAAGTGTACGTCGTGAGCGCATGGGTCATATTGACCTTGCAGCTCCGGTGTCACATATCTGGTATTTCAAAGGAATTCCAAGCCGCATGGGCCTGATTCTTGATATCTCGCCAAGAACACTGGAAAAAGTACTGTACTTTGCATCTTATATCGTAATTGATAAAGGCGAGACAGATTTACAGTACAAACAGGTATTGTCTGAGCAGGAATATCAGGAAGCAAGAGAAAAATGGGGCAGCGCCTTCCGGGTAGGCATGGGAGCCGAAGCGATTCAGGAACTTTTGCAGGCGATCGACCTGGAAAAAGAATATGAAGAATTACAAAAAGGTCTGGAAGGAGCAAGCGGACAGAAAAGGGCAAGAATCGTAAAACGTCTCGAAGTGGTAGAGGCGTTCCGCGAATCAGGAAACAAGCCGGAATGGATGGTCATGACAGTGATTCCGGTCATTCCGCCGGATTTACGTCCAATGGTACAGCTTGACGGCGGACGTTTCGCAACTTCTGACTTGAATGATCTATATAGAAGAATTATTAACAGAAATAACCGTCTTAGAAGATTACTTGAGTTAGGTGCGCCGGACATCATCGTGCGCAACGAAAAACGTATGCTTCAGGAAGCGGTTGATGCATTGATCGATAATGGACGCCGCGGACGTCCGGTTACAGGACCGGGTAACAGACCGCTGAAATCCTTGTCTGATATGCTGAAAGGTAAATCCGGACGTTTCCGTCAGAACCTTTTGGGAAAACGTGTTGACTACTCCGGACGTTCCGTTATCGTAGTAGGACCGGAACTTAAGATTTACCAGTGCGGTCTTCCGAAAGAAATGGCGATTGAGCTGTTTAAACCATTTGTAATGAAAGAACTTGTTGCAAACGGAACCGCGCACAATATTAAAAATGCAAAGAAAATGGTAGAAAGACTTCAGACAGAAGTCTGGGATGTGCTTGAAGATGTTATCAAAGAACATCCGGTTATGTTAAACCGTGCTCCTACGCTTCATAGACTTGGTATTCAGGCATTCGAACCGATTCTGGTAGAAGGTAAGGCGATTAAGCTGCATCCATTGGTATGTACCGCGTTCAATGCCGACTTCGATGGTGACCAGATGGCCGTCCATCTGCCGTTATCTGTAGAGGCGCAGGCAGAATGCCGTTTCCTCTTACTTTCACCAAACAACCTTTTGAAACCGTCAGACGGTGGTCCGGTGGCAGTTCCTTCACAGGATATGGTACTTGGAATCTATTACCTGACACAGGAAAGACCGGGAGCGAAAGGAGAAGGAAAAGCATTCAAGAGCTTGAATGAAGCGATTCTTGCTTATGAAAACGGTGCGATCACCCTTCATTCCAAGGTGAAAGTACGTATCGTTAAGGAATTTGCAGATGGAAGCATAAAATCCGGAACAGTAGAGACTACACTTGGACGTCTTCTGTTTAACGAGATTATTCCGCAGGACTTAGGCTATGTAGATAGAAGCAAGGAAGAGAACCTTCTTCTTCCGGAAGTAGATTTCCTTGTAGGAAAGAAACAGTTAAAGAAAATCCTTGAGAAGGTTATCAATACACATGGTGCATCTGCGACAGCAGAAGTACTGGATGATGTAAAAGCAATTGGATATAAATATTCCACAAGAGCGGCTATGACCGTATCGATTTCCGATATGACCGTACCGCCGCAGAAACCTGAGCTGATCCAGAAAGCACAGGATACGGTGGACAGAATCACGAAGAACTTCAAACGTGGTCTTATCACAGAGGAAGAACGTTACAAAGAAGTTGTCGAGACTTGGAAAGCAACGGATGATGAGCTTACAGAAGCGCTTCTGTCCGGACTTGATAAATACAACAACATCTACATGATGGCGGATTCCGGAGCCCGTGGTTCCGACAAGCAGATCAAACAGCTTGCAGGTATGCGTGGACTTATGGCGGATACGACTGGACGTACGATTGAGTTGCCGATCAAGTCAAACTTCCGTGAAGGTCTTGACGTATTGGAGTACTTCATGTCTGCGCATGGCGCTCGTAAAGGTCTTTCCGATACAGCGCTTCGTACAGCCGATTCCGGTTACCTGACAAGACGTCTTGTTGATGTTTCTCAGGAACTTAGTATTCGTGAAATCGACTGTGTGGAAAAAGGCGAAGAGATTCCAGGTATGTATGTGAAAGCATTCATGGATGGAAACGAAGAGATTGAAAGCTTGCAAGATCGTATTACAGGACGTTACTCCTGTCATACTATTTGCGATAAAGATGGTGAGGTTATCGTAAAAGCGAACCACATGATCACACCAAAACGTGCAGAAAGAATCGTGACAGCTGGTGTGGATGAGAACGGAGAACCAATCACGACCGTGAAGATCCGTACTATCTTAACATGTAAATCTCATATTGGTATCTGTGCAAAATGTTATGGTGCGAACATGGCGACCGGAGAGCAGGTACAGGTTGGAGAGGCTGTTGGTATCATTGCTGCTCAGTCGATCGGTGAACCTGGTACACAGCTTACGATGCGTACCTTCCATACGGGTGGTGTAGCCGGTGACGATATCACGCAGGGTCTTCCTCGTGTCGAGGAGCTTTTCGAAGCAAGAAAGCCGAAAGGTCTTGCGATTATCACAGAATTTGCCGGAAGAGCAGTCATCAATGACACGAAAAAGAAACGTGAGATTATTGTGACCAACGAAGAAACAGGAGAATCTAAGGCATACCTTATCCCTTATGGTTCCCGTATTAAGATTCAGGATGGTGTATACTTAGAAGCCGGCGATGAGCTGACAGAAGGTAGCATCAATCCGCATGACCTTTTGAAGATCAAAGGTTTGCGTGCTGCACAGGATTATATGATTCAGGAAGTACAGCGTGTATATCGTCTTCAGGGTGTAGAAATCAATGATAAGCATATCGAGGTTATCGTGCGTCAGATGCTTAAAAAGATTCGCATTGAGGAGAATGGAGATTCCGACTTCCTTCCAGGCACAATGGTGGATACACTTGAATTCGATGATGTTAACGCAAAATTGGTTGCAGAAGGAAAAGAGCCTGCAACAGGCGAACAGATCATGCTTGGTATTACGAAAGCATCGCTTGCTACCAATTCATTCTTGTCAGCAGCTTCCTTCCAGGAAACTACAAAAGTATTGACAGAGGCAGCGATCAAAGGTAAGGTCGATCCGCTTATCGGTCTGAAGGAAAACGTACTCATCGGTAAATTGATTCCGGTAGGTACGGGTATGAAGAAGTACCGTGATGTAAGACTGGATACAGGGGAAGAACTTGTAAAAGAGAATGAAGATCCGGAAGAATTGGATGAGGAAGTTATTTCAGAGGCAGATGAAGATATGGAGCAGGAGCTGGAATCTTTTGATGAGGCAGAAGATGAAGAATCGGATTACTTATTAGAAGAGGAAGAAGAGGAACTTGCAGAAACAGAAGAGATATAGAAGCAAGTAAAATCATATATTTTCTAAAATAACAGATATCCTTGTGGGGAGAAAAAGCAAGATATACTTTTTGTTTCCCATAAGGATATTTTTTGCTTTATTGTTTACTTTTTGCGGATATACTAATATAGTTAATATCAAGATAGGATTCAAGGAGGGTGAGCATATGCCTGCATTGTATGCACATAATCGTTTTGGACAAAAAGTTTTGGAGCAGTTGAAAGGCGAACTGAAAGATATTGTAACAGCACATGATACACAATTCAAAATCGGACTGCAAGGACCGGATATTTTCTTTTTTTATAAGGCGTATTCTAAGAATGACGTGACAAGATATGGGAGTCATTTGCATGAGATTTCCGCATATCCTTTTTTTAAAAGGGCGTTGAAGATTATAAAGGAACGTGGGCGAAACAGCCGGGAGTATGCTTATTTGCTTGGATTTATATGTCATTTTGTGTTGGATAGTGAATGTCATCCTTATGTAAGTGAGATGATAGAGAAAACCGGTATCGGACATGTCGAGATTGAAGGAGAATTTGAAAAGAAGCTTTTGCGTATGGACCAAAAAGATCCATTGGCGTATCCGCTTTCGGAACTCGTGCCGACAGATACGGCGACAGCGCTGGCAATCGCTCCATTCTTTGAGGGAAAGGATTGGGTTACGGTTAAAAAATCCCTGAGATGGATGAAGCGGATTGAAAAGTTAATTACAGCGCCAGGTCCGATTAAATATAATCTGATCGAGGGGATATTGAAAACGGCTGGAAAATATCCGGATTATAAAGGTATGATGCGTCAGCATAAGGATAATGAAAAATGTCTGGAGAGCAACATCGGACTTTTGAAGCGGTTTGACAAAGCGGTTTCGGTGGCGGTGCGGATAATAGAAAGCTTTGATGAAAGTTTGCAAAAAGGAAAGGTGCTCGATGAACGTTTTGATCGTACATTTGAGTAAGGGGAAGAGCTATGAAACAATCAAAATTAACAAAACTGGAGAAATACTGGATTTTATATGATGTAGGAAACTCGGCATTTATTATGCTCGTTTCTACGATCATTCCTATTTATTTTAATTATCTTGCCGGCAATGCCGGAATTTCTGAGGTGGATTATCTGGCATACTGGGGGTATGCCGCGTCAGTAGCAACGGTGCTTGTTGCGCTGATCGGACCAATCCTCGGCTCCGTTGCGGATACAAGGAATTTTAAAAAACCGTTATTTATTGTCACAATGATGATTGGCGTGCTTGGGTGCGCGGCGTTGTCGTTCCCGACTTCCTGGGTGATTTTTTTGGCGGTATTCGTCATTGCGAAGGTAGGTTATAATGCAAGTCTGATTTTTTATGATTCGATGCTGGTGGATGTGACAACATCTGAACGGATGGATACGGTATCCTCCCATGGTTATGCATGGGGATATATCGGAAGCTGTATTCCCTTTGCGATTTCACTGGCATTTGTGCTAATGTATGAAAAAATCGGCATCAGCATGAAGATGGCAATGGCGATCGCTTTTTTCTTAAATGCTGCTTGGTGGCTTTTGGTAACGATTCCGCTTCTTAGAAACTATGAACAGAAAAATTATGTTGAGATGCCAAAGCACCCGGTAAGAAATAGCTTTAAAAGACTAGGAAATACCTTAAAAGATATTAAAAAGGAAAAAAATATTTTTCTGTACCTTCTGGCATTCTTCTTTTTTATTGATGGGGTATATACGATCATAGAGATGGCAACGGCGTACGGAAGTGCGCTGGGACTAGATTCCACAGGACTGCTTCTTGCATTATTAGTGACACAAATCGTGGCATTTCCATGTGCGCTTATCTTCTCGAAATTATCCGGGAAATATAATACCGCGAGCTTGATCAAAGTATGTATTATCGCTTATACAGGCATCGCGTTGTTTGCAATTTGGCTGGATAAACAGTGGAAATTCTGGTTATTGGCGATTTTGGTAGGGATGTTCCAAGGTGCGATTCAGGCATTATCGAGATCCTATTTTGCAAAAATCATTCCCGCAGATAAATCGGGAGAATATTTTGGAATTTATGATATTTGCGGAAAAGGGGCTTCTTTTATGGGAACTACTTTGGTTGGTATTGTAGCGCAGGTTACGAACGTTGCCAATGCGGGGGTGGCAATTATCTCTGTGATGTTCGTGATTGGATTGATACTGTTTTGCAAAGCAGTAAAACTAAATTCCCGATAATGCAAAAAAAGCGGTGGAAAATGCAAATGCGAAACATTGTGGATAATGTATAATAGAGGTAGTTATGCTAGGCATAATTTCAGCAAAATGTAAAAACAAGAAAAGGAGGAAAGTATTTTGAGAAAGACGAAAAAAAGGTACTTAAGTATCGGGGCGGTCCTTATGTCTTTATCTTTAATCCTTCAGGGAGCCGGAAGTATTACATCCCTGCAGGCAGCGGATAAACAGATCAAGGTCCGTTCCCAGTCTCAGACACAGATGAGTTCTGAACCGGAGGTCGTATATGTAAATTCTTATAATGATACTACTGTTCGTACACAGAACTTTGACAGTAACTGGAAGTTTTATTTGGGCGAGGCAGGAGATGCGCACGTATCATCATTTGATGATTCTAAGTGGAGACAACTCTCATTGCCGCATGATTACAGTATTGAACAGGAATATTCAAGATCCATGGAAGCAGAAAGCGGATACTTGCCTGGTGGCACAGGATGGTACAGAAAGAGCTTCACAGTTGGAAAAGAAATGGAAGGCAAGGAGTTAAGAATCGATTTCGGCGGCGTATACATGAACGCTACCATATGGGTAAATGGCGAGCAGCTTGGAACACACCCATTTGGATATACTCCATTTTCTTTCGACATCACAGATTATGTGAACTACGGCGGAGATAATGTGATCGCAGTAAAGGTTGAACATAGAACTCCTTCTAGCCGTTGGTATTCAGGAAGCGGTATTTACAGAAGCGTGAATCTTACAGTTATGGACAAGGTTCATGTAGGATTATACGGAACGAAGGTAGAGACTCCAAACCTTGAGGCAGAGCAGGGCGGAACCGTAAATATGAATGTAAAAGCAACTATCGCAAATGAGTCCGAAGAGGCAGTTGATGTTTCGCTTATACATACAATTTACGAGAAAGGCTCTGATGTAAGTATTGGAACAGTAACGACAGATGCCACAGAGATTGGCGCAGGTGAAAGCGCCGATATTGAAGCTGTTCTCCCGGCAGAGAATCCGGAATTATGGAGCACAGAGAATCCTGCACTTTACACGGTCCGCACAGAAGTAAAAGTTGGGGATGCAGTAGTAGATACATACGATACAGAGTACGGATTCCGTTATATTGCATTTGATACCGAGACTGGTTTCTATTTAAATGGAGAGAATGTAAAACTCAAAGGTGTATGTATGCACCATGATCAAGGCGCTTTGGGATCCGCAGCATATCGTCGTGCGATAGAGCGTCAGGTAGAGATTTTAAAAGAGATGGGATGTAATTCCATTCGTGTAACACACAATCCGGCAGCAGATGAATTGATTGAAATCTGTAATGAAAAAGGAATTCTTGTAATCGATGAATTCTTTGACGGATGGATGTATCCAAAGAACGGTAACAGCAATGACTACTCTGTATGGTTTAACAGAACGATTGAGAGCGGCAATGAGATTCTCGGAAGCGAATCCGGAATGACATGGGCAGAGTTCGATCTGAAAGCAACAGCTAACAGAGGAAAAAATGCACCGTCTATCATCATGTGGTCACTTGGTAATGAGATTCAGGAAGGAGCCGGCGGATCAGGCTATAACACAAAGGCAGTCGACCTTATTAAGTGGACAGAGGAAGTAGATACGACAAAATTGTTGACAATTGGAAGCAATGCAGTCAAAAACGGTGCATCAGAACATATTGATATCGCAAATCAGCTGACAGCCAAAGGCGGTGTATCCGGTACAAACTATTCTAACGGTTCAAGCTATGACAGCTTACACAGCCGGTATCCGAATTGGCGTATGGTAGGTTCCGAAACAGCATCTTCTGTAAACAGCCGTGGTATCTATAGTACAAAAGCCAACAATTCATTAAATGCAAATAAGCAGCTTACTTCTTATGATAAGTCAGCGGTTGGCTGGGGCGCATTTGCAAGTGCGGCATGGTATGATGTTATCACAAGAGACTTTGTGGCTGGTGAATATGTATGGACAGGCTTTGACTACATCGGCGAGCCTACACCAGCGAATGGAACAGGCGCAGGAGCAGTAACATCATGGCCTTCACCGAAGAGTTCATACTTTGGTATCGTAGATACCGCAGGACTTCCAAAAGACTCTTACTATTTCTATCAGAGTCAGTGGAATGACGAAGTGAATACATTGCACGTACTTCCTGCATGGAATGAAGACGTTGTTGTAAAATCAGGAAATAACGTAGAGGTTGTTGTTTATTCTGACGCTGCGGCAGTGGAGTTGTTCTTAAACGGAGAATCGCTTGGTAAGAAAGCGTTTACACAGAAGACAACACAAGCAGGATATACATATCAGATTTATGAGGGTACAGGAGCAAGCTACAGTACACATCAGAACTTATATCTGACATGGAATGTTCCGTTTGCAGAGGGAACATTGGAAGCAGTTGCTTATGATGCAGATGGCAACGTGATCGAAGATACACAAGGACGCTCCATCGTTAAGACGACAGGAGAAGAAGCAAAATTAGAAGCAGCAGCAGACCGTACAGAAATCAAAGCAGACGGAAAAGATCTTTCTTATATCACAGTTGATGTAACAGACGCAGATGGCAACATTGTTCCGGATGCAGACGACAGAGTTACATTTACAGTAGAAGGAGACGGAGAATTAGTTGGTGTAGATAACGGAAGTTCACCGGACCATGATTCTTATAAGGCAGATAACAGAAAAGCATTCAGCGGTAAATTAGTAGCGATCATCAAAGCTACAAAGAATGCAGGCAATATTACGGTAACAGCAACTGCAGAGGGTCTTGAACCTGCAACAGTTGAGATCACTACAACACCGGTCGATACCGGAGCGGGCGCACAAAAAGAGATCAGCAGCTTCTACATGGCAAAGAACTATTACGTAAAAGCTGGCAACATGCCGGAACTTCCGGCACAGATCGAAGCACGCTATATGGATGGAAGTGAAGAGTTAAAAGATGTTGTATGGGATGAAGTAACAGAAGATCAGATCGGACAGACAGGTACATTTACAGTAAGCGGTCTTGTGGATGGTATGTATGTTGTTAGTGTAAATGTCAATATGATCGATGATATCGGCGGACTTCTTAATTATTCATCTGCTACTCCGGTAGGTGTAAAACCGGTAATCCCGGAGACAAGACCTGCAGTTATGCCGGATGGAACGGTATTGGCAACTGCATTTGCAGTAGAGTGGGAAGAAGTAGATGACAGCGTATGGAATGAAATCGGAGAAGTTGTGATAAACGGAACTGCAAATGTGCTTGGACAGGATGTAGCAGTAACCGCGACGATCCGTGTGGCAAATGAATCTATTACAATCGGTGACAGCGTATCCGGTGCAGCATATTTGACACAGGATATTCCGGAAGATCAGCAAAGCGATACATTAGACGCGATCAAAGACGGAAGCACAACGATTAGTGATAATTCAGGCGGCGGAGCAAACCCAACTGCATGGAGTAACTGGAGCGCTGCTCAGGCAGGAGACACAACCGCAGAGATTACATTCCGTTATGATACACAGCAAAGAATCGGACGTATCGTGATTCATTTTGCAAAAGACAGCGGAAGCATGAGATACCCGGATGCGGGAACGACAGAAATCTATATTTCTGAGACGGGTGAAGAAGGAAGCTGGACAAAAGTTGAGGCAACAGAAACGATCGGAGCAGAAAGCAACCGTGTGAAACCATATACATATGATTTTGCACCGATCACAGCTACGTTTGTAAGATTTGACCTTGTTAATTCAACAGCAACAACAGGTACTCAATGGAAGCCATGTACTGCGATCACAGAGATTGAACTTTTGAAAGCGCAAGGTGCGTTTGTTGCGAATACCACAGCGAAACTTGGAAGTTTATCTGTCAATGGACTTGAGATCGCACAGGAAGATCTGGCAGCTGGCAGCTATGTAACAGCAGCATCTTATGCGGATGTGGAGGCAAAAGGCGCTGACAATGCATCTGTAACCGTACTTCCGGCAGTGGACGATGTTATCAGAATCATCATTGAGTCAGAAGATCATAATACACGTAATATGTATGAGATTATGCTGAACGGAGAAGTGAAACCTCTTACGGGAGATTACCCGGTTGAGAAACTTACGGCAATCGCAGACAGCCAGTATTCTGGCAACGCCAATGAAGGCCCTGCAAGTTACGTGTTAGATGGAGATGGGGAAACACATTGGCATACCAACTGGAGTACATCTGAGGCAGCAGACGTAGAAAAACGCTGGATCGGTCTGGAATTAGAAGAAGCGGCAGCAGTAAGCGGTATCCGTTATCTTCCAAGAACGTTCGGCGGCAACAATGGCGCTGTTACAGAATATAAGATCCAGTACCGTGAAAACAATGACGGAGAATGGACCGACGTTGCGACGGGTACATGGAGCTATAACGACAGCGCATGGAAAGAGATTACATTTGACGAACCGGTAATGGCAAAACAGGTACGTGTCGTAGGTGTGCATACATGGGCGGATTCAGGAAATGACAAGCACATGAGTACAGCAGAGATGAGAGTTACTGTTCCGGAAACAGTAACAGATATTACAGATGAAGCTAATGGCATAGAAGCATCTCTTGTATCTGATACAATCAAAGTTGCTGCTGTAGATGAGGCACATCCGGTACTTGCAAGAGTGAATGTGACAAAAGACGGCGTGGAACTTTACCATGGTGAGGATTATGTTGTAACATACGAGAACAACACTGCTTACGGTGAAGCCGTAGCTATTATTACCGGTATCAGATATTACAGTGGGCAGATCCGTCTTCCATTTACAATCGCAAAAATAGACGGAGAAGATCCTGGTCCGGGACCATCTGACGTAGACAAATCTGATCTTGCGGCACTTATTGAATATGCAAACGGACAGAAGGCATCCGCTGATTATGAGTGGGTAGTTCCGGGAATCAAAGCATTGTTTGAAGATGCGCTTGAGGCAGCAGAAGTTGTGAATGCAGATGCGCAGGCAACGGCTGAAGAAGTAGATGCAGCATATGACGCATTGCTTGCAAAAGTACATCTGTTAAGCTACTTAGGTGCAGATAAAGGCAATCTTGCAGATGCAATCGAAAGAGCTGAAAATATCGACACGAGCATTTATACGAAAGAAACTGCAGACGCATTAAAAGATGCGTTGGCAAAGGCGAAAGAAGTAGATGAAGATGAGAATGCGCTTGCTGATGAAATCGAAGAGGCGCGCACAGATTTAATAAATGCGATAAATGGACTTGTACTGAATCCGGTAAATAAAGACGCATTAAAAGCGCTGATCGCGGAAGCAAACGGATACTTAACTGACGGAAAAGAATACACGAAAGATACAAGAGAAGCGCTTGAAATTGCTGTAGCAGATGCACAGGCGATCGTAGATGATAATGATGCTACTCAGGATGAAGTAGACGGTGCATACAGGTCATTACGTCAGGTAATCTTCGGACTGCGTCTTGTTCCTGATAAAGGAGTGCTGGAAGGTCTGTTAAACAATGCAAATGCAATTAATCTGGCAGATTACACAGAAGAATCAGCGGCAGCAGTTAAGGCAGCAACAGCATTTGCGCAGAAAGTCATGGAAGATGAAAATGCGACAGCAAAAGAAGTGGAAGAAGCAGAAGAAGCTCTTCGTGCCGCAATGGAAGGACTTAAAGTAGCAGACGCGAAAGGTTCAGGAACATCAGAGAAAGGCGATGATAAGTCTGGTGATAACAGTACTGGAAAAGTTGCCGGAGACAACACGGGAAAGACAAACACTACATCCCAAAAGGGTGTTGCTAAGACAGGCGACAGCGTAACAGTAATGCCGATTATCGCAATATTATTGATTGCAGCAGTAGCTATGATTAGTTCTGTCACAATAAAAAGAAAGAGAAGATAATCTTTTTGAATAGGAAGAGAGCTTTCGAGGCTCTCTTCCTATTCATGGCAAAGGGGGATTTGCCGGAAGAGATTGGAAAGGAGATTTATGAAGACAAAAGTTGCAAAACGAATTCTTGCGCTGGCAATGACGGCAGCTTTTACTGTAACAGCAGTACCATTCCCGGTACACACAGTGGAGGCCGAAGAAGGCGGTGTATTGAGATTATGGTATAGTCAGCCTGCATCAGAAGGAACTAATATTCTTTCACCTGGAGCTTATGGCACAACTGCAGAGGATAATACATGGCAGCAGCAGACACTTCCAATTGGAAATAGTTATATGGGCGCCAATGTTTATGGAGAGATTGCAGAGGAAAGACTTACATTTAATCATAAGACATTATGGAATGGAGGGCCTAGTACAAGAAGGCCAGACTACAATGGCGGTAATAAGGAAACCACAGCAAGCGGAGAAAAAATGTCGGATTTATACAAACGTATCATGGAGTTGTATAAAGAAGGAAAAGATACAGAGGCAAACAACCTTTCTTCACAGCTGGTTGGTATAATCGACGGATATGGAGCATATCAGTCATGGGGTGATATTTATTTAGACTTTGGATTCGATGAAAGCACGGCAGAGAATTATGTGCGTGATCTGAATTTAGAAAATGCAGTGGCATCCGTAGACTTTGACTATAATGGAACCAAGATGCACAGAGAGTATTTCATGAGCCATCCGGATAATGTTCTGGCAATGAAATTTACCGCAGAAGGTAATGAGAAACTAAACTTCGATATCAGTTTCCCGATTGATAACGCAGAAGGAGTAACTTCCAGAAACCTTGGAAAAACAGTAAATACAACAGTAGAAGAGAATACGATTACAGTAGCGGGCGAGATGCAGGATAACCAGATGAAATTGAACGGACAGCTGAAAGTTGTGCCAAAGGACGGTTCTGTAAATGCAAAGGACGCACAATCATTAAGTGTAGCGGATGCTACAGAGGTTATCATATATGTATCTGCGGATACGGATTATGCGAATGAATATCCGGTGTATCGTACTGGTGAGAGTGCAGAAGAGCTGGACGCAAGTGTTGAAGCCGATATTGCAGCAGCGGCAGCAAAAGGATATGAAGCGGTAAAAGAGGCTCATATTGCAGATCATTCTGGGATTTTCTCAAGAGTAGACTTAGATCTTGGACAGAATGTTCCGAAGAAAGCAACGGATGTTCTTCTGGCAGGATATAAGAATGGAAGCAATACAGCGGAAGAAGACAGAGCGCTTGAGGTATTATTATTCCAGTACGGAAGATATTTAACAATTGCTTCTTCCAGAGAAGGCGATTTGCCGTCCAATCTGCAAGGTGTGTGGCAGAATCGTGTTGGCGATCACAATCGTGTGCCTTGGGGTTCTGACTATCACATGAATGTAAATCTTCAGATGAATTATTGGCCGACATATTCTACTAACATGGCGGAATGTGCAGTTCCGATCGTAGATTATGTATATTCATTAATGGAACCTGGTAAGATAACTGCAAAAACATATTTTGGAGTAGAGAACGGTGGATTCACTGCTCATACACAGAATACACCATTTGGATGGACTTGTCCTGGATGGTCATTTAGCTGGGGATGGTCACCGGCAGCGCTTCCATGGATCCTACAGAACTGCTGGGAATACTATGAGTACACTGGCGATGTGGAATTCATGAGAGAGAATATCTATCCAATGTTGAAAGAATCTGCACTTTTATATGACCAGATCATGATCGAAGATCCTAAGACGGGAAGACTGGTATCTGCACCGGCATATTCACCGGAGCACGGACCAATCACAGCAGGAAATACATATGAGCAGTCTTTGATCTGGCAGTTATATGAAGATGCATCTATCGCAGCGGGAATATTAGGAGTTGATGAAGATCTGGTAGCAAACTGGCGTGAAAGACAGGCGAGATTAATGCCAATCGAAATCGGCGACAGTGGTCAGATCAAAGAATGGTATACAGAGACAACACTTGGAAGTCTGGGCGCTTCCGGACATAGACATATGTCTCATCTTTTAGGACTCTTCCCGGGTGACCTGATTTCTGTAGACAATTCAGAATATATGGAAGCTGCAATTGTTTCTCTGAGAGAGCGTGGAGATAAGAGTACCGGCTGGGGTATGGGACAAAGAATCAATTCATGGGCAAGAACCGGTGACGGTAATCAGGCTCATAAATTAATCAAGACATTATTCAATGACGGTATTTATCCAAACCTTTGGGATTCTCACGCACCGTTCCAGATTGACGGTAATTTCGGCATGACAGCAGGCGTTGCCGAAATGCTGCTCCAGAGCAACATGGGTTACATCAACATGCTTCCGGCACTTCCGGACGTATGGGCAACGGGAAGCGTAGACGGATTGATTGCAAGAGGCAACTTTGAAGTAAGTATGGATTGGGAAGATAAGAATCTTACAGAAGCAACGATTCTTTCCAAGAATGGCGGAACAGCAACTGTTCAAACAACGAATGCAGCATTAGCAACAGTTACAGACAGCAAAGGCAATGTTATGGATATCGAAGTTTTAAGTGCAGACAGGATTGCATTTGAGACAGAAGCGGGAGAAACTTATACATTGAAAGATATCCCGGCAGCAAATAACATAGAAGTTCCGACCGGATTGAGCGCAAGCCGCATCAAGGCAGAGAGTGTAGAACTTACATGGGATGCGATGGAAGGCGTGACATACAATGTATATCGTCAGGTTGGTGACGGCGAAGTACAGAGAATCGCAAGCGGACTCACCGAGGCTGCATATGAAGATATGACTGCAAGCGACAGATTGGGTGATATCCAATACCAGATCAGTGCGTCGGTAGATAGAGGAGAATCCAAGAAATCAGATAAGGCATCCGTAAAAGACTTAAGAAACATGGCAGGAATCATAGACAATGCAGATTCACGCGTGGTATATGAAGGTTCAGGCTGGGGTAACTGGACAGCAAAAGAAGGCAATTATAATGATACGATTCAGTATATCAATAACGCAGATGTAGTCGGCGGAGAGACTGCAACATTGGAGTTCGTTGGAACCGGTATTCAGGTCATGACATGTACACAGTGGGATCGTGGTTTTTATGAAGTATTTATTGACGGAGAATCTTACGGGAGATTAAATACATACTCTGCAAGTCAGAAGCGTCAGTCCATTGTATTTACAGAAGATGGCTTAGAGTATGGAAGACATACAATCGTATTGAAGGTATTGAATGAAAAGGTGGCGGAAAGTTCCGGAGTGAAAGTAGAACTCGATGCATTTGTCGTACTGGATAATACAGCTGCACAGCCAGAGCGGATCAACGTATCTACGGTATCTGGAATTACAACGGCTGCAGAAGCGGGAAGTCAGGTGCAGATGAAGGCAGAGGTTCTGCCAAAAGAAGTATTTGATAAGACTGTGACATGGAGTTCTTCCAACACGAGTCTTGCAACGGTAGATGAAAATGGTCTTGTGACAATTGGTTCCCAGAACGGAACAGTCACGATCACAGCGACCTCCACGGTAAACACTTCGGTAAGCGGTAGCGCAGAACTGAAGATTGCGATCGCAGGCGATGCACAGCCGGCGGAGACGATCGTGGAAGACGGAAATATGAATTCCACGAAGAACGATGCCATCACATGGAGCGGAAACTGGTCCACATGGGCAGGGGAAGCAGACAGACATCATGGCGGAACGAAGACAGAATGCAATGGCGCAGGAAACTACTTTGAATACAGTTTCAACGGAACCGGAATCGAAGTATATGTACAAAAGCATGCAAACTTTGCAGCATTGGAAGTATTCATAGACGGAGAAAGTCAGGGAGTGAAATCCATGAATGGCTCCGGTAGCGGAGATGACCAGCAGCTACTGTTCTCAAAGAAAGACCTTGAAAACGGACAGCATACCATCCGATGTGTCATCGTGGAAGAACGAGGCAAGAATCAGGCGAATCTCGATTACCTGAAGATTTTCACACCGACAGAATCTACAGAGGTAGACAAAGCCGAGCTTCAAAGAAATATCACAATGGCATCCAAATTGGTAGAGACGGCGTATGCTCCGGAAAAATGGCAGGCATTTAAAGCTGTTTATAACAGAGCCGTGCAAGTAATGAATGATGATGATGCTACAGAGGCACAGGTAGAAAATGCGGTAAATGAATTGGCAGAAGCAGTGATCGCGCTTGGCGATGCACAGGCGCCGATGATCACCGATGAAACAGCCGAAGCAATTCTGGTAGAAAGCACGAGAGTTATGCTTACATGGGATGCAGTAGAAGGGGCAGTTTCTTATAAGATCAAAGCAGGTGAGTTGGTGGTGGAGACCACAGATACTTCCTGCATCGTAGAAGGACTTGCTTCGGGAACAACATATCGTTTCGAGATTTATGCAGTCAATGAAGGCGGAGAATCAGCATCTGCGATCGAGCTTGAAGTAACTACGGCGTTATCGAAAGATGAAGCAGCGATTGCACCGGTGACAGATATTCAAAAAGAAGTGACCGGAGCAGATTCGGTGAGATTAAGCTGGACGGCATCCGACGATGCAGCAGGATATGCAGTATACATGGGCGGTCAGAAACTTGGCGAAACAGAGTCTGCGGAATATGAACTGACAGGTTTGGAAGCAGGAAAACCTTATGTAGTAAAAGTAGTGGCATATGATGCAGAAGGAAATCAGTCCTTGCCGGCACAGTTTACTTTCGTGATGGAAGGTAAGACACCGGAGCCGTCAGAATCTGACAAATCCGACTTGGATGCGTTGATCGAATATGCACAGGGACAAAAGGGCAGTGAGGAATATCAGCTGTTAGTACCGGCTGTAAAGAATGCATTTGAAGCAGCGCTTGCAGAGGCAGAAAGAGTGAGCGCAGACACAGCAGCGACACAGGAGGAAGTAGACGCAGCGTACGATGCACTCCTTACAAAGGTACACTTGTTAGGATTCATTGGTGGAAGCACGGATGATTTGGAGCAACTGTATAAGATCTTAAGCGAACTGAACAAAGACCTTTACACAGAGGAAAGTATAGAAGTATTAGAAGCAGCGCTGAAACTTGCACAGGAGGTATTGGCAGACGGGGAAAATGCACTGAAAGTCGATATCGACAATGCAATGAAAGCGTTAGAGGAAGCACAGGCCGGATTGGAACGCCTGCCGTTTGACAAGACAAAATTAGCGGCGCTGATTGCCCAAGGAGAAGGCTATCTGGCAGAAGCGGAGAAATACCTTTCTGTAGAAGACCTTCAAACTTCCCTTGCAAGTGCAAAAGAAGTATACGGCAGAGATGATGTGACACAGGAAGAAATCAATACAGCATACGGTGTATTGCTGCAGTCAATCTTCGGATTGAGAGAAGTACCGAACAAAGAAGCGTTAAAAGATTTGATCAAAGCAGTAGAAGCAATGGATCTTAGCGAATACAGCGATGCATCTGCGAAAGCAGTGAAAGCAGCACTTGCGGCAGCAATCGCAGCATACGAAGACGATACGGCAGATCAGAAAGAAGTAGACGCGGCAGCAGAAGCGCTGAATGCAGCAGTGGAAGCATTAAAGACAAGCAGTGATGAGACAGCAGATAGATCAGATGACTCTGATAAAGATGGTTCTAATGAATCAGGCAGCAAAGTAGCTTCGGATAATGGAAAGCAGACGACTGGCAAGACTACAGGAAACACGACAGGTAAGTCAGCAGCGAAGACAGGCGATGCAGCGAACGTGGCAATTCCTGCGGCGGCAGGACTTATGGCGGTGCTTGCAGCAATCGCAGCTTGGAGAAAAAGAACAAACGCATAAGAGATTTGATATAGTAGAATAGAGATATGCGAATATAAAAAGAAAGCGATGATTTCGGTCATCGCTTTCTTTTTACTAAATTACTTTATTACAAAGTATTTATTATAGAGTGTCTTTTCTTGCTATGTAGCCAGGGTTCTGTGGATCGGCAATCACTTCTTTTACGTGAATCAGTTTTGCGTGTTTGTCCACAACAACATTTTCTACATGTACGTCTTCACCAATTACTGCGCTGGCGAGAATGATGCTGTTTTTGATAACGGCGCCTTTTTTGATGATGCAGCCACGTCCGATAACGGAATTCTCAACGGTACCTTCGATTTGGCAGCCGTTAGAGATCACAGAGCTTTTCACCTCAGCTGACTCGTAGTACTGTGTCGGACAGGAGTCATTTGTACGTGTGTAGAATGGCCATTCCTCATCAAACAGGTTTGCGGCAGACTTGAAATCCAGTAAGGATAAGTTTGCGTCATAGTAACTCTTGAAGTCTGTAATGGTTGCAAAATATCCGCGATGAGAAACGCCGCGGATGTCAAGCTCTCCGCAGGCAGCATTTACGATATCGGCCAAAGTGTATAAAGAAGAAGTCTTGTTTGCTTTTTTGATCAAATCAATAAATACTTCTTTCTTCATTATATAAGTATCCATGAAAATATTTTTACTCTTAGCAGTTCCGCGGTTAGGTTCTAAGGAAAGAACACCTTTCTGGCGGTTTAAGTTTAATGTAGTACAATTTAAAAATGCGTCTTTTGCATTATCTACAATGTGGTATAACAATGTAATGTCAGCGCCGGATTCTGCATGAGCTTCTAATAGAGCTTTGTAATCCTGAGAATATACCATATAACTTGGGGCAATGACAACATATTGTTCATGCATTCCTTCAATATAGTCAAGATTATCGATATAAGCAGAGATATCTGTGTTGTATAAGCTGTTATCAGCAGCAGTTTCTGCAAATAATAAGTGGAGTTTTCCACGTTTTGAGTTAATGTTGTAATGACGTCCTGTGCCAAGATGTTCGATCAGAGGACGAGGCTTACTGTTTATATATACCTGAATACGGTCAATGCCGCTGTTACTCATGTTTGAAATTGGGAAGTCAACAACACGATATCTTCCAAGGAAAGAAAATGCACCGATTGGGCGGTAGTCCTGCAGCCCCTCTACATGAACATTCTTTCCAGAAGAATTGATAATTCCAAATGCTTTATACATATTATTCTACCCCCTTCACACGTTTTGCAACAAGTTCGATGTGTTCGCTGTCAGAAGAACCGACAATCGCCTGTTTTCCGACCTTTACTTCGTTAGCAACAAGTGCGCGTTCTACAATGGCGCCTTCTTCAACCACTACGCCCGGCATGAGCACGCTATCGATAACTTTTGCGCCGGCAGCAACTTTTGCGCCGGTAAATAATACAGAGTTCTTTACTTCCCCGTCGATCATACATCCCTGGGTGATAAAAGAAGTTTTAATATTAGCATTAGCGCCAATGTATTGTGGAAGGGAGGTGACATCTTCCGTATAAATTTTCCATGTAGGATCACTAAGATCCAGTTCATTTTTGGAATTGAGAAGATCCATGTTTGCTTCCCATAAGGAATCGATCGTTCCTACGTCTTTCCAGTATCCTTTGAATTTATATGCATAAAGCGCTTTGCCATCATTTAAAAGGGCTGGAATAATGTCTTTACCAAAATCATGTTTGGAATCAGGATCTTTCATATCAGCAACAAGCATTTTACGAAGAAGCTTCCAGTTGAAAATGTAAATACCCATAGATGCAAGATTACTTTTTGGGTTTTCCGGTTTTTCTTCAAATTCTACGATTTTGCCTTCTGCATCTGTATTCATGATACCGAAACGGCTTGCTTCTTTCATTGGCACTTCGATAACCGCAATAGTCGCGTCTGCCTTGTTTGCTTTATGTTCTGCAAGCATCTTTGCATAATTCATTTTGTAAATATGGTCTCCGGAAAGAATCAAAACATATTCTGGAGAATAAGTATCAATGAAATCAATGTTCTGCGAGATTGCGTCTGCAGTACCACGATAAACATCAAGGTTAGAATCAGCTGTCTCACGAGGAGGAAGTACATATACCCCACTGTCTCTTGCATCAAGTCCCCAACGATGACCTGCTGCAACGTAGCTGTTCAGCAAAATGGATTCGTATTGTGTCAATACGCCGACAACATCGATTCCACTATTTGCACAGTTGCTGAGCGGGAAGTCAATAATTCGATATTTTCCGCCATATGAAACGGCTGGTTTGGCCACTTTGTTGGTCAGATCATGCAGTCGGCTGCCGCGGCCACCGGCCAAAATCATTGCTAACATACTATTTTGTTTCATAAGTTAGTCCTCTCTTTCAATTTCTTGCATATATTATACAATTTTCTGGTCAATCTTTCCACGATTTTGTGCAAAAAATTCAAGAATTTTGAATAAAATTTAACCTTTTTGTAGCCATTCAATGAATCAAAAAAATTTATGCCGAAAATCATGCGTTAAGTGTAGTATAAGGGGGTTATCTTACGTTATTATTGATATATATATACAAATACGCAGACAGGAGGGAAAAGATGCTTGTTTTTTTGGAAATGCTGGAAGGAGAGGAAGAGAAGAGCGTATTTTTAGAGATTTATGAGACGTATCGGTATTTTCTGTGGTTTCTTGCTCATGAGATATTGAAAGATGAGTACCTGGCTGAAGATGCAGTTCAGGAGACGTTTTTTTCGATAATTAAATATATAGAAAAAATAAAAGACATAAAAAGTGTGCGGACAAAAAATTTTCTGGCAACGATTGTGAGGAATAAAGCAATTGACATTCTCAGGAGACAAAAAGGTATGGTAATGGAAGAACTGGAAGAAAGTGATCATTCACAGAGTCAAGATATGCTGGATACCTATTTGCAAAAAGAGAAAATGGAACAGATTGTAAAAGCGATTGAGAATTTGAATGAATCGTACAGAATCGTGCTCGAGTATCGGTATCTTCATGGGCTGAGTGAAGAGGAAACGGCGAGAATGGTTGGAATTAGTCCGAAAAATGCAAATGTACGGATTTTTCGCGCACGGAAAAAACTGCAGGAAATCCTGATAAAGGAGGGAGTCTATGAGTGTTGATAGAGACCAGATACTAAAAGAGGCCTTGGAAATATGTATGGACAGGAGTTTTAGGGATATACCGAATGAGAGAGAGATCAGGCGAATACATACATTTTCACATAAATTTCAAGAGCAGATGCGTTTTCTTATAAAGGAAGAAAACAAAAAGAAAAAATCAAAAAGAACATTTGCCGTAAGAGCGGCAGGATGGTTTGTGGTTTTGGCCGTTGGAGCCGGGATGATAAAAGTTGTGGATATGCAGTTGGAGAAAAATGCGAAGAAGGATATCTGTGTAGAAGAGACGAATGATGAGCTTGCGTACGATGAGAAAGCAAGCGGGAAACCGTGGAAGTGGGAGTTTGTTGAAGAAGACGGGGATACGGTGAGGCTGTTCCTGGAAAATGTCTGGGCAGACGAATTTTATTATAGCGATATCCTTGAGGCTCAGTGTTGGGATGAAACGAAAGGTGTGTGGAAAACGACTTGGAAGAAAGAAGGAAGTGTGGAAAGGAGGAAACTTTTATCAGGTGAAAGGATAGAAGAACGTATTTTGTTAGATGATTATGATATCACGGAATCGGAGCAGTGGCGTATGATGCGCATGATTAATGAAAGTGAGGTGTGGATTTATGGAGAGACGGAATAAGCGATGGAGAAAAATAGGAATCGTACTTGTGGTTTTTTGCATGTTGGCGGCAGGATGCGGTGCCCAAAGTGACAGTTCGAAAAAAGACGGAAGAGGGGCATATGAAGAAGTATATGAAGAAACAGCAAAAAGCAGCAGTGATATGACAATGGATTCCGTAGGAAATATGTCAGAAGGGGAAGCCGCGCCAGCGGATATAAAATCATCTGGAGAAGGCGAAGCAGCGGATGATAATCATGCAGCGGGCCAAAAGCTTATAGTTACACAGAATATGTCGGTGGAGACGGAACATTTTGATGAGTTTTTGAAGACAATAAGGAATAAAACCGCGGAACTAGGCGGATACCTGTCGAATAGCAATACGAATGGACAAAAAGAGCAAGGAAACCGCAATGCAAGCCTGTCCATTCGTATTCCGGCAGCAAATTTAAGCGTGCTTACAGATGAGGCAAAGAATGGGGCAAAGGTTACATATTTTGGCGAGGACACACAGGATGTGACGATGGAATACGTAGACGTAGAAAGTCGGATTAAAGCACTTCGGACAGAACAAGGAAGCCTTTTGCAGCTGCTTGAGAAGGCAGAATCGCTGGAGGATATTATCAAACTGCAGGAAAGGCTATCGGAAGTGAACTATGAGATTGAATCTTATGAATCCAGACTCCGTGTTCTGGAAAATCAAGTAGAGTATAGTACTTTATATCTTGATGTAAGAGAAGTAGAACGGGAAACAAAAGAAGGAGGGAAAGGATTTTTCACAGAGATCAAGGATGGTTTTGGAAACTCTTTATATAATGTAGGAAGAGGCATCCGGGAAGCGGTAATTGGACTCCTTGTAGCATCACCGTATCTTATTGTCCTGGCGGTGATTGGAATAATTGTATTTACAATTATAATGAAAATTGCGAAAAAGCACAGAAACAGGCAGGGAAAAGTGATGCCGGAGATGAGAGAAGAAGCTGAATACAAGGAAAATGAATTGTCAGAATAGTTTAAAACGCCAATTTACCGTCAGAGGGTTTTTAAAAACCCTCTGACGGTAAATTGCGGCAACGTAAAAACAGCTTGACGATAGCTTGCATTTATGGTACACTAAACGGGCGAATGGAAGTAGGTCTTTTTTTTATGCCTAAAAATAGGTAGTCTCGCAAACTACCAAAAGGTAACTCGAAGTAAGAATATTAACGAAGCGAGGTGGAAGTTGTGCGCACAAGAATCACATTGGCATGTACAGAATGTAAACAACGCAATTACAACATGACGAAGGATAAGAAAGCTCATCCGGAACGTATGGAAACAAAGAAATATTGTAGATTCTGTAAATCACACACAATGCACAAGGAGACAAAGTAGTCATTGAAAGGAAGTGGCATTATGGGCGAAAAATCATCCAACAAAACTCAGAAAAAGGACAGTTGGTATGTAGGTCTTAAGGCAGAGTTTAAAAAGATAATTTGGCCAGACAAGAACACACTTGCAAAGCAGACGGTGGCAGTCGTTTCCGCGTCCGTTATTTTGGGACTGATCATCACAATCGTAGATGTCATTGCAAAATACGGAATCGATTTATTAGTAAAATAAAAGACTGGTAAACAAGTGCTAAATATGAAAGGTGATTTTATGTCAGAGGCAAAATGGTATGTAGTTCATACTTATTCAGGGTATGAGAACAAAGTAAAAGCCAACATTGATAAGACAATCGAAAACAGACATCTGGAAGACCAGATTTTAGAAGTACGCGTACCGATGCAGGATGTCGTAGAGCTAAAAAATGGCGTGCAGAAAGTCAATCAGAAAAAAATGTTTCCGGGATATGTCATGATTCACATGATCATGAATGATGATACTTGGTATGTCGTGAGAAATACCAGAGGAGTGACAGGATTTGTCGGCCCGGGATCTAAACCGGTTCCGCTTACTGACGAAGAAATGAAGCCGCTTGGAATTCAGGATGAGAATATCGTGGTTGATTTCAAGGAAGGCGATACAGTTACTGTTGTTGCCGGAGCATGGAAGGATACGGTTGGCGTAATTCAGACAATGAATACGCAGAAACAGACACTGACAATCAATGTTGAGCTGTTTGGTCGTGAAACACCAGTGGAAATAAGTTTCCAGGAAGTCAAAAAAATGTAACAATAACGTGGGAGGGAAAAACCCGCAAATACCACAAGGAGGTACAATAAAATGGCAAAAAAAGTAACAGGTTATATTAAATTACAAATTCCTGCTGGAAAGGCAACTCCAGCACCACCGGTTGGTCCTGCACTTGGTCAGCACGGTGTAAATATCGTTGAATTTACAAAACAGTTTAACGCAAAGACAGCAGATCAGGGAGATCTCATCATCCCTGTAGTAATCACAGTTTACAATGACAGAAGCTTTAGCTTCATCACAAAAACTCCACCGGCAGCAGTTTTGATCAAAAAAGCATGCGGATTAAAATCCGGTTCAGGTGTACCGAACAAAACGAAAGTTGCTACAATTACAAAAGCACAGCTGCAGGAAATCGCTGAACTTAAGATGCCAGACTTAAACGCAGCATCTGTAGAAGCAGCTATGAGCATGGTTGCAGGTACATGCCGTAGTATGGGTGTTACTGTAGAAGAGTAAAATTTACACATTAGCCGAACTGCAGCGTCAGTCATCACTTCGCGTAGGGACTACGCGGGCGTTTGACTTCCTTGCATTTCGACAATCTGAAAAATTTTATTTGAGTAAAATTGTAAACAGACGTGGGAGGGCTAGCTCCCGATATTACCACTAGGAGGTTATTTAACATGAAAAGAGGAAAAAAATATATCGAAGCTGCTAAATTAATCGAAAGAGGAAATCTTTACGAGAAAGCAGAAGCAATTGCATTAGTGAAAAAAGCAGCAGTTGCAAAATTTGACGAGACAATCGAAGCTCACATCAGAACAGGCTGTGATGGACGTCATGCTGACCAGCAGATCCGTGGTGCGGTAGTATTACCACACGGAACAGGTAAAACAGTTCGTATCTTAGTATTCGCAAAAGATGCTAAAGCAGAAGAAGCAAAAGCAGCCGGAGCAGATTACGTAGGTGGAATGGAACTCATCGAGAAAATCCAGAAAGAAAACTGGTTTGAATTCGACGTAGTAGTTGCTACACCGGATATGATGGGTGTTGTTGGTCGTATCGGTCGTGTACTTGGACCAAAAGGTTTGATGCCAAACCCGAAAGCCGGTACAGTAACAATGGATGTTACAAAAGCCGTTAACGATATCAAAGCTGGTAAGATTGAGTACAGATTGGATAAAACAAACATTATTCACGTGCCAGTTGGAAAAGCTTCTTTTACAGAAGAACAATTAGCGGACAACTTCCAGACGCTTATCGATGCGATTATGAAAGCTAAACCGGCAGCAGTAAAAGGTCAGTATTTAAAGAGTGTGACACTTACTTCTACAATGGGACCTGGTGTAAAAATCAACCCTGCAAAATTAGCTTAATAATGAAAAGATAGAATATAAAAAAGATTGCGTGTAATGCGCAATCTTTTTTTTGTGATATAGGAAAGTACGAACTTTCCTGTATCACAAAACGCTCCGCGGGATGCGCACTGCGGCGTAGAATGAAGTTGTCGTATGCGACCGCCGCAGGCGCAAGAATGTGCGAAGCACATTTTTTGTTTGTGATGCTATTTTGTCTTTGCAGAGTCTCCAATCTGTTCCAGAGACTGGAAGGTATAGCCCATTTCCTCCCATTTGGTGAGAAGTTCATCCATAATCTGCGCGTTGGTGGAGGAAGTACTGTGCAAGAGCACGATAGCGCCTGGATGGATGCGTGTGAGCAGCTTCGAAAAAGCCTCTTCTTTGGTTGGCTGCTTATCTTGATACCAGTCTACATAGGCAAGGCTCCAGAAGAAGGTTTTGTATCCCATATCCTTTGCCATCTGGAGGTTGGCTTCGCTGTATTTGCCTTGCGGCGGGCGGTAGAATTTGGTCATTTCTTCACCGGTGATTTCTTTATAGATAGTCTCGACTTTGCCAAGCTCCTCAGAAAATGCCTCTTTCGTGGAAATTTTGGACATGTCCGGATGTGAATAAGTGTGGTTGCCCACGATATGCCCCTCATCATTCATGCGTTTGATTAAATCAGGGTTTTCTGAGACATAGTTACCGACGCAAAAAAATGTCGCCGGAGCATTATGTTTTTTCAAAGCATCCAGAATTGGCGCGGTATTGCCGTTCTCATAACCTGCATCGAAGGTAAGATAGATCACTTTTTTATCGGGGGTATCAGAGTAATATGTATCGAATTTCTTGAGTTCTTCGGAGGTCGCATTGGCAACAGGAGGCTTGCCGTCTTCCTGAAAGCTTAATCCCCAATTACCGTCGGCGGCGGTCGGAACGGCAGGCGGATTCATTTTTTCAGCAGCATATCCGATAAAATGTCCGATAAAAAATGCGGCGGTAAAAAGAGCAATCATTTTCCCGCCGGCTTTTGCATGTTTTAATTTCATAAGAACTCCTAAGAGAGCGTTTTGTAAAATATATTCGTAAAATCTCCGATTATGTCTTTGGCTTTTGCAAGCTGTGCCGTCGTCATGGTAAGCTTACCCTTGCAAATGCCAAGAATTTTTTCATCCTTTAGTTTCGCTATTGTCCGATTCAGCGTCTTTACGCTGATTCCGGTTTCTTCGCAAAGCTCTTGTCTGGTCATTGGTAAGGTAAAGGCATCTCGTTCACCTGTGCCGTGCATATCCGCGTAGCGTAAGAGGAATTCCAACAGCAGAAAATGCGGAGGATAGAAAAGCCTGGCGCCGCGGTTATAGGAAGAACGGTACAATTTGTAGGCGATTTTTTGAGATACAAGGCGCAGGAAATAAATGTCATCGGCAATCCATTCCTCAAAATCTCTGCGGCTCATGTAGATGATGATACTCTCGGTGGTCGTCTCGATAGTAACAGAGGTAATCGGCATATCTGCAAGAATGGTCACCTCGCCGATAAAATCAATCGGTTGATTCCGCTCAATCATATATACATTTCCATTTTCAAATTCATTGACTACCCGGTGCTCGCCGGAAGCTACGATACCGAAATAGTCAAGGGGTGTATTTTTTTGGTGCACGATGAATCCCGGTGGATGCACCTTTACCACACATTTTTCTTTTAATTTTTTCGGCATGGTTTTCACATAGTCAAAAAGCTGGGGTACCTGTTTTACTACATCATCTATCGTCATAACTGCTCTCCCTAGTATGGTTTATAAATATCTATTAATAAGTATAATATATAACCGCGAAAATGTGGGGAAAAAGTTCTCATTTGTCCTTTTTAGCAGAAATATCTGTGTTTTATAATAGTAGTATGATAAGAAAAACTAATAAAATGAGAGCGAGGGAGAACACACATGGAAAATTACAAAACCTTAGGCGAACGGCTTAAAACCGAGTACAAACTCTACATACTGGCATTTTTGTTTATTTTGATTGCCGATGCGATTGGGCAGATCAAGGTGCCGGTAGGCCCGGGAACATTTATCCTGTTTCCGATTTTTTATGCGATTATCTTAGGAATCTTAGCAGGACCACAGGTAACCAAGATACTGAAAAAGAAAGAAGTCAAGAGGGCATCAAGCCTGGTAATTGTGGCGATTTGTCCATTTATCGCAAAGCTTGGTATCAATGCGGGAGCAAATTTAGAGGCGGTTATTTCAGCCGGACCTGCACTTTTATTCCAGGAAGTCGGTAATCTTGGAACAATCTTTTTAGCATTGCCGATCGCAATCCTCTTAGGATTGAAGCGAGAAGCTATTGGAGCAACACATTCGATCAATCGTGAGACGAACCTTGCGTTGATTACGGACATGTATGGGCCGGATTCGGCAGAAACAAGAGGAAGCCTTTCTGTCTACATTGTCGGCGGTATGATAGGTACGATTTATTTTGGATTTCTTGCTTCCATGACCGCGGCAATCGGATTCTTCCATCCGTATGCGCTTGGTATGGCATCCGGCGTGGGGGCAGGCATCATGATGGCAAGCGCAACGGCAAGTCTTGCAGCGATTTACCCAAATATGGCGGAACAGATTTCGGCGCTTGCAAGTACGAGTGAAACTTTATCTGGTATTACGGGAATCTATGTCGCAATTTTTATAGGAATTCCGCTTTGTAATAAGCTTTATAAAGTATTAGAGCCAAAGCTTCGAAAATTCGCATTAAAAGATAAGGAGGAGAACTAAGATGAGATATGTAGAATGGGCGGTTCTTTTAGTAATCGCAGGCCTTGGAATTGCAGTAGCTAATTTAGTCGGATTTAAAGTAGGATTCTTTGAATCTCTTCCGGGAATTGCAGTGCTTTTGGTCATTTCCTTTTTAGGAGTAATCTGTACGAAAGTCATTCCTTTAAAACTTCCGGTCGTAGCATATTGCTCGATCATCGGACTCTTGGTTGCCTGCCCAATCTCTCCGATTCGCGAATTCGTCATCGAATCTGCCGGGAAAATTAATTTTACAGCGCCGCTTACGATGGTTGGCGCTTATGCCGGAATGTCCATCAGTGACCAGATTAAGACGTTTGCAAAACAAGGATGGAAAATGATTATCATCGGTGTGTTTGTAATGACAGGAACATTTTTAGGTTCTGCGCTTATCGCACAGCTGATTTTGACATTGACAAAAGCAATCTAAGGTGAGTTTATGAAGATTAGTAATACATCAATTTTGAATGAAAATTATGAAATCCAGCATGATATGGACATCTGGATCCGGGATGGGAAAATAGTAAAGATTCAAAAACATAGTAACAGTCTGGCAGAAGAAGGTGTGAAGTGTTGCGAAGTCTTAGAAGGACGCGGAAAGCTTTTCATGCCGGGGCTTATTGACAGTCACATGCATACCGGGCAGCAGCTTCTAAGAGGGAAAGTGCTGGATGCGATGCCGATGATATGGACCAGGATCATGCTGCCATTTGAGAGCACGCTGACGCCGAAGAAGATGCGTTTGAGCGCGGGCATTGCTGCGCTCGAGATGATAAAATCCGGGACGAGTGGATTTATCGACGCCGGCAGTTATTTTATGGAAGAAGCGGCAGAGGTATACAGAACATCCGGACTGCGTGGAGCGTTGTCCTATTCGACCATGGACCAGAAAAATCTTCCGCGGAGCATCCGTGATACGGCACGAAGTGCAATCGAAAAGACAGACAGCCTGTATGATGCTTATCATGGGAAGGATCATCTGAAAATATTCTATTCGCTGCGTGCGCTGATGTCTTGCTCCGAGGAGCTGGTCCAGATGGCATCTGCGCGTGCGAAGGAGCGCAATACAACACTGCAGGCACATATGAACGAGTACGCCGGCGAAATCAATTATTCGATGGAGCATTATCAGATGCGTCCGTACGAATATCTGGAATCTCTTGGTGTGTTGAGCGATAGATTCTTAGGAGCGCATAGCCTGCTGCTTTCTGAAAATGAGATGGAGCTTATCCAAGAGCATGGAGTGAGAATCTGTTATTGTCCATTCAGTAATTGTGGAAAATCCGTGCCGAATTCCCCGGAAATGTTGAGAAGAGGCGTGCTTCCGGGACTCGGAACAGACGGTACTGCGCATGGAGGCATGAGCCTTTGGAATGAGATGAAAATTTTTCGCTCGGTCATTAATATCTCGCATGGAGTTCCATTGGCGGAGCCGAAAATCATGCCGGCAAAAACCATTCTTTCTATGGCGCTGGAAGGCGGAGCCGCAGCGCTTGGTGAAGTTGGCAGTCTTGGGAAACTGAAAGAGGGATACAAGGCAGATTTGATTGGGATTGATTTGTGGCAGCCGCATCTTCTGCCTAGCGGCAACTTGGTCAATACGCTGGTAGAAAGCGTGAATGCCAACGATGTGGTACACATGATCGTAGATGGAAAGCTTGTCATGAAAAATCGGGAAGTACTGACGATGGATGAAGAAAAAATCATGTGGGAAGCAAAGGAAGTGACGATATGATAGAAGTTGTAATCATAGCAGCGGCAAACCTGATTGTTGGAGGTTTGATTGGAATGACTGGCGTGGCAGGATTTTTGCTTCCGATGTTGTACGCCGGATATCTGAAAATGAGTGTGGCAGAATCATTGGCGCTTAGTTTTTGTGCATTCTTTGTATCTGGCGTACTCGGTTCCTGGAACTATTACAAACAAAAAAATCTGGATGTGAAGCTTGCAGTGAAACTTGGTATGGGAAGCCTTATCGGTGCGATTGCCGGCGTGGCGCTTAATTCCAGGATACCGGAAGCACAGGTCAAAGTATTATTATATATGGTCGTACTTTTATCGGGGATTTCGATTTTGATGCGTAAGGATAAAAAAGACACCGCAGCAAGGAAAGAAAACCTGTTGGAGCATAATGTGCCGGCAGTGTTAGCGCTCGGCGCGATAACCGGAGCGATTTGTTCCTTATCCGGCGCAGGGGGCCCGGTACTGGTGATGCCGCTTCTGGTGATGTTTGGTATTCCGGTACGGGTGGCAGTCGGGGTAGCGCTCTTTGACTCTGTCTTTATCGCGGTGCCATCCATTGTCGGATATGTTATACAAACAGATATTGCAAAACTGGCATTACCGCTTTGTGTATCCGTAGCGGCACATGGAATCGGCGTCTATGCAGGAAGCTTACAGGCAGAACGGATTCGCCAGGATATCCTAAAAAAAGGAATCGCAGTTTTCTCGATCATAATCGCATTGTGGAAATTGTTTGGATAGAAAAAAAGAACATTCCGATGAGGAAATCAAATGTAGAAATCTTTTGATCTCTCGTGGAATGTTCTTTGTTTAATTTAATGTAGCGATTTTTTCTTTATATATCTTGCGATAGAAGAAGCTGCTCATCAATACCGATACGATTTCCGCAATCGGGATTGCCCACCATACCGCCCTTAATCCAAACACATAGCCTAAGATTGTGGCTGCCGGAAGGATAACGAGGAGCTGACGGCATACAGATACGATTAAGCTGTACATGCCGTTTCCAAGCGCCTGGAATACTGAGCTTACAATAATACAGAATCCGGCAAACACGAAGCTTAAGGAGATTGTCCGAAGCGCCGGGACGCCGATCGTGAGCATATCCTGGGATGCTTTGAACATGCCAAGGAGTGTTTCCGGTACCAGCATGAAGATGGATAATCCTACAGCCATAATTACAATCGCAGAAACGATACAAAGTTTGATCGTCTGGACAACACGGTTTTTCTTGTGCGCACCATAGTTATATGCAATGATCGGCACCATTCCGTTATTCAATCCGAATATTGGCATAAAGATAAAACTTTGCAGCTTAAAGTATACGCCAAACACAGCAGTTGCTGTAGACGTAAACTGGATCAGAATCTTGTTCATACCGAATGTCATGACGGAACCAATCGCCTGCATGATAATGGATGGAAGTCCGACAGAGTAAATGGTACGGATGATCCGTTTATTTGGGCGAAATCCCTTGAAGCTGATATGAATATCATGATTGAACTTGATATTGAAAAACAGTGCAAGTAAGGTTCCGCAAAACTGTCCGAATACCGTTGCAAGCGCCGCGCCTGCGATGCCTAATTTCGGGAATCCAAACAGACCGAAAATCAGGATCGGGTCAAAAATGATATTGATGATGGCGCCGGTTCCCTGAGAGATCATTGTAAAAAATGTTCTTCCGGTGGACTGTAAAAGTCTCTCCAACATGATTTGCATAAATACGCCCAGACACAAGACACATACCAGAGAAAGGTAAGTGACACCATATTTTAAAATCTGTGGATCATCTGTCTGGAAAGAGAAAAATGGTCTGGTAATGAGCAAGCCTACGACTGCAAATATAATAAAACTTAAAAATGCAAGGAATAGACCGTTTTTAGCCGAATCATTTGCCGCCTCGTAATTCTTCTCCCCAAGACTTCTTGAAAGTACGGCGTTGACGCCGACGCTGGTTCCGACTGCGATCGCGATCATGAGATTCTGCATCGGGAATGCAAGTGAAACTGCGGTAAGTGCATTTTCATTGATTCTGGCAACGAAAATACTGTCAACGATATTGTAAAGAGCCTGTACCAGCATGGAAAGCATTATAGGCAATGACATCTGGACCAGGAGTTTGGGAATGGGCATAACACCCATCTTGTTTTCGCTTCGTTTTGTTTCTGACATGTGCAACATCCTTTCTTTTGTAATATAATAATAGAAAGAAGAGAAGTCTTTCTTTCGGTGTAATTAAATAAAGAATATGCTTCGCACATTCTTGCGTCTGCGGCGGTCGCATACGACAACTTCATTGTACGCCGCAGTGTGCATCCCGCCAAGCGTTTTATGATATAGGAAAGTATGAACTTTCCTATATCATAAAAAAATGTGCCGAAGCACATTTGGCCGCAAGGGCAACAGTTTTATTTTAATGGAATATAAAATTGCTGTCAACATTTATATAAAAATACTGTCGTTTTCTCGGTGTTGAGGCAAAATGCAACTGCAAGTTGCCAGATTTTCAAGCGCACTTGGTGGTTGTCAACCAAATAAAGGCGTATAATTACAGCTGAAAGGAACAAAGATGTTGAGAAAAAATGTTTATTCAAAAAAGAAGGAGGAACAACATGATATTAGCAGACAAGGTCATAAAACTAAGAAAACAAAGGGGATGGTCTCAGGAAGAGTTGGCCAACCAGCTTAACGTATCGAGGCAGGCAGTCTCCAAATGGGAGAGTGCATCCTCGATTCCGGATATAGATAAGATATTGAAAATGAGCCAGATCTTTGAAGTGACAACGGATTACTTATTAAAAGAAGAGCTGGAAGAGGAAATAAATGTATCTGTACCCGCAGAAATAGAAGAAGCGGATGGGTTAAGAACGGTTTCCATGGAGGAAGCGCTGGATTTTATGAAAGAGAAAATACAGTCGGCAAAGAAAACAGCGCTCGCAATCATGGCAATCATATTATCACCAATCCTATTACTTACGCTAGGTGTAATCAGCGAACAAAAGAATAGTCCGATTACGGAAGACGCCGCCGGTGGTTTTGGCGTGGTAGTATTGCTTTTGATTATTGCATGTGCTTCCGCTGTACTGATTTTGGTCGGGATGAAAATGGAAAAATATGAATATATGGAAAAGGAAAGCTTCCATACACAATACGGAATCGAAGGTATTGCACGTAAGAGAAAAGAAGAATTTGAACATACATATAGAGTCTGTATCGTTGTAGGAGTTATGCTTTGTATCACATGTGTCATTCCATTGTTTATTGCGGCAGCACTGCGTGCATCCGATTTAGTACTTATTTTATGTGTGGATGCAATATTAATCATAGTCTCATGCGCGGTATTTTTATTTGTCTGGGCATCCGAGCAATATGAAGCATTTCAAATCTTGCTTCAGGAAGGCGAATTCACGGCTGAGAAGAAGCAGCAAAAGCGGAGTATTAATTTAATTGCAGGAGTGTATTGGTGCATCGTTACAGCGATCTATCTTGCGGTCAGCTTTTATCAAAATAGCTGGGGACATACATGGGTTATCTGGCCATGTGCAGGAGTATTGTTTGCGGCAATATGTAGTGTGGTAAATATTGTAAGGCAGGGAAAACAGAATTGACAAAGAAGAGGATATAAGATGCCAAAGAAATATGGGATATAAACATAGCAAATAATTGCTTGAAACGCACGCGTGTGTTTTTGTGATTGAAAATAAACACACAGTGCGTTGCGATTCACTTTAATATATATTATATTTTTCCGTTTTGCCCGTCTGCTTCTGCTTTGCCTAAAAGGTATAGAAACGCTATGGCAGGTATCCATAGGATCGGAACTTTTGTTTCATGTTTTGAGATACCCAAATCATCTAAGTGCTTGGTTACAAGAAAAGCATTTGTCACTTTTGATTTTTCGTCCTTACAAGGTTCAACGATAGCATTAGTAGTAGGAATATGAGAATTATTCCGATACTTCACTTCACAGAGAATTTTTTCACAGGGAAACTCTATGACTGCATCCACTTCTTTCTGATCGGCCTTTGCCTTTCGGAAATAGCCAAGCTGTGTCGCACTTCCTTGATAAAAAGATACGATATGCTTATACACCATGGTTTCTACCATTGTACCTAATTCCTTTTCATCAGACAGCACATCGTCAATCATCAGTATCGTATTGTGGATTGCTGCATCGGCAATGAAGATTTTTGGTTTTCCTTTTAATTCTCCCTTACTTCCCATATTAATCGGTTTTGCCAAATAAATAAGATTGGACATTTCAAGAGATTTAATATAAGTGTCAATGGTGCTAACAGAAGTGTTTTCCAGTTCCTTTGCCGCCGTTGTTATGCTGAAAATTTCTGTGGAATTCATACAAAGATATAAAAACAATTTTTCCATTAACAGCGGCTTTGGACATTAAACAGAGGCAACACATCACGCTTGATTACTTATCAACCATGTCCTCGCGCAACATCCTTTGGGCACAACTGAATAATCAGTTTATTTGCCGTCAATACTGTACTTTTTCAGAGCGCATATCTATGAGTTAAAAACAGAGTAGAATCTTTTTTACTAATTTTTAATCATGTATTAAGATGATTTTTTTTATTGTTTACTTTTCGAGCGTTGTATCGGGGAATTGTTTTTAATTAAATATGTTTAATTAACTGTATTTGCATTTTAAACGATTATTTCGGAATATAAGATGAGGAATAAGTGCATACTCAAAAAATAATTGAAGAAATAAAAAACTGAATATTAATATTAAAATGAATAAAAAAATGAAAAATCAAGAAAATGGTGATATTATAACATTGATTACAAGAATATATTTGAAAAGGAAACTATGTGTTTTGAATAAAATAGAATAAGCGGTTTCCAAATTAAATATTGAAGTTAGAGAGGGGCTGTTACCGTTGGATAATTTAGAAAGTAAACTTGGATATGTTAGTGGTATGGCAAACAGAATAAAGTTATAGGATTTGTAGATATATTGAGAATAATGCTACGGTTAAAAAATATCGGAGATGTGTAAAAAATATAAACTAAAAGGTTTGAGGGTATATAGAATGACATCAGAGGATGGAAGGAGTAAAAAGAGATGTTGATAAAAAAGTATTAAAAAAGGTAGTTAGTTTATTGATGGTAATAGTATTATGCGTGGGGATTAATGCAAAAGTATTTGCAAATGAAACAATATCTTCGTATGAAAATATTTTGAATAAGGTTAATATAGAGTATGATCTTGACTTAGAGTATGTTCCAGTGGATGAAAGTGAAATAACATTGGAACAATACGAAAAAGAAATTCGTAAAATTGCAGCGAAACAAAGAGAACTTATTGATTATATTGCGAGCAAAGAAGAGGAAAGTAGTGCGGAATCAAGAAATGTTTTAAGGGCATCGGTAAATAAGACAAAAACAAAGCCAACGAGAGATTTAGGATTATACTTTACAATTACTGCAACATATACAGTGTATGATGGAATAAGAATTGGTCTTTGTCGTAATGCAAAATTGAATATAACAAATAAAGGAATTGAGACAAATACATATTTAACTAATATTTCTCAACCGACATATTCAATTATTGATGGTGGACGCACTTCAACTGTCAAGTATACAGCAACAGTTCATTTTAATAGTCTTATTGGAGTTGGAGGAGTAGTCTTATATACGGAATTTTATTATAGCGAAACATAAGAATATAAAATATTTTCTTGCTATTTGCAGATGGTTAAACAGGACATTACTAAAGGATATGCCTTGTCAAGTTAATATTATTAAGCTGATAAGTTAAAATTAGGATTAGTGACTAAGTTTAAAATTATAAATATAAGGAAAATGGAAAAGGATCTGTTTGCAGGTTCTTTTCTTTATATATGGTGAGTCTGGCAGTGCATGTTTCTTAATGGGTAAGTTTCGAATCCATCCATACTAACTTGCAGGCGAATCTCTGGTCTAGCAGAAAGAAATCCCATATGAGGTCATGCATTGGGGTAATGTTGCCATTCAAGTTGAAGCCCAATAGTTACGCGGAATCATGCATGACAAATGAGGCAAATAGATGGAAAGTCTCTAGGTCATTGAATCGGATATGAAAAGAAAGAGACAGTGCACAGCCGAAGCTTCTGGAAGCGATTCTGTATAAAGATAACCTGGATAGAGAGTCAGTGAGACTGTCTAACGTACGCTTGAATGGGAGGGAGGAGAAAAAAATATTTTTTCGCCACTCTATAAAATATGGAAAATAGTATTAAGGACATGTTGGATTAGAAATTCAGGGGATATCTTCTTGACAATTTGTGAAAAATACTTTATTATTAAAATAACTTTATAATATAAAGCAAAAGGAGGAGAGAAAATGGAATTGACAAAGAAGAGAATATATGAAGATATTGAAGAGATTAGGGAAACCATTGAATGTTCTAAAAGAAAGTTTTCAGGACCGTACAAATTGTTTCTGGGCTATGGAATTTTGCAAGCAGCGCTTTTAGGTTTTAACGTAATAGGAATGGTAATTTGGGGAGCGAATAACGAAACTGCATATTTCAATTTTGCAGTGGGAATGATAGGGGCGATGATAACGGCAACTTTATATTTTCTGTTATATAGAATGGAAAAAAAGAGTTCTAACAGATATTATTTGGTTGCAATTAGTACCTGGGGAATCATAGCTATTGCAATGCCCTTTTTATTGTTTGCAGCAAGAATAGCAATCATGGTCAGGGGACAGGGGGCAGCGGTACAAACATTACAGACACTTGAAGAATACAAAATGCTGGTGAGTATTTTGCTGGTATGTGTTGCGATGATCATGGTTGGCTATATTACAGATAAAATGAGTTTACTAGTGACAGCCGTCATAGTCTTATTATGCTTTATCGTTCTTAGAGTGCTTCCGGAATCGAGTTTCCTTATATCTGTAAAAGAAAATGTAACATTGGAGATTACATTTTCTGCGTTGTTTTATTATATAGCTAACATTTTTGGTTATATAGGTCTTGGGATGTTGTTGAAGTATCAGGAGAAGAAATATGGAAATATTTAACATACCGGAAGCATTCACTTCGTCTATCAGATTAAAACTGATTAGTTGTCTGCTGAATGGAGAAAAAACGTTTACAGATATAAAACAGATTACAAAAGCGACAGATGGGAATATAAGTGTACAGTTATCAAAACTTGAAGAATGGGGATATATTGAATCTGAAAAAACCATATGCGGAAAACGGCCAAAAACAAGTTATAAGATAACAAAGTTCGGTATTCGGCAATTTCAGGATTATGTTGATTTACTGGAGTCGATGTTAAAAGGAAATTAATTTGGAAATAGAATAATATATTTTGAGGATTTAGGGCTATCAGGAAATGGATAGCCCATATTCAATTTATCCCGGACACGTAATCTCTAAAATCTTTTCGATTGCAAGATGCAGTATCTTACTTTCTTCGGTGTCTGCAGCCTTATAATACATTTCTTTTCCATCTCTGCGGCTTGTGATAAGCCCGCTTATTTTTAATTGCCGTAAATGATGTGATACTGCCGGGCTGCTCATATTGACCAAGGCAGAAATGTTGATGACACATTCTTCGCAGTGACATAGGAGCCAGAAGATGCGAAGGCGGCTGCCATCGCCAAGTAAGCGAAAAATATCAGCAGCTTTCTGAAAAGAATCTATATCAGCGACTTTATTCAATTCAGGATTCCATTCACAGTGGTGATGCGGTAAATCTATGGATGACATGTTAAACAACCTCCCAGCTAATCCGAAAATCTTTTTCATTTTTTAAGTATAGCATAAAAAAATCTTTTTGAAAAATAGATTGACATTTTTCGTCATAGGGCATATTATAATAGCATAACAATTAAACGATTATTTAATTGTTAAAAAGTTGAGACGAGGTAAAGGAGAGAAGATTATGAAAAAAACTTATAAAATTGAAGTGGACTGCGCAAACTGTGCAAATAAAATGGAAGATGCAGCGAGAAATACAGCAGGAGTGAAAAATGCGGTCGTGAATTTTATGATGCAGAAGATGATTGTGGAATACGAAGAGGGAGCAGATGCAAAAGAAGTGATTGCCGAGGTAATCAGGAATTGCAAAAAAGTAGAGGATGACTGTGAGATTTACTTATAACAGCAAAATCGAAAGCGAATATAGAATGAATATGCAAAAATAGTGATAGAAAAAGAGGGAAACGAACATGAATAAGAAGCAGAAGAAAATGCTGGTGCGGATTATCATTGCCGCGGTGTTGATGATAGCTCTTAATTTTGTTCCGGCAAAAGGCGTTTTAAGATTTGGATTGTATTTGATTCCCTATCTGATTATCGGATATGATATTTTACGGAAAGCATGGAAAGGAATCTTAAACAGGCAGGTATTTGATGAGAATTTTCTGATGGCAGTTGCTACACTTGGAGCGATTGCGGTGGCGATTTATGATAATGGAGATTATACCGAAGCGATTGCGGTAATGCTGTTCTATCAGATTGGAGAGTTTTTCCAGAGCTATGCAGTCGGAAAGAGCAGGAAAAATATCAGTGCACTCATGGATATCCGTCCGGATTATGCGAATGTAGAAAAGGATGGAGAACTCGTAAGGGTAGATCCGGACGAAGTGGAGGTTGGTACGGTTATCATTGTTCAGCCAGGAGAAAAAGTACCGATCGATGGTGTGATCATAGAAGGAAGCTCTACATTAAATACGAGCGCACTGACCGGAGAGAGTATGCCGCGAGAGGCTTTGGCGGGAAATGAAGTCATCAGCGGATGTATCAATATGACAGGTGTGCTTAAGATAGAGACGACAAAGGAATTTGGAGAATCTACTGTTTCCAAGATTTTGGAACTAGTGGAGAATTCCAGCTCCAGAAAATCCAAATCTGAAGACTTTATTTCCAAATTTGCAAAATACTATACGCCGGCGGTTTGCTACAGTGCGTTGGCATTGGCGGTACTTCCGCCGTTGGTACGGATGCTTGCGATGGGCCTTGCGCCGCAGTGGGGAGATTGGATCTACCGTGCGCTTACCTTCCTTGTAATTAGCTGCCCATGTGCGCTTGTGATTAGCATTCCGCTTAGCTTCTTTGCCGGAATCGGCGGAGCTAGCAAAGAGGGCGTGTTGGTGAAAGGCTCCAATTATTTGGAGACATTGTCTAAGACCAAGTGTGTGGTATTTGATAAAACCGGAACGCTGACGCAAGGTGTATTCGAGGTAAATGCAGTACATCACAATCAGATAGAAAAAGATAAGTTAATCGAGTATGCGGCATTGGCAGAAAGCGCTTCTTCCCATCCGATTAGCAAAAGCCTGAAAAATGCATACGGGAAAGAAATTGACCGTTTGCGGGTGAGAGAGATTCAGGAGATCAGCGGCAATGGTGTAATTGCAATCGTAGATGGGAAAGAAATTGCGGCGGGTAATGATAAATTAATGAAACGTCTGAATGTGGCGTATAAGAACTGCCATCTGATCGGAACGGTGATCCATGTTGCGATTGATGGGGAATATGCAGGGCATATTATTATTTCGGATGTTGTAAAACCGACTGCGAAACAGGCAATTCATGCAATCAAAAAAGCGGGCGTAGAAAGAACAGTGATGCTGACCGGGGATGCGAAGGCTGTTGCCGGACAGGTAGCGGATGAACTTGGCATGGATGAGGTGTATGGAGAGCTCCTTCCGGGAGATAAGGTCGAGAAAGTGGAAGAACTGTTTGAGAAAAGAGACGGATATGGAAAACTTGCATTTGTCGGTGACGGCATTAATGATGCGCCGGTACTTGGAAGGGCAGATATCGGGATTGCCATGGGCGCAATGGGTTCTGATGCGGCAATCGAGGCGGCTGATGTGGTGCTGATGGATGACGATCCAATGAAGATTGCGAAGGCGATCAAGATTTCAAGAAAATGTATTCGCATCGTATACCAGAACATTGCGTTTGCGCTTGGCGTAAAGGGAATCTGCCTTGTGCTTGGAGCGGTTGGCATCGCCAATATGTGGCTTGCGATTTTCGCGGATGTTGGCGTTATGATCATCGCGATTTTAAATGCAATTCGCGCGTTGTTTGTGAAAAATTTGTAAGAGTGAATAATCCAGAATGTATATTAGAGAAGGTTTGCCAAAGCGTTGGGGAACCTTCTCTTGGCATTTGCGCAAAGAGGAAGAGAAAGTTATAGCAATACAGAGATGCTTTTTTACAGGTTCTATGTTATAGTTAGGGTTGAAATTACGAAGGAAGAGAGTTTTGAATTGTGAGCAGAAGTACAACATATGTAAAAGGACTGATATTTGCCCTGCTTGCGGGTATCTTTTGGGGGATTACCGGACCTTTAGGGGAGTATTTATTTGAAAACAAAGGGATTGTGCCGGAATGGCTGGTGCCATATCGTATGCTGGTGACAGGTGGGGTGATGCTGTCGGCGCTTTACATGCAAAAGAAGGGTAGCATATTCGATGTCTGGAAATCGAGAAAAGATGCTATTCAGATGATTGTCTATGGAATCGCCGGAATGCTGACAGTACAGTATAGTTTTTTTGCTGCGGTGCAGGCATCAAATGGCGGTACGGCAACGGTGCTGCAGTATACGAACCCAGTGATGATTGTTTTATATTATACCGTGTTTAAACGAATCCGCCCAACAAGACGGGAAGCCCTGTCGGTGTTTATGGTTTTGGCGGGAATTTTCCTGCTTTCGACCAATGGAAATATACATACGCTAGTGATTACCCCGCTGGGGCTTACGATGGGACTTTTATGTGGATTTTTCAGCTGCCTGTATGCAATGCTTCCGAAAAACCTTCTGATAAAATACGATTCCACAGTGGTATGCGGCTGGGGGATGCTCCTTGGAGGGTTTGTGCTTGCCGTGTGGAAACAGCCGTGGAGATTAGGCGTCCAGGCGGATATGGAAGTGTGGGGATTATTCGCGGTGCTGATTGTACTGGGAACGATTATTCCATTTACGATGTCGCTAAGTGCAATACCGGTTATCGGGGCTATGTATGCAAATGTACTGGGAAGCATTGAGCCGGTGGTCGCGTCGCTTTTGACATTTTTCATCCTCGGTACAACATTTGGAGCTTTTGAAATACTAGGGTTTGTATTGATTATTGCAACTATTTTAATATTAACGTTACAAAAACAAGGTGAAGGAGAAATAGAATAATATGAAATATAAGCAGATTATCTTTGATATTGACGGGACACTAATCGATACGGAAGATGCAGTCATGCGATCTATGCAGGATACGATTCTTGAAATGACCGGGAAATTTTACGAAATAAAAGATCTTGCATTTGCCTTTGGCATTACCGGGGAGGATGCGCTGGAACAGCTAGGGCTTACACCAGTGGATACGATCGTGAAGCGATGGGAGGACAGGCTTCAGCATTATAAAGAGCGTATGGTTGTGTTCGAAGGGATGGAAGAAGTGCTAAAGGAGCTGATTGCCAGAGGATATGAGCTTGGCGTAGTGACTTCGAAAAACGGAAAGGAATGCGAGGAAGATTTCTTTACTTATCCAATCAGCAAATATTTTAAAACGGTTGTCTGCGCTGATGATACAAAGGAACATAAGCCGAATCCGGAGCCGCTTTTGAAATATATGGAGCTTACCGGGTGTAAGGCAGAAGAGCTTATCTATATCGGAGACAGTGAGTACGATATGAAGTGCGCAAGAGGTGCCGGAATGGATCATGCACTTGCAAAATGGGGTGCGAAAAAAGATAGAGAAGCGACATATATACTGGAAAAGGCAGAAGAGATACTGGAGGTAGTGTAGGCAGCGCCTGGCGTGTGGGCAATATATAAGAGGAGATAATCTCTTTTTCCAACGCCCGGGCTATTTTTGTGTCAAAAATAGGTTTTTTGCCCAGCGCGTGGGCAAGTCAAGGGAGGAAAATAAGAGTTTTGCCCAGAGCGTGGGCAAGTC
>OFGH01000122.1_pt1 | contig 74346 bp, 67 predicted proteins | sample 1521721 | NCBI WGS metagenome assembly OFGH01 (sample SAMEA3504132, study PRJEB24116) | mouse gut metagenome | biome: mouse gut; feature: mouse-associated habitat; material: faeces | place: Denmark | collected 2011
CTTAAATTCCATAGACACAAGATTTTTTACAGCCTCGTAGAGTATCTACCGTTTATATTTATATGAGCAAAGTTGCATAGATTTGAATTTGCTTTCATAGTTTGTGAGCAAATATGTAGAAGTGTAATAATGGTAATTATGATTTGTTTGTGTTTATAAATGTTTTTTTGCAGTTTTGTGTTTACATGCATTCATAGTTTAGCAAACAAAACTTTCAGCAGTGCAGCCCGCTGCTTATCCCCCAAATTTTCTATTATATGGAAAAGCACAAAAAGCCCCTCTTGCACATACACTGTTATTAAGTACGCCAAGAGGTGCTTTTTTTTGAAATCATTTCCCCAACCACTCACCGCCGCTGAAGAAAATTATTATATGCAAAAATATACGGAGGGTGACTTAGAGGCTAAACATGTCCTTATTGAAAGAAACCTGCGCCTTGTGGCTCATATCGTCAAGAAATACCAGACGCTGGAAGAAGACAACGAAGACCTCCTGTCAGTGGGAACTATCGGGCTTATCAAAGCGGTGGTTACATTCAACCCTGACAAGAGCGTAAGGCTCGGAACCTATGCCGCCAGATGTATAGAGAACGAGATCCTTATGAATCTCCGGGCGAAGAAGAAGTCTTCCAGAGAAGTGTCTCTGTATGAACCGATCGGAACGGACAGAGAAGGAAATGAGATACAGCTTTTTGACATTATAGAAACAAATGAGGATGACGCCCACCACAAGGCGGAGCTTAAGGATGACATCAAGATGCTGTACCGGAAAGTGGAGTCGGAGCTGTCGCCCAGGGAGCGCTTGGTGCTTAAGATGAGATATGGCCTGTATAATGAGGAAGAGTATACGCAGCGGGAGATAGCAAAGCATCTGGGCATCTCTCGTTCTTACGTTTCAAGAATCGAGAAGAGCGCGATTGAAAAGCTGAGAGAGTATTTTTAAGAGAGCATTTTTAATGTTGACATTCTTTTGCATTTCCGATAAGATATAAGCATATTTTTGGAGACGGGGGTTTCTTCCCCCAGTCAGTCTCCGGTCATTTATCCGGCCGATTCGGCCTGCTATCACTTATGATTGATCTTAAACAGAAGAAAGGAGTGTGCAAATGTCATTCAGCACAGTAATGTCTGCGGCTATCGATGGTCTCCATGTTGAGCCTGTGCACGTAGAGGCAGATATAAGCAACGGCCTTCCGATGATACATATGGTGGGCTATCTGTCGTCGGAGGTAAAGGAGGCGTCAGAGCGGGTGAAGACCGCAATACATAATTCCGGCGTTCAGATTCCCGCGAAAAAGATTATCATCAACCTGGCTCCGGCGACCGTCAGGAAAAGGGGGGCGTCCTTTGACTTTCCCATCGCGCTGTCCATGCTGGCGGCTCTTGGAGAAATTCCGGGGAAAAAGCTGGAAGGAACAATGGTAATCGGTGAACTGAGCCTGGACGGAAGCTTGAGGGAAGTTCCGGGAGTCCTTCCAATCGTGGCAGAAGCGCGGAATCTTGGATGCACGAGATGCATCCTCCCACAGGGAAACGCGTCCGAGGGAGCATTGGCGGACGGTATTGAGGTGTTCGGGGCGGAAACTCTCGGACAGGCTGTGGGGTTTCTGAAAGGGGAAACACAGCTCCCATGCGCGGAAAGATCCTGCGGCGGCGCAGGCAGGACATGCAGGGAGGATGAGGTAGACTTTGGAGATATCCAGGGGCAGGATGCCGTGAAACGGGCTGTGGAAGTAGCGGTGGCAGGCGGCCACAATATTCTGCTGATCGGGCCTCCAGGCAGCGGGAAATCGATGGTTGCCCGGAGGATTCCCACAATTCTTCCAAAGCCTTCATATGAAGAAAGCCTGGAGATAACAAGGATATACAGCGTCCTGGGGATGGTGGACAAGGAGAATCCGCTGATGAAGGAGCGGCCTTTCAGGAGCGTGCACCACACAGTGACGAGAGCTGCCCTTACAGGAGGAGGGCTTATTCCTTCTCCGGGGGAAATCAGCCTGGCGCATGGCGGGGTATTGTTTTTAGATGAGCTTGCAGAATTTAAAAAGCAGGTGCTTGAAGTATTAAGACAGCCCCTGGAAGAGCGGAAGATCAGAATAAACAGGGCGCGAGGGGGCTACGAGTTCCCTGCGGACTTTATGCTTGTCGCCGCTATGAATCCCTGCCCCTGCGGGAATTACCCGGATCTTTCAAAGTGCAGCTGTACGCCGTGGCAGATACAGCAGTATCTTGCCCACATAAGCCAGCCGCTCCTGGATCGGATTGATATATGCATAGAAACGCCGAAAGTGGGTTTTGCCGATATACGGCAGAAGGATGCCGGGGGAGCTTCGGCTCATATCCGAAAGCGGGTTGAGGCTGCCCGGCTTGTGCAGAGGGAGAGGCTTGCCGGGAGCAGGGCGCGGTGGAACGCCTTGCTGGGAGTGAAGGAGACAGAAAGGTTCTGCCGTCTGGGCAGGGAGGAGGAGCTGCTGATGAAACAGGCTTTCGCCGCCCTGGGGCTTACGGCGAGGACGTATCATAAGATATTGAAGGTTGCGAGGACGATTGCTGACCTGGACGGGGAGGCGGATATCAGCGGAGCGCATTTGAAAGAAGCAATCGGGTACCGGACTGCAGATAAGAAATATTGGAGGAGGTAGCAGCATATGCATATGATATACGAGTATTGGCTGGCGGCGGTTTCCGGGGTGCCGTCGGGCAGGAAGAGACAGCTCAGGGAGCTGGCAGGGAACGCGGAGGCAGCCTATTATATGGAAGAAAAAGAGCTGCGGGCCTCCGGACTTTTAAAGGAAAGGGAGATACAGGCCTTTTTGCTGGCGAAAAAGAATCCGTTTCGGGAAGAATATGAAAGAATGAGAAAGCAGGAAATCCATTTTGTGCCGTATTTTGCGGGAGAGTACCCGAAGAGGCTTTGCTGCATTCAGAATCCGCCCTACGCCATATACGTGAAGGGCGCTCTCCCGGAGGAGGGAAAAGTATCGGCGGCGATCGTGGGGGCGAGAAAATGCACTCCCTATGGGGAACAGATGTCGCTGGCTTACGGGGAGGCGTTTGCGAGGGCGGGAGTACAGGTCATAAGCGGAATGGCGAGGGGGATTGACGGGGCGGGTCAGAGAGGAGCCCTGAACGGAGGAGGGAAAAGTTTCGGGATCCTGGGATGCGGCGCAGACATCTGTTATCCGAGAGAACATTTCGGGCTGTATATGGATCTGCAGCAAAGCGGAGGGATTATCAGCGAGCAGCTTCCGGGGACAAAACCGTTTCCGGGATTTTTCCCGGCGAGGAACCGGATTATAAGCGCCCTGTCAGATGTGGTGCTGGTGATGGAGGCAAGAGAAAAAAGCGGCTCCCTCATCACTGCCGACATGGCATTGGAACAGGGGAAGGATGTCTATGCCCTGCCGGGGCCGGCGACAAGCCCTCTGAGCCAGGGCTGCCATCATCTTATACGGGAGGGAGCCGGGATACTGGTATCGCCGGAGGTTTTGCTGGAAGAAATGAGTCTTTGCAGTGAAAAAGTTGGACAAATAATAAACAAAAATGAAAAAATGCTTGAAACTACAGAAAATTTAGTGTATAGTTGTCTCGATTTCACACCGAGAGGAGTGAACGGCCTGTCAGAACGGACAGGACTTCCTGCCAGGAAGGTCCTAGAACTTCTGATTTCCCTTGAACTTAAAGGGATGGTAAAAGAAATTTCAAAAAATTATTATATAAGGACCTGACAGGATCCTGGACGGAGGCAGTGGTTTTATGGCTAGATATCTTGTAATTGTGGAGTCGCCTGCGAAGGTGAAGACAATTAAAAAATTTCTGGGGAGCAATTATGCGGTGGCTGCATCAAACGGCCATGTGAGGGATTTGCCCAAGAGCCGGCTGGGGATTGACGTAGAGCATGATTTTGAGCCGAAGTACATTACGATTCGCGGAAAGGGAGACATCCTTGCAAATCTTCGGAAAGAAGTGAAGAAGGCGGATAAGATATATCTTGCAACCGACCCGGACCGGGAGGGGGAGGCTATCTCGTGGCATCTGTCGAAGGCGCTTAAGCTGGAAGACAAAAAGACGTATCGGATCAGCTTTAATGAAATTACAAAGAATGCCGTAAAAGCCTCGCTTAAGAATGCAAGGGAGATTGACATGGATCTGGTGGACGCGCAGCAGGCGCGCCGGATGCTGGATCGGGTCGTGGGATATAAGATCAGCCCGCTACTGTGGGCGAAGGTAAAGCGGGGGCTGAGCGCCGGACGGGTGCAGTCGGTGGCTCTGCGTATCATTGCGGACCGCGAAGAAGAAATTAACATGTTCATACCCGAAGAATATTGGAGCCTTGAGGCGAACCTTAAGGTGGAGGGTGAGAGGAAGCCTTTGGCAGCGAAGTTTTACGGAACGGATGAGGAAAAGATGACAATCCGCTCCAGAGAACAGCTGGACGGGATCATAAAAGAGATTGACAATGTGCCGTATTATGTGGAGGAGGTGAAAAAGGGCGAGAGGACAAAAAAAGCCCCAGTGCCGTTTACCACCAGTACATTGCAGCAGGAGGCATCTAAGGGTCTCAATTTTGCCACGGCAAAGACAATGCGTATCGCACAGCAGCTCTATGAAGGCATCGATGTCAAAGGAAACGGAACAGTCGGTTTTATCACATACCTTCGTACGGATTCTACAAGAGTTTCGGAAGAGGCGGATAAAAATGTGCGGGAATACATCTCGGCTCAGTACGGCCAGCAGTTTGTGGCTGACGGGAAAGCAAAAGGCAGCGACGGGAAGAAGATCCAGGATGCCCACGAAGCCATTCGGCCTACGGACGTGTCCAGAACCCCGGCGGCTGTGAAAGATTCTCTTACAAGAGACCAGTTCAGGCTCTACCAGCTCATTTGGAAACGATTTGTCGCCAGCCGGATGCAGCCTGCAAGATACGAGACGACATCCGTAAAGATCGCGGCGGGCAGATACCGCTTTACAGTCTCTGCGTCTAAACCGGTGTTTGAAGGATTTCGGACCGTATATACCGAGGCAGGCGAGGGGAAAGAAGAAAGCGGCGTGCTGCTCAAGAGCCTGGATAAAGATTCTAAGCTGACAAAGGAAGGATTTGAGAGCAGGCAGCATTTCACCCAGCCGCCCGCGCACTATACGGAGGCAGCGCTTGTCAAGACGCTGGAGGAGCTTGGAATCGGGCGGCCCAGCACCTATGCCCCGACGATTTCCACTATCATTAACAGGCGTTATGTGGCAAAGGAAAATAAGAACCTGTACCTGACGGAGATTGGCGAAGTCGTAAACAATATGATGAAACAGTCGTTCCCCAGCATCGTGGACGTGAACTTTACAGCGAATATGGAGAGCCTTCTTGATGGGGTTGCCGAGGGAAAGGTAAGCTGGAAGACTATCATCGAGAACTTCTACCCGGACATTGAGGACGCGGTGGAAAAAGCGGAGAAGGAGCTTGAATCGGTTAAGATTGAAGATGAGGTGACGGACGTAATCTGCGACCAGTGCGGGCGCAACATGGTCATCAAGTACGGCCCTCACGGTCGTTTCCTGGCATGCCCGGGATTTCCGGAATGCAGGAATACAAAGCCGTATCTTGAAAAAATCGGCGTTTCCTGTCCGTCATGCGGGAAGGAAGTCGTCTTAAGGAAGACGAAAAAGGGCAGGAAGTATTACGGATGTGAGGATAATCCTGAGTGCAGCTTTATGTCCTGGCAGAAACCTTCGGAGAAGAGATGCCCACGCTGCGGCAGCTATATGGTAGAAAAGGGAAATAAACTCAGCTGTTCGAATGAACAGTGCGGATATGTGGAAAGTAAGTCAGAAGATAAAAAATAAGAAAACAAATTATGTGTAAAATTTATTGAAAATTCATTAATTGTGTGATAATATTACATCAAAAAGTGGAGGAAGATAAATGAGTGTACAATTGTTAGATAAAACAAGGAAAATTAATATATTGCTTCACAATAACAATTCCAGCAAAGTTGTTTTTAATGATATCTGCGATGTGCTGACGGAAATTTTGGATTCTAACGTACTGGTAGTCAGCAAGAAAGGAAAAGTCCTGGGCAGGAGCAAATGCAAGGATGTTCCCTACATTGACGAGCTGATCGAAAATGAAGTGGGGAAGCATATTGACTATTTGCTGAACGAACGTTTTCTTCTTGTCCTCTCAACAAAGGAGAATGTGAATTTTGAAACATTGGGATTTTCCGAGGAGGCAGGAAAGGAATTTCAGGCGATCGTATGCCCTATTGAGATTGCAGGGGAGCGTTTGGGCACTCTGTTTATCTACAAGAAGGATTCGCTGTATGAGATCGACGATATTATCCTGAGCGAGTATGGAACTACCGTGGTAGGCCTTGAGATGCTGCGTTCCGTGAATGAAGAGAGCGCGGAAGAGACAAGGAAAGAACATATCGTCCAGTCCGCCATCAGCACCCTTTCTTTTTCGGAGCTGGAAGCGATCATCCATATTTTTGAGGAGCTGGAAGGGATGGAAGGGATACTGGTTGCCAGCAAGGTGGCGGACCGGGTGGGAATTACCCGTTCTGTTATCGTAAATGCCCTACGCAAGTTTGAGAGCGCGGGAGTGATTGAGTCCAGGTCTTCAGGAATGAAGGGAACCTATATCAAAGTTGTCAATGAGTACGTATTTCCGGAGATAGAGAAGATTAAAGCAGAGCGGAATGCTTAAAAGGAGCCAGCGCCATGTATGAGAGATATCCTGCAAGCCTCAGGATGAAGAGAGTAATTTTGCAAAACGGCCATTTTAATGAAAATGAGTATAAATGTCAGGTTATAACGTATAATTCCGAGGAGGAAAGCATATATCTATTAACAGGGGATAACGAGCTGCCGCTCTTTTCCCTGGACGCTCTTTATGAATGTACCCTGAAGACGGAGACGGAGGAGATTCTGTGCGAGGGCGTCATTAAGGAAAGATATTTTAATAAGCTGGGAAGAATTGTCGTGCTGTATGTTCGGAACGGATTTTATAAAAATCCTGTAAACTAAATAAAGTGTGTTGACAAAACAGGAAGAGAGTGCTATTTTATATCTAGAGTTTTAGCACTCTCTTTTTATGAGTGCTAACAAATATAGAGTATTTTAAGGAGGAATTCATATGAAATTAACACCGCTTGGCGACAGAGTCGTTTTAAAACAATTAGTTGCAGAAGAGACAACAAAGTCAGGAATCGTGATTCCGGGACAGTCGAAAGAGAAACCGCAGCAGGCGGAAGTCGTTGCAGCAGGACCTGGTGGAACCGTTGACGGAAAAGAAGTTACGATGAATGTGTCCGTGGGCCAGAAAGTCATCTATTCCAAATATGCCGGAACGACGGTAGAGCTTGATGATGAGGAATACATTATCGTAAAGCAGGATGATATCCTTGCAATCGTGGAGTAAGAGATAACAGAGCCAATTATAGAACAATGTTAATGATAGAATAAAGAAACAGGAGGAATACGATCATGGCAAAAGAAATCAAATATGGAGCAGATGCCAGAGGAGCATTAGAGGCAGGCGTGAACCAGCTTGCCGATACAGTAAGAGTAACCCTTGGACCGAAGGGAAGAAATGTCGTGCTTGACAAATCTTTCGGCGCGCCGCTTATCACGAATGACGGTGTGACGATTGCCAAAGAGATTGAGCTTGAGGATGCGTTCGAGAACATGGGCGCACAGCTTATCAAGGAAGTTGCGTCAAAGACTAACGATGTGGCCGGCGACGGAACAACGACAGCTACCGTTCTTGCACAGGCTATGGTGCATGAGGGCATCAAGAACCTGGCAGCAGGGGCGAATCCGATCATTCTCCGCAAGGGTATGAAGAAAGCGACAGAAAAGGCGGTAGAGGCGATTGAGGGCATGTCCAGCAAGGTGAAGGATAAAGACCAGATCGCGAAGGTTGCGGCAATTTCCGCAGGAGACGCAGAGGTTGGCGAGATGGTGGCAGATGCTATGGAGAAAGTTTCCAATGACGGCGTGATCACCATCGAGGAATCCAAGACTATGAAGACAGAGCTTGACCTTGTAGAAGGAATGCAGTTTGACAGGGGTTACATCTCCGCATATATGGCGACAGACATGGATAAGATGGAGGCAAACTTAGAGGAGCCCTATATCCTGATTACAGATAAGAAGATTTCCAATATCCAGGATATCCTTCCGCTCCTTGAGCAGATCGTACAGTCCGGCGCAAGGCTCCTTATCATCGCTGAGGATATCGAGGGCGAGGCGCTTACCACCCTGATCGTCAATAAGCTGAGAGGAACCTTCAACGTAGTGGCAGTTAAGGCTCCGGGATACGGCGACAGAAGGAAAGAGATGCTTAAGGATATCGCTGTCCTGACAGGCGGCCAGGTTGTTTCCGACGAGCTTGGCATGGATCTTAAGGAGACGACTTTAGATCAGCTTGGACGCGCGAAATCCGTTAAGGTACAGAAAGAAAATACGGTAATCGTAGACGGATGCGGGGATAAGAAAGAGATCTCTGACCGCGTAGCCCAGATCAAGACTCAGATTGAGGAGACGACATCTGACTTTGACCGCGAGAAACTTCAGGAGAGGCTTGCGAAACTGGCAGGCGGCGTGGCAGTTATCCGCGTAGGAGCTGCGACAGAGACAGAGATGAAGGAAGCGAAACTCCGCATGGAGGATGCCCTTGCGGCTACAAGAGCGGCAGTGGAGGAAGGAATCATCGCAGGAGGCGGCTCCGCGTATATCCATGCTGCAAAAGAGGTTGCTAAGATGGCGGCAGAGATGAGCGGCGATGAGAAGACCGGTGCGAATGTCGTGCTCAAGGCTTTAGAGTCTCCATTGTTCCACATTGCTGCAAATGCAGGCTTAGAAGGCTCCGTGATCATCAACAAAGTGTCAGAGTCTGAGGCGGGAACCGGATTCGACGTGCTGACAGAGGAGTATGTGGACATGGTTGAAAACGGAATCCTTGATCCTGCGAAAGTTACAAGAAGCGCGCTTCAGAATGCCACAAGCGTTGCATCTACACTGCTTACTACGGAATCTGTAGTTGCGAATATCAAGGAAGATGCTCCGGCAATGCCGGCGGGCGCGGGCGCAGGAATGGGCATGATGTAAGAAAGAAAAATAAATGAATTTTTTGGGAACTCTTTGCGGGAGAGTTCCCATTTTCGTATAAAATATGTTACAATGTTCCAGAAGAGATAAACAGTGCCGGAATTTTCGGCACCGGAAGAAAACAAGTGGAGGATATGGGTATGAATGACTTTTATACGGAACAGTTAATTAAAAAGCAGACAAGCACGAAAGATCTGGTGACAAAGGCAGTCCTTGCCGCATTTGCGATTGTCTCCGTGCTGACAGTATTTATCTTTCCCGTGGGGCTGCTTATTCCTATCGTTGTTATCGCGCTGGTGTGGTTTTTGATGACGCGGCTGGACGTGGAATATGAGTACCTGTATATAAATGGAGACCTGGATATTGATAAGATCATGCACAAATCAAAAAGGAAACGTCTTTTTTCTGCAAATGTAAAAGAGGTGGAGATCCTTGCGCCGGCTGATTCGCCTCAGCTTAACCAGTACCAGAGGGCAAGGGTGCTCGACCTTAGCTCCTGCTCGAAGGACGGAAGGAAATATGCTTTGGTGGTGGCAAGCAACGGGCAGCTGACAAAGCTGATCTTTGAGCCTAATGATACGATTATTGAAGGGATTTCCATGCTGGCTCCCCGGAAGGTGGTTCGGTAGTGTGTCGGCAGGCTTAAAATATGCGGAAAAAGGAAAGATTTTGTTGACAAAGGGATATGGTATTCGTTATTATAGCATTTAATAATTCCAAATAACTGCATTTACGATAAGAGAGGAAGAGAGGTAACAATCATGGGAAGGATTATTGGAGAAGGCATTACATTTGACGATGTGCTTTTAGTACCGGCATATTCAGAAGTGATTCCGAATCAGGTGGATCTGTCAACGCATCTGACAAAAGAGATCAGGCTCAATATACCGATGATGAGCGCCGGCATGGATACGGTGACGGAGCATCGCATGGCGATTGCCATGGCGAGGCAGGGGGGAATCGGCATCATCCATAAAAACATGTCCGTTGAACGGCAGGCGGAAGAAGTGGACAAGGTAAAGCGTTCCGAAAACGGCGTTATCACGGATCCTTTTTACCTGTCTCCGGAGCATACGCTTGAAGATGCCAATAATCTTATGGGGAAATTCAGGATTTCGGGCGTTCCGATCACGGAGGGCAGGAAACTGGTGGGCATCATCACAAACCGCGACCTTAAATTCGAGACAGACTTTACAAGGAAGATAAAAGAGTGCATGACATCCGAGGGCCTTATCACGGCAAAGGAAGGGATTACGCTTGATGAGGCGAAGAAGATCCTTGCAAAGGCAAGGAAGGAAAAGCTGCCGATCGTGGACGACAATTTTAATTTAAAGGGTCTTATCACGATCAAGGATATTGAGAAGCAGATTCGTTACCCGCTGTCCGCAAAGGACTCCCAGGGCAGGCTCCTGTGCGGGGCCGCAATCGGCATCACGCCGGACTGCATTGACAGGGCGAAAGCTCTTGTGGAAGCAAAGGTTGACGTGGTTGTGATGGATTCGGCCCACGGGCATTCCGCGAATGTGCTCCGCACCGTGGACATGGTAAAATCAACGTTCCCGGAACTTCAGGTCATCGCCGGCAACGTGGCGACGGCTGCCGCTGCCGAGGCGCTTATTAAAGCCGGGGCAGACGCGGTGAAAGTAGGGATTGGCCCGGGCTCTATCTGCACCACCCGCGTGGTGGCGGGAATCGGAGTTCCTCAGATCACTGCGGTGATGGCTTGCTATGAGGCGGCGGATAAGTACGGCATCCCAATTATTGCAGACGGCGGGATCAAGTATTCCGGCGATATGACGAAAGCGATTGCAGCCGGGGCAAATGTTTGCATGATGGGCAGCATGCTTGCAGGATGCGATGAGAGCCCTGGAGATTACGAACTGTATCAGGGAAGAAAGTACAAGGTATACCGCGGCATGGGATCTATCGCGGCGATGGAAAACGGCAGCAAGGACCGGTATTTCCAGTCGGACGCGAAAAAACTTGTGCCGGAAGGAGTGGAAGGCAGGGTTGCGTACAAAGGGCTGGTAGAAGATACCGTATTCCAGCTTGTAGGCGGGCTGCGTTCCGGAATGGGCTACTGCGGGGCGGCAACGATTGAGGATTTAAAGAAGACCGGGCAGTTTGTAAAGATATCTTCCGCATCCTTAAAGGAAAGCCATCCCCATGATATACATATCACGAAGGAAGCACCGAATTACAGCGTAAATGAATAGACAGTCAAGAGGGTTAAGAGATGATTTGTGAGTTTGGAAAGACAGGAGACGCGGAGCAGGCGAGCTTATACATTTTGAAAAATTCAGCCGGCATGGAGGCGGCGGTCTCGGATTACGGGGCAACGCTGGTAAGGCTGCTTGTGCCGGATAAAAACGGGAATCAGAAGGACGTAGTGCTGGGATATGATACGGCAGGGGATTATGAGAAAGGAACATGTCATTTCGGCGCCACGGTCGGAAGGGTTGCGAACCGCATCGGCGGAGCATCGTTTGAGCTGAACGGAAAAAGCTACAGGCTGACGGACAATGACAATGGAAATTCCCTCCATGGAGGAAGAGATTACTACAATAAGCGTATGTGGAAGGCGCAAGACGCAGATGAGAGAAGCGTTACGTTCCTCCTGGACAGTTTTGACGGCGATCAGGGATACCCGGGGGATGTGAAGGTGTCGGTCACTTATGAGCTGACGGAGGCAAATGAGCTTAAGATCCATTACCTCGCGCGGCCGGAGGAAGACACTCTTCTGAATCTTACGAACCACAGCTATTTTAATCTGTCAGGCCATGATTCGGGAGACATCCTTTCCCACGAAGCGATGATCGCGGCAGACGCCTATACAAGGGCAGATGCGGCATCCATCCCTACCGGTGAGATTGTGCCTGTAGAGGGAACTCCTATGGATTTCAGGGAATATAAAGCGATTGGGAGAGATATAGAAGAAGATTATGAAGCATTGAATTTCGGGCAGGGGTACGATCATAACTGGGTATTAAAGGGCAGCGGCCTGCGCCCTGTTGCAAATCTTCGTTCTTTGGAGACGGGAATTGCCATGGAGGTATCGACAGACCTTCCGGGAATGCAGTTTTATGTAGGCAATTTCCTTGAGAGAGAAGAGGGGAAGGGCGGAGCCGGATATCTCAGGCGGCACGGAGCCTGCTTTGAGACCCAGTATTTTCCGGATGCAGTCCATAAAGAGCATTTTGAGGGTCCTGTGGTAAAGGCAGGGGAAACTTATGACACTACGACGGTTTATCGTTTTTATCAGATGCCTTAGCCGGTACAGGTCAGGGAATCTTCATAAGTTTTTAAGCAACTATTCATTCTATTATCAAAAATATGTGGTATGATTGTTACTGACAGGATGTTTTTGAGAACGGATGGAGAAAGTACAGGATGAAAAAGAAACACACAGGAAAAAAGAAACAAGGAAACAATCAGAAGATTAAAAAAAACGGCAGCGGGCTTAATGGCGCGCAGAAGAAAAAGAAGGTCCGGCAGAGGATGCAGCTGGGCCTTGTTTTGCTGAGTGTTATCCTGATTGCGCTTGTTGTTATAAAGATCGTAAAGCCGTCTTTGCTGACAAGAAATTATTTTGAGATGGAAAATGACAAGGTTGATGCCTCCAAACCGGATATTGACGTGGAGCTGCTCACGGTGAATCCCTATTCGAGGCCCGGAACCGAGACGGGGAAGATCAGGGGAATCGTCGTGCACTATACTGCGAACCCGGGAGCGACAGCCATCGCAAACCGGAATTATTTCGAAGGTCTTAAAGACAGCCACCAGACAAAAAGCAGCAGTAATTTTATCGTGGGGATTGACGGTGAGATTGTCCAGTGCGTGCCCACATGGGAGGTGGCATATGCCTCCAATGAGCGGAACATAGACACCGTGTCCATTGAGTGCTGCCATCCGGACGAAAGCGGCGAGTTTACGGAGGCTACCTACAGATCTATGGTGCGGCTCTGCGCTTGGCTCTGCCTGAAGTTTGACCTGAGCCAGGAGGATGTGATTCGGCATTATGACGTGACCGGGAAAAATTGCCCGAAACATTTTGTCGAGAACGAGACAGCGTGGGAAGGTTTCAGGGAGGATATAAAAAAAGCAATTGAGACGGCGGGGGATGCGGCATGAAAGAGCAGGAAAATTACAGAGAATCTTTTGACTTCAATATCGCCCTCATTGGATTTATGGGGGTCGGGAAGAGCACGGTGGCGGCTAGCTTAAGCCGGATGTTCGGCATGAAGACAGTGGAGATGGATCAGGCGATAGCCGAACGGGAGAGGATGAGCATCCCGGAAATTTTTGAAACTTACGGAGAAGAGTATTTCAGAGAGCGGGAGACGGAACTGCTCATGGAGCTGGAGTGTGAAAAAAGCACCGTCATATCCTGCGGCGGCGGGGTTCCCCTCCGGGAATGCAATGTGGACAGGATGAAGAAGAACGGATATGTGGTGCTGCTTACCGCAAGCCCGGAAGTGATACTTAGTCGGGTCAGCCTTGGCAATGACAGGCCGGTGCTTAAGGGAAGGAAAAATGCCGGGGCAATTGCACAGCTCATGGAAGAACGGCGGGAGCGGTATGAAAAAGCGGCGGACATCGTAATCGATACCGACGGGAAGGATGTCTTGCAGATATGCGCGGAGCTGGCGCAGAAACTTAAAAGTATAAAAAGGGTGAAGAATAATGTTTGATATGTTTTTTCCGGACAGATATGTGGCATCTGCTTATGTGATCAATTATGAAAAATTGTATGAAGAGGGGGTAAGGGGCCTCATTTTCGACATAGACAATACGCTGGTGCCTCACGGAGCGCCGGCGGACAGGCGGGCGAAGGAGCTGTTTCAACGGCTTAAGGAAATTGGTTTCCGATGCTGCCTGATCTCGAACAACCAGGAGCCGAGAGTTAAAATGTTTAACGAGGACATACAGGTGGATTATGTCTATAATGCCCATAAGCCGTCCACAAAAAATTATAAAAAGGCAATGGAGATCATGGGGACCAAGACAGCTGACACGCTGTTTGTCGGAGACCAGCTTTTTACCGATGTGTGGGGGGCAAAGCGCGCCGGGATAAGCAATATTCTAGTGAAGCCGATTCATCCAAGGGAAGAGATGCAGATTGTCCTGAAACGCTATCTGGAGAGGATTGTTTTGTACTTTTATGGGAGGAGCAAAAAAAATTAGGTTTTTAGCACGGACGAATCAGGGGCATCGATAAAAAAAGGTTGAAAAAAGGCGTAATATATTATAGAATTATAAAAGTGAAAAGAACGTACAGTGCCATTCGGGCACAATTTAAGGAGGATTAGCATGGTATCAGCAGGCGATTTTAAAAATGGACTTACTGTGGAAATTGAGGGAAATGTTTATCAGATATTGGAGTTTCAGCATGTAAAGCCTGGAAAGGGAGCGGCGTTTGTCCGTACAAAACTGAAAAACATCATTAATGGCGGCGTGGTGGAAAAAACATTCCGGCCGACGGAGAAATTTGAGAACGCGCACATTGAAAGAAAAGAGATGCAGTATCTGTACAATGACGGAGACCTCTTTAACTTCATGGATAATGAGACGTTTGAGCAGATTGCGGTTAATGCCGAGACGGTTGGCGACTCGCTTAAATTCGTAAGGGAGAATGAAAATGTAAAACTCAGCTCTTATCAGGGCAGCGTGTTTGCGATAGAGCCTCCGCTCACGGTAGAGCTTGAGATTACGGAGACAGAGCCAGGTTTCAAGGGCGATACCGCTCAGGGAGCGACAAAGCCGGCAATCGTGGAGACAGGGGCGCAGGTAAATGTTCCGCTGTTCGTAGAGCAGGGTGAGAAGATTAAGATTGACACCCGTACCGGAGATTACCTTTCAAGAGCATAATGAGACGGAAATGAAAAAAAGCCTTGCATTTTATGCGGGGCTTTTTTATAATGGTAATACCATAATATTTTATCAATTCTGATAATTCCGAAGGCAGAGTTCCTGCCATAATTCAGAAAAGGCATATGAAAACGAATACCGCCCGGCAAAAGGAGATTTATGACTTATTATCAATTTGTACAGGCAGTAGAAACAAAAGTAAAAGAGGTGGTAAGAGACAAGATAGAAGTGTGTGCCCACACGGCAGAGAAAAACAACGGCGTCACCCGGAAGGGGATTATGCTGACAGAGCGGGGAATCAATATATCCCCGACAATTTACCTGGAAGAATATTACCGGCAGTTCCAGAACGGAAATTCCCTGGATCACATTGCCGCGGATATCCTGCGCCTATATCATGAAGTCCGTTTTCGTAAATCGTGGGATGCCGAGAAGATGACGGATTATGAAAAAGTGGAAGACAGGATCATCTATCGTCTGGTAAACAGAGGCGCAAATGAGAAATTTTTAGAAAATGTGCCGCATATCCCTTATCTGGATCTTGCTATTGTGTTTTGCGTGCTGTTAGAGATAACAAGGCACGGCACGGCCACCATGGCCGTAAACAGAGAACATGCGCGGATGTGGGGCGTGTCCGGGGAAGACTTGTATAAGAAGGCATCGGAGAATACCTGCCGTCTCCTTCCGGATGATTTTTCTACAATGAGCAAAGTGATAGAAGAACTTTCAGACATGCCCCAGGAGGACGGGGAGGAGTATATGTATGTGCTGAGCAACCGGATACGCAGCTATGGATCGGCAGCGATACTCTACGACCGGAGGCTGGAGGGGATCGGGATGTACCTGAAAAGCAATTATTATGTGCTGCCAAGCAGTATTCATGAAGTGATTATCATTCCGGAGAAGGCTGCCCCAGGAAAGGAGCCGCTGTCGCAGATGGTGGGAGAGATTAACCGTACGCAGGTTGCCGAAGAGGAGATCCTGTCGGATCATGCGTACTACTACGACAGGGAGAAAAAGAGGCTTATCCTGTAATTGCGTATAAAGTTGCGTATAAAGTGCGTATAAAGTGAAAACTTGTTCTTTACTTTGTGGGGAAAATGTGATAATATAACAGTTGCAATTTCATAATGTATCTATGCACCCGTAGCTCAGGGGATAGAGCACCGCCCTCCGGAGGCGGGAGCGGCGGTTCGAATCCGCCCGGGTGTGTACCTTTAAAATCGTACAAGTATTCGGAGGGGCCTATGAAAGCATTTTTAAAAGGCTGTTTCGGTGTTGCGGAAAGATACGGGCATCATAAAGTGTTTATCTGCTTTATTGTCCTGATATCTTTGGCGGCAGGAACGGCGGCTATCAGCCTTACCAAGGAAGAAGTACAGAAGGTGGAGATACATAAGATAAATGAGGCAGATGTCAGGGTAAGAAATATCGGCTGCCGGAGAGAGACACTGAATCCGCTCAGGCATGAGGAAGACGCGGATCTGAGCAGTGCGGTAAAAGGATACTTTGAAAATGAAAAAAAGGACGAGACATTTGTAGAAAAGTATGATGACGTCCGTATTCATACGAAAGTCGGAGAATACAAGGATACCTATGTCGTGTTTGCAGAGTATCGGATGAAGATAAAGGATATATACACAGAAGTTCCGGGGCTTGTCACACTGTATGCTGTAAAGGATGAAAAAAGCGGCATGTATCAGATAGGAACGGAAGTTCCGGAAGGGCAGGATCAGGAATATGTGGGTGTTCTGGCCGGACATGCTGACATACAGGTTCTTCTGAAAAAAGCGGAGGAAGAGTTTGAGTCGGCAGTGTACTCAGACGCAATCTTGAGGGAGTCGCTGGCTGATTTGAAGAATGCTTACAGCGTTTCTGCCGGATGATAAAGATAAAGGATATATGAGCCGGGTTTCTGAAAAGGAATCCGGTTTTTGCTGTGCAAAAAATCATTTTAAAATTTCGACAAGGTTTCATCACAGTTTGAACACAAATGTAGAGTAAGCTAAGTTACATGAAACAAGAAAATATCATCGGATGATTTTAAATGACATGATTTGAAAAGGAGACTGACTATGGACAATCAATACAATTATTATAACGTGCAGGAGCAGGATGAGGAAAAATACCAGCTGGAATACAGAGAAGGACAAGACAGGCAAAAAGGGAGGAAAGTGCCGGGGGTGGTCAAAGTTATATGCGGCGGCCTGATTTTCGGAATCGTGGCAAGCATGGCGTTCCAGACCAGCAATTTCCTGGTTGGAAAGTTCTTCCAGAAAGTTCCGGCAGAAACAGAAGAATCCGGTACGGTAAACAAGACTCAGCTGACAGCCGGATCGGGGAAAGCAACGACTTCAGACATTGCCGTGATTGCAAAGAACGCGATGCCTTCCGTAGTATCTATCACGAATATGAGCGTCAGGCAGGTGCAGAATTTCTTTGGAGGAATACAGGAACAGCAGAGCGAGAGCGCCGGCTCCGGGATCATTATCGCGCAGAATGACACAGAGCTTTTAATTCTGACGAACAATCATGTAGTGGCAGGGAACGATACCCTTACTGTTTCTTTTATAGACGAAGAGAGCGTACAGGCGGATATTAAGGGAACGGATGCAGAGAGGGATCTTGCGGTCATCGCGGTTAAGATGGCGGATATTAAAGGGGAGACGAAAGAGAAGATCGCAGTCGCGCAGATGGGGGATTCCACGCAGCTGCAGGTAGGAGAGCAGGTAATCGCGATAGGAAATGCCCTGGGGTACGGGCAATCAGTGACAACAGGGATTGTTTCCGCGACTCAGAGGCTTTTAGAAGGCTTTGACAGCGAGCTGATCCAGACGGATGCCGCGATCAACCCGGGAAACAGCGGAGGCGCGCTTTTGAATGAAAACGGGGAAGTGATAGGCATCAATACGATAAAGGTATCCACGGACGCGGTGGAGGGCATGGGTTATGCTATCCCGATTTCCGACGCGCAGGATGTCATTACGAACCTGATGAACCAGAAAACAAAGACGAAAGTGGCGGAAGGAAAGCAGGGCTATCTTGGAATTGAGGGAGTGGATGTGTCTGAGGACAGCTCCCAGATGTACGACATGCCTATGGGAGTCTATATATCGAATGTAATGCCGGGGGGCGGTGCAAAGGCGGCAGGCCTTACAAAGGGATGCATCATAACAAAGCTGGAGGGAACATCTGTAAGCAGCATGGAGTCACTTAAAGAGCAGCTTCAGTATTATGCGGTGGGAGATACGGTGAAGGTCACCGTCCAGGTTCCGGACAGCGGCAGCCAGTACCAGGAAAAAGTGGTTGACGTAATATTAGGAAAAAATAGATAGAGTGTTTGCTATTTTCAGTTTCTTGTAGTATAATCTATAACAGATTATAAGGCGAGGAGGCAAAAGATACAAATGAAATGTCCGGTATGCGGTCAGCAGTTGAGACCAGGAAAGAAAGATCCTAATTATTTATTGTGCTATAATTGCAAGAAAAAATACAAAGCGCCACAGAGTGAGACAGTAAAAGAGGAGGCCAAAAGCCCGAAAAAAAGCGCGCCGAAACAGGGAGCAAAAAGTTCCAGGAGCAGTGCGTCATCCCAGAAGGTAAGGAAGGCAAGAGACAGAGACGACGAGGATGAACAGAGGTATTCGAACCTTCCGCCAAAGAAGGTTCGGGATAAGCGGGAAGAAGAGATGCGTAGGGCCTACGATGAGATGCTTGCGGTAGGCGACGGCAGAAGCAAAAAGAAGAAGGCAAATACTAAGAAGCGCCAGAGAGATTACGAAGATGATTATTATGATGACGAATATGATGATTATGATGATGACAAAGTGTCAAAAGCGCCGATTATCATCCTTGGAATTGCGATTATAGTAGTTGCGGCAGCTATTGCGTATCTTTTGTTTTTTAAATAAGTTTCGGATAACTACAACGTATCTGATATGCGGGTCGGGAGGTTTCCCGACCCGTTTTTTGCACATCTTTGGCATATTCTCATACAATAATATTGCAAATATTTATGAAGGGAGAATCATATATGCCAAATTACCGTTATCAATCACCGGAATATATGAATATTAGACGCGGAAATTGTGCAAGATCCTGCACGAATACACAAGGCTCCTGCCAGATGCAGCGTGAGCCGATCTGCCAGCCGCCCCGCGAGCCGGCCTGCCAGGAACCGGAAATTGTGTGCTGCAATGACAAGGGCAGCTATGATGAACTGCGCGGCATGCCTCTGGCGATGGCTTACGTGCCGTGGCAGGAGTGGTGCGACATCTATGAGGCTGACAAAGGCTTTTGCCATGGCACGATCTTTAAGGAACTGAATAAGCCGTTTCGGGGAATAGGAGGGTGCTGTAAATGAGTGAACAGAGACCTTGCCGTCACGAATTAATGGAATGGATCAACATTGTAAGCTTTGCCGTGGACGACGTAAAGCTGTTTCTGGATACGCACCCCTGCAATGCAGAGGCGCTTGAATACTTTGAGGAATTTAAAAAGCAGCGCGTACAGGCGCTTAAGGAGTATGCGAAATATTACGGTCCGCTGACGCTTGACACCGCTAGCCCGTGCGAGGATCACTGGACATGGATTCACGAGCCGTGGCCGTGGCAGGAAGGGGGATGCTAGTCTATGTGGAATTATGAGAAAAGGTTACAGTATCCGGTAAAGATAACGCAGACAAATCCAAAGATTGCCCAGGTAATCATCAGCCAGTTCGGAGGGCCGGACGGAGAGCTTGCCGCTTCCATGAGATATCTTTCCCAGCGGTATACCATGCCGTATAATGAAGTGACGGGGATATTGACGGATATTGGTACGGAAGAATTGGCCCACATGGAAATGATCTGCGCGATTGTACACCAGCTTACGCGGGATCTTACTCCGGAACAGATAGAAAAGTCAGGCTTTGACAAATATTATGTGGATCATACGCTGGCTCTCTGGCCGCAGTCTGCGGGCGGTTCTCCCTGGACGGCAACTTACTTCCAGTCAAAAGGAGATCCGATTACAGACCTGCATGAGGATATGGCGGCAGAGCAGAAAGCCCGCACAACTTACGACAATATCCTGCGCCTTGTAAAAGATCCGGAAGTATGCGACCCGATAAAATTCCTCCGGGAGCGGGAGATCGTGCATTATCAAAGGTTCGGTGAATCCTTAAGAATCGTCCAGGATCACTTGGACAGCAAGAATTTCTACGCGATCAATCCGGAATTTGATTTAAGAGCTAACTGCAAATAGCGTGCAATGGCCTGGAAACATTTGTTCCCGGGCCATTTTGTGAAAAGAAGAGTCTTGTTTTTATAAGTGCGTACAAGTATAATAGTATCGCCAGCTATTTTGGGGCACATATGATGGGAGTGTAAATATATGGGAAACGCGGGAAAACGCAGGAAGAGCAGAAGGGACAACAGGCCTGAGAAAATCAGGTATTATGATTACAGCTTACTTGCCATACTTATATTTTTAGTATGCTTTGGGCTGGTGATGCTCTACAGCACCAGCTCTTACAGCGCGCTGGTGAGCTATGGGGACAGCATGCATTATTTTAAGCGGCAGGCATCATTTTGCGTGCTGGGATTCATTGGAATTTATGTTATCTCTAAAATCAACTACCATGTATATGCAAGGCATGCGAAAAAATTGTATTTCTTATCACTTGGGCTTATGCTGCTTGTGCAGACTCCTCTCGGAAAAGAGGTAAATGGGGCGAGAAGGTGGCTAAAGCTTCCCGGGAATCAGCAGTTCCAGCCGGCGGAGGTGGCGAAGATCGCGGTGATTCTTTTCATACCGCTTGTAATCTGCGCCATCGGCAAGCAGATGAACAAATGGGAAGGGATGAAGAAGGTGCTGATATGGGGCGGCATTTCGGCGGCATGTGTCTACCTGTGGACGGACAACTTAAGCACCGCTATCATTGTAATGGGGATTTCCTGTGTGATGCTTTTTGTCGTGCATCCAAAGACGGCGCCCTTTGTGGTGATAGCCTCGGGAGGGCTTTTGGCGGTCATTGCCATGGCGAGGATCCTAGGGGCGAGCATGGCGGATTCGGGGAGTTTCCGAATGCGGAGGATCTTAGTGTGGCTTGACCCGGAGGCACATGCATCGGACGGAGGCTACCAGGTCATGCAGGCGCTGTATGCCATCGGCTCGGGAGGCTTTTTCGGGAAGGGTCTGGGAAACAGCGCACAGAAGATGATTATCCCGGAAGTGCAGAACGACATGATACTTTCAATTGTATGCGAGGAGCTTGGGGTGTTCGGGGCGATTGTCATACTGCTTCTTTTTGGCATGCTTCTGTACAGGCTCTTATTTATCGCCCAAAATGCGCCGGATCTTTACGGATCCCTGATTGTTACGGGAATCTTCGTACATATTGCCCTGCAGGTAATCCTGAATGTGGCGGTTGTCATCAACCTGATACCGACAACGGGGATTACCCTGCCGTTTATCAGTTACGGAGGCACGTCCATCCTGTTTCTGATGGCTGAGATGGGGATTGCCCTAGGAGTTTCAAGAAGAATACAATTCAATGAATAAAGTGCTTTTCTTTCTGGTATAAATATGCTATGATGAATATGTAGTATTGAAAACTATGTGGCATAGAAATGAATGACGTGCCAAAATGATACGAATGTTGATGTACCGGGAGGATTGTTATGAGTTATAAGATTATAGTGGACAGCTGCGGGGAGCTGAGTGCGGACATGAAAAATTCGGGGAACTATGAGACGGCGTCTCTCAGCATTGAAGTTGGGGGGCATCATATCATAGATGACGAGACTTTTGACCAGGCGGATTTTCTGAGAAGAGTGAAAGAATGCCCGGAGTGCCCGAAATCCTCCTGCCCGTCGCCGGAGCGCTATATGGAGCTTTTCTGCTGCGGCGTGGAGCATGTGTATGCGGTGACTCTTTCGGCAGAGCTCAGCGGTTCTTACAATAGTGCGGAGCTTGGGAGAAAGCTTTATATGGAAGAGTATGGGGAAAAGGATATATATGTATTTAATTCCCGCTCGGCATCCGTCGGGGAAACTTTAATCGCGTTAAAGATAGCGGAATGTGAGGAGAAAGGGATGAGTTTTCCGGATGTGGTAAGGACGGTGGAAAGCTATATCGAGAGCCAGAATACGTATTTTGTGCTGGAGACCCTTGATACGCTCCGCAAGAACGGGCGGCTTACGGGAATCAAAGCGGTAGTCGCGACGGCTCTTAACATCAAGCCTGTCATGGGGGCCACGCCGGAGGGCAATATCTGCCAGCTGGGTCAGGCGAGGGGAACGAAGAAGGCTTTGTCCAAGATGGCGGATGCAATTGTTGAGAACCTGAAGAACTCGACAGAAAGAATCCTGGCCATCTCGCACTGCAATTGCAGGGAGCGCGCGGAGCAGGTGAAGAACATGCTTGTATCCCGGGCGGGGTTTAAAGATGTCATTGTCCTTGACACGGCGGGAATCAGCAGCATGTATGCCTCTGACGGCGGAATAATTGTGGTTGTATAATTTTCGGATCTGTGATAAACTACTTTTGTGTATGCAGGTTTTGTTGAACCGGCATGTATGAGGAAATATTTGACGGTATAAAGGAGTTGCGTGTCATGAGTCAGGAAAAGGTTGATCAGTATAAAAAGGAAAAGGCGAACCGTAAACAGAACATGAGGAAAGAAAAGCTCCATAATGTGCTGCGGAAGTGCATGGTGGGGCTGGTCGGAGTTCTTTTGGTGGGCTGGATTGGCTGGTCGGCATATGGGATGTATGAGGCGAAAAGGCCGAAGGACGAGGTTGAAATTGATTATTCGGCGTTTACGGATTTCTCTCAGAAACTTGAAGAAGTTTCAGGAGAGGCTGAATAAATAGAAAGAAAAATATTTTTTAAAAGAGCAGAGCGTGTGGGAACCAGCCTACACGCTCTGTTTTTGCGTTTTTTAGAGAAAGGGAAGCATGCTGCATCAGGATAATTTTCAAAAAAGGGGTTGAAATCACCTGAAAAGTAGTTTACAATGGGTTCAAGTGGTAGAGAGTGGTGAAAAGTAGTAGAAAGTGGTGCGAACGACATGCAAGTGGCGGATCACTTTGAAAGAAGGTGAGTTCCAATGCTTAAGGGTGAGTACAGCCATAATATTGACGCAAAAGGCAGACTTATCATTCCTGCAAAGATGCGGGATGATCTGGGAGAGCACTTCGTCATAACAAAAGGAATGGAAAATTGCCTGTACGTGTACCCCGAGACAGAATGGAACGCTTTCGAAGAACAGCTTAACGCCTTACCCACCACCACGGATAAAAAAGCCCGTGCTTTTGCTTACTTCTTTCAGGGAAGTGCAATTGACGGAGACCTTGACAAACAAGGCAGGACATTAATCTCATCTGTCCTCAGGGACTATGCGAAACTTGACAAAGAAGTAGTCTTCATCGGCATGGGGAAACGTGCCGAGATCTGGGACAAGGCAAGATGGGATGAGAAGAATGCTGAAGTGGAGCTTAGCATAGAGGATATTGCATCTGACATGGAAGCAAGTGGATTCAGTATCTAGAGGGAGAGGATATGGGGTTCAGACACGAATCAGTATTGCTTAATGAAACCGTTCACGGACTGAACATTAAGCCGGACGGCATATATGTAGACGGAACTCTCGGGGGAGGGGGACATGCTTACGAGATATGCCGCAGTCTAGGCAGCAAGGGGAGTATTGTAGGTATAGATCAGGATGCCGCAGCCATCGAGGCGGCAGGCGTCCGTCTGAAAGACTTCGGGGGAAAAGTTACAATAGTAAGGAGCAACTATTGTGATATGAAGTCTTTGCTCCATCATATGGGCATTGACAAGGTCGATGGAATCGTCCTTGATCTGGGCGTATCGTCTTATCAGTTAGATACGGCAGAACGTGGATTTTCCTATCGGGAAGATGCGCCTCTGGACATGCGGATGGATACCCGTCAGAAGGTGACGGCCAGGGACATCGTCAATGACTATAGCGAGATGGAACTTTACCGCGTGATCAGGGATTACGGTGAGGATAAATTTGCGAAGAATATCGCAAAGAACATCGTAAGGTCACGCGGTAAAAGTTCTATTGAGACAACAGGACAGCTTACAGAGATCATCAGGCAGTCGATACCGATGAAGTATCAGAAAAAAGCGGGCCATCCGGCGAAGAGGACGTTCCAGGCAATCAGGATTGAGCTGAACAGGGAGCTGGACGTTTTGAGGGAGTCGCTGGATGACATGATTGACATATTAAATCCGGGTGGAAGGCTGTGCATTATTACATTCCACTCGCTGGAGGACAGGATCGTGAAGAACGCATTCCGCAAGAATGAGAATCCGTGCACCTGTCCAAGTGACTTTCCGGTGTGTGTGTGCGGGAAAGTATCAAAGGGGAGTATTGTTACAAAAAAACCAATCCTGCCGGGAACAGAGGAGCAGGAGGGAAACAGCCGTTCAAAGAGTGCCAAGCTGCGTATTTTTGAGCGCAGCTGACGCATGGCTGGGAAATGATTGAAAGGGGAAGATGAGCGTGGCAGGAAGACATACGTCAGTTACGAACAGACAAAGATATGTTCCGGCGGGAAACCGGATGTATGTGTATGGAAACGTAGTTCCGAAACAGGAGCCGGTGCAGGAGCCAAGGCGGCAGGCGCATGAGAGGCCACGGAGAAAAGAAAGCCCTCAGGTACAGAGAAACCGCAGGAGAGCAATGGGGATGAATCCCGGGTACGTGGTGTTTTTGAGCATAGCGGCGGTTTTGTGCCTGGTAATCTGCGTGAATTATGTTAAGATGCAGTCACGCCTCACCGGTTATTCAAAAAATATCACTGCTCTTCAGGAAGAGCTTGCCGGCTTGAAAGAAGAGAACAATACAAAATACAATGCGGTCATGGACTCTGTAAATTTGGAAGAGATCAGGGAAAAAGCACAGAAGGATCTGGGGATGGTGTACGCATCTCCGGAGCAGATGGTGGAGTACGACAGGCCGTCTGCAGATTATGTAAGGCAGTATGAGGACATCCCTGAGGACGGCGTACTTGCACAGTCGGATAAAGAATAGGTTTGGTGAGGGTGCATGGCAAAACGTAGAAAAAGTTTTTTGAAACGGAAATTCAGCAGGCTGATGCAAAAAAAGCTGGTCATGTCTTTTGGCGCGGTTGTGCTGATTTTTGTTTTTCTGATCGGGAAGATTACATATATTAACGCGTCCAGCGGGGATAAGTACACGAAAGTGGTGCTGGACCAGCAGCAGTACGGCAGCCGGACAATCCCCTTTAAGCGAGGCGACATCGTGGACAGGAACGGCACGAAGATCGCGACCAGCGAACGGATTTACAATGTGATCCTTGACGCTAAGGTGATGCTGAGCAATGAAAAATATAAAGAGCCAACTATAGAGATCTTAAAGTCCTGTTTTGACATACAGGATGAGGACATCAGGGAAGTGATAGAGAAGAATCCTTCCGGAAGATACAATATCATGAAAAAGGGTGTTGACTATGAAACTGCCCAGGAATTTGAAAAGATAGAGGCGGACGACGAGAACCATCCGTATGTAAAAGGCATCTGGCTGGAGGAGGACTATGTGCGGAAATATCCGTACAACACTCTGGCAAGCGATGTCATCGGATTTACGGTTGACGGGAATGTGGGCAGCAACGGCATTGAGGCATCCTACAATTCTATTTTAAATGGAACGGACGGACGTGAATACGGCTATCTGGACGAGGTTTCCTCGGTGGAGAGGACCGTGAAGGAACCGGAAAATGGGAACACGGTGATGTCCACGATTGATGTCCAGGTTCAGAGCATTGTCGAAAAGCATATATTGGAATTCAATGAAAAGCATAAGAATGAGGCAAGGAGGGATGAGGGCAGCAAGAATACGGCCGTCATTGTCATGAACCCCCAGAACGGGGAGATACTGGCGGAAGCCTCCTATCCGAATTATGACCTGAACAATCCGAGGGATCTGACGAAGTATTATTCAAAAGAGGCGTTAAAAGAGATGTCAAATGAGGACAAAATTAAGGCGCTCAATAATCTCTGGAATAATTTCTGCGTCAGCGGTACTTATGAGCCAGGCTCTACTATTAAGCCGTTTACGATAGCTGCCGGGTTTGAGACAGGCGCCCTTGGCGGAAATGAGTCCTATGACTGCGGCGGCATGCTGCACGTCGGGGATCATGACATCCATTGCAGCAACCGTTCCGGGCATGGCCCCCAGAGCCTTAAAAGATCTCTGGAGAATTCCTGTAATGTGGCGCTGATGAGGATCGGCAGCAGTATCGGGAAGGAAGAATTCTGCCGGTACCAGAGGCTGTTCGGGTTTGGGGAATACACAGGGATAGACCTTCCCGGGGAGGCGGCAACGGATGCTCTTTTATATACGGCAGACAACATGGATCCCGCCAGCCTTGCGACTAACGCGTTTGGACAGAACTTTAATGTTACGGTGACACAGCTTGCGGCAGGTTTCTGTTCGCTGATAAACGGCGGTGATTATTATGAGCCGCATGTGGTGAAACGGATACAGGACGAGAACGGCAATGTGACAGAGAATAAAGACCCGGTGCTGTCTCGCCGCACGATCTCGGAGGAAACAAGCGCCATCATCAAGGAGTACATGCGGGGAGTCGTGGAAGAGGGAACCGGCGGAGACGCGGAGATAGAAGGGTACGATGTGGGAGGAAAGACAGGAACAGCTGAGAAACTTCCAAGGGGAAACGGGAAATACCTTGTTTCTTTTATCGGCTACGCGCCTCAGGAAAATCCGCAGGTAGTCGTGTATGTGGTCATTGATGAGCCGAATTCTGCAAATCAGGCAAACAGCGGATTTGCAACACAGATGGCAGCAGATATCATGAAGGAGATATTCCCCTACCTGGGAGTGGAAAAAGTATCAAAAAGCGAATAACCTCGTAGAAGCAATAATAAGTTATACAAAAGCTTTTACGGGGTTTTTGTGTATCATGAAAAATAAAACGTATAACCGAAAGAAGATCCTGGTTGTCTTTCTCTGCGCGGTCATCATCATCGCCGGCCTTGTGGGAAGGCTTGTATACCTCATGGTATTTGATGCTGAATATTATCAGGATAAGGCGGAGGCTCTGCATGAGAGGGAGAGGGAGATTAAGGCAGCCAGGGGGGAGATTATAGATGCAAACGGTACGGTGCTTGCTACGAACCGGACGGTATGTACGATCTCTGTCATCTATAATCAGGTGAAGGAGCCTGAAAAGGTTATAGCGGCTCTTTCTAAGGAACTCGAGATGGACGAGGATGCGGTGCGTTCAAAGGTTGAGAAAGTCTCTTCCATGGAGCGAGTCAAGACGAATGTGGATAAGAAAACAGGCGACCGCATAAGAGAGATGGAGCTTGAGGGGGTAAAGGTAGACGAGGATTTTAAGAGATTTTATCCGTACAGCGAGCTTGCATCCAAAGTTCTTGGCTTTACCGGGGGAGACAACCAGGGGATCATCGGGCTGGAAGTTAAATATGAGGAATACCTGAAGGGAAAGAATGGGACAATACTGACAACCACTGATGCCAGAGGCATTGAGCTTGACGGGGTGGCAGAGGACAGGGTAGAACCTGTGGCAGGCAATACGCTCAAGATAAGCCTTGATGCCAACATTCAGATGTACGCCCAGCAGATGGCGGAGAAGGTTATGGAAGAAAAGCAGGCAGACAAGGTGGGAATCCTGCTTATGAACCCTCAGAACGGGGAAATACTGGCGATGGTGAATGTGCCGGAGTTTGACTTAAACGACCCGTTTACCCTGAATACCGGGGATGATAAGGGCATGTCCGATGAAAAAAAACAGGACGCGCTGAACCAGATGTGGAGGAACGGATGCATCAACGACACTTACGAGCCGGGTTCCACGTTCAAGGTAATCACGGCCGCATCCTGCCTGGAGGAGGGAGTGGTGTCCTTAAATGACAATTTCAGCTGCCCTGGCTATAGGATTGTGGAGGACAGGAAGATCCGCTGCCATAAAGTGGGAGGGCACGGGGCGGAGACGTTTGTCAAAGGCATACAGAATTCCTGCAACCCGGTGTTTATCGAGATAGGGCTGAGGCTTGGCACAGATAATTTCTATAAGTATTTTGAGCAGTTTGGCTTGATGGGGATGACCGGGGTGGATCTGCCTGGGGAGGCGGGAACGATCATGCACAAAAAAGAAAACGTCGGCCAGGTGGAGCTTGCTACTATGAGCTTTGGGCAGTCTTTTCAGATCACTCCGATGCAGCTTGCCACTACGGTATCATCTATTGTCAACGGCGGGGAGCGCATCACCCCTCATTTTGGCGTCAGCGTGCTGGACAGGGAGGGGGAAGAGGTGAAGAGGTTCAAGTACGGGGATGGAAAAAGGATCGTCTCAAAGGAAACGTCAGAGACGATGAAGAAACTACTGGAGAGCGTTGTGTCGGAAGGCTCAGGGAAGAATGCATATGTGGAGGGATATCACATCGGGGGGAAGACCGCCACATCCCAGACATTGCCCAGGAGCGCTAACAAATATATCTCGTCCTTTGTCGGTTTCGCTCCGGCAGACAACCCGCAGGTGCTGGGAATGTGCGTAATCTACAATCCCCAGGGGGTATATTACGGCGGAACGATCGCCGCGCCTGTAGTAAAAAACATATTTGAGAACGTATTGCCGTATCTTGGCATTGAAAAAGAATAAGAAATGAAGTATACTAGGAAAGATTAAGGAAAAATAACAAAAGAGATAAAGAGGTGTGGTATGGATTATACAGTTTTTATGCCGGTGCTTGTGGCATTCGTCCTGAGCGTGATCATGGGGCCGGTGATCATCCCCGTATTAAGGAGGCTTAAGATGGGGCAGACAGAGAGGGAAGACGGTGTGAAGTCTCATCTGAAAAAGACGGGAACGCCGACGATGGGGGGCGTTATCATCCTCCTTGCCGTTGTGATTACATCCGTGTTTTACATTAAAGACTTCCCGAAGATCATCCCGATTCTTTTTGTGACGCTTGGATTCGGGCTCATCGGGTTTCTGGACGACTACCTTAAGGTTGTCATGAGGCGCTCCGACGGCCTTTTCCCAAAGCAGAAGATGGCGCTCCAGATAGTGGTCACTGCAGTCTTTGCATTTTACATCGTAAAATTTACGGATGTGCCGCTGGCGATGCTCATTCCTTTCTCGGGAGGAAAATATCTGGACATTGGCTGGCTTGCGATTCCCCTTATGTTCTTTGCGGTTATCGGTACGGTCAACGGCGTGAACTTTACGGACGGCCTTGACGGCCTGGCATCCAGTGTGACGGTGCTGGTGGCTACATTTTTTACGGTAGTTGCGATAGGAACAAAGAGCGGGATTGAGCCGGTGACCTGCGCGGTGGTAGGAGCTTTGCTAGGGTTTCTTCTATTTAATGTATATCCTGCAAGCGTGTTCATGGGAGATACGGGTTCTTTAGCTTTGGGCGGCTTTGTGGCTTCTACGGCGTACATGCTTCAGATGCCGGTATTTATCATCATTGTCGGCATGATCTATCTGATAGAAGTGCTGTCAGTCATGATACAGGTAACATATTTTAAGAAGACAGGCGGGAAGAGAATCTTCAAGATGGCGCCGATACATCATCATTTTGAGCTGTGCGGATGGTCTGAGACGAGAGTTGTAGCTGTATTTGCGATCGCGACGGCACTCTTATGCCTGATTGCGCTCATGGCTATGTAGGCGGGGAGGAAAGTATGGAAGTATCAGGGAAAAGGGTGCTTGTGTTTGGCTCTGGAATAAGCGGCATCGGCGCGGCGGAGCTTTTGGAAAAACATGGGGCGCAGGTTGTTTTGTACGATGGCAATGATAAGCTGAAAAAAGAAGATGTGGAAGGAAAGCTGAGTGAAAGCTCTGAGGCGGAGATTGTGATCGGAGATTTTCCGGCGGAGCTTTTGGACGTGCTTGACCTGGCAATCCTTAGTCCGGGAGTGCCGCTTGACCTTCCGGTTGTGGCAGCGATGCGGGAGAAGGGGATTCCTGTCACCGGGGAGGTGGAGCTTGCCTATGAGTATGGGAAGGGTGACGTCCTTGCCATCACCGGGACAAACGGGAAGACGACCACCACGACTCTTTTGGGCGAGATCATGAGGGCGCACCAGGAAGAGGTGTTCGTGGTGGGCAACATAGGAAATCCCTATACGGTGGCTGCGGATAAGATGACGGACAAGTCTGTCGCCGTGGCGGAGATGAGCAGCTTTCAGCTGGAGACGGTCACCCGTTTCCGTCCGAAGGTGAGCGCGGTTCTGAACTTTACGCCGGATCATCTGAACCGCCACCATACAATGGAAAATTATGTGAATGCGAAGAAAAACATTGCGAAGAACCAGACTGCGGAGGATTTCTGCATCCTGAACTATGAAGACGGTCGCACAAGGGAATTTGGAAGAAAGGTTGCCGCCCAGGTTCTATATTTCAGCAGCCAGCGTAAAATAGAGAGAGGGATTTATCTGGAAGACGGAAATATCATCTATAGGAATCCGGAAGAAATCCTTATATGCAATGTAAAAGAGCTTAAGCTCCTTGGAGTCCACAACTATGAAAACTATATGGCTGCCATTGCCATGGCAGCGGTGTACGGGGTTCCGATAGAGACAATCCGGAAGGCGGTAAAGGCATTTAAGGGCGTGGAGCACCGGATAGAGTATGTGACGGAAAAAGAAGGAGTCGCATACTACAACGATTCCAAGGGAACCAACCCGGATGCCGCAATCAAAGGCATACAGGCAATGAACCGGCCTACGGTGCTGATCGGCGGCGGATATGACAAGGGTTCTGACTACACACAGTGGATACAGTCCTTTGACGGGAATGTAAGGAAACTGATCCTTCTTGGCCAGACGAGGGAGAAGATTGCAGAGGATGCAAGGAAATGCGGGTTTTATGATTACGTTTTGGCTGACACGTTTGAAGAGGCTGTCTTGCTGGCGGCAAGAACCGCCGAGAGAGGGGATGCGGTGCTGCTGTCGCCGGCATGTGCCAGCTGGGGCATGTTTCCCAATTACGAAGTACGCGGGGATAAGTTCAAGGAGATTGTAAATTCTTTATAAGGAGTGCGTGCTTTGCAGCCAAAAAAGAAAAAGTATGACATTACGCTTCTTGCCGCTTTGCTGTTTTTGGTGGTATTTGGATTGATAATTTTATACAGCACCAGTGCTTACAATGGCGAGGTGAAATTTAACGATGCGTTCTATTACCTGAAAAAGCAACTATTTGCCACCTGCCTGGGAGCCGCCGGGATGTTCTTTGTGGCGGAGATGGACTACCGCGTATGGAAACATGCGGCGTTTCTCGGGTATTTTACGGCGATCTTGCTGGCGGTGGCAGTGCTGTTTGTGGGCGAAGAGTACAATGGGTCCAAAAGATGGCTGTCTTTGGGGCCTTTTTCATTCCAGCCGTCTGAATTTGCCAAAGTGGCGGTGATTTTGTTCCTGGCGTGCATTGTTTCAGAGAGGGCGAAGGAGATGGGGAAGTTCCGCTCTCTTTTCCGGGTGATGGTGCTGATCTTGCCAATCGTGGGGCTTGTGGGTTCCAATAATCTAAGCACTGCGATCATCATATTGGGGATTGGGGTCGTCGTCGTGTTTGTGGCGAGTCCGAAATATGGACAGTTTATCTTTATGGGTGCCCTGGGAGGCGGCTTTATGACCATCTTCCTTGCGCTTGAGAGTTACAGGCTGGAACGTCTGGAAATATGGAGGAACCCGGAAAAATTTGAAAAGGGCTACCAGACGCTCCAGGGTCTTTACGCTATCGGTTCCGGTGGGCTTTTCGGGCGCGGCCTAGGGGAGAGCGTGCAGAAACTTGGGTTTGTGCCAGAGGCGCAGAATGACATGATCTTTTCTATTATATGTGAGGAGCTGGGGCTTTTCGGGGCAGGATTTGTGCTGATCCTTTTCCTTATCCTGATCTGGAGGTTTTTTGTCATCGCAACCCACGCGCAGGATCTTTTCGGCGCTCTTATCGCCTCCGGGGCCATGGCCCATATGATGATACAGGTCATCCTGAACATTGCCGTCGTGACAAATACGATACCGAATACGGGGATCACGCTGCCATTCATAAGCTACGGAGGAACTTCGGTTGTGTTCCTGCTGCTTGAAATGGGGCTTGTACTCAGCGTGTCGAGGGTGGTACAATAAGAGGCAGGTATGTAAACTTACCGGGAGGACATACATGGAAAGAAGAAGATACGAAGATGCGGGGGGCAGGCCCCGGAGGAGAAAAAAAAAGAAAAAGAAACCACAGTTTCTGTATGCGTTTATCGTGTTCGTCCTGGGGCTTGCCATCGTGGGGCTTGGCATTATGCTCCTGTTCCGGGTGCAGACGGTTAAAATCGAGGGGAATGATTACTGCACCGACAGGCAGGTGAAGGAAATGGTTCAGAACGACAAATATTCAGTCAATTCCCTGTACATAATCGGGAAATACATGGTGGGAAGAGGAGAAGTCCTGCCCTGCCTGGAAAGCGTGAAGGTATCGCTTAAAAGTCCATGGGAAGTGAAGGTGGTCGTAAGGGAGAAAACGATTATAGGATATATGTCCGACGGAGAAGAGTACGCTTATTTTGACAAGGAAGGGCTCGTGGTATTTAAAAGCAACGGGCTGATGGAAGAAGTTCCTTTTGTTGAGGGCATTGAGGTTAAAGGAACCCGTCTCTATCAAAAGCTGGAGAGCAGCGAGGCCGGGATTTTCGAGGAGATATTGGAAACGTCAAGGGAGCTTAAGAAATATAGCCTTACAGCGGAGAAGATATTGTGCAGGAATGGAAATATATACCTGAAACTGGAAAAAGTATACGTAAACCTTGGGAAATCGGTATCTGCAGATAAGGTTGCACAGATTCCCCCCATCCTGGAAAAGCTTGGGAGGAAGAAAGGAATGCTGCATTTAGAAAATTATTCGGAGGATCAGGGAACCGTTACTTTTAACAAAGGAGAAACTTTAAAAGAAAAATAAGAAAAATTACGTAATTCTATTGATATTTTGCACAAAAGCCTATATTATATAGTATATATGGAAAAGTGCATGTATTGGATTATTCTATACATGAGATGTATATATTAAGGAAGACGAAGGAGGAGAAACCCTTGCTAGAAATTAAAACGAACGAATCGGAAGCAGCGGCAAAGATAATTGTTGTTGGAGTAGGCGGAGGCGGTAATAATGCTGTGAACCGCATGATTGATGAACAGATTGCCGGTGTGGAGTTTATTGCGGTTAATACAGACAAGCAGGCGCTTCAGCTGAGCAAAGCACCGACGCTCATGCAGATTGGGGAAAAGATCACGAAAGGGCTTGGCGCGGGTGCAAAGCCTGAGGTTGGAGAAAAGGCGGCGGAAGAGAGCGAAGAAGAGATTTCAGCAGCGCTTAAGGGTGCGGATATGGTCTTCGTCACCTGCGGAATGGGCGGCGGAACCGGAACCGGAGCGACCCCCGTAGTTGCACGCATCGCGAAGGGGCAGGGAGCCCTGACGGTAGGAGTCGTGACAAAGCCGTTCCGTTTCGAGTCAAAGGCACGTATGAACAATGCACTTTCCGGCATTGAGAAGTTAAAAGAAAATGTGGACACGCTGATCGTCATCCCAAATGACAAGCTGCTGGAGGTTGTGGACAGGCGCACGACGATGCCGGAGGCATTGAAGAAGGCCGACGAGGTGCTGCAGCAGGGTATCCAGGGAATCACGGACTTGATTAATGTGCCGTCTCTTATCAACCTTGACTTTGCGGATGTGCAGACCGTTATGACGGACAAGGGCATTGCCCATATCGGTATCGGTCAGGGGCGCGGCGACGACAAGGCTCTCGAGGCCGTTAAGCAGGCAGTGGCAAGTCCGCTTCTTGAGACGACGATTGCAGGGGCTTCCCATGTCATTATCAATGTAACCGGAGACATCACTCTGATGGATGCGTCCGATGCGGCGGAGTTTGTGCAGGATCTGGCGGGAGAAGATGCAAATATCATCTTTGGAGCGATGTATGATGATTCCAGGACAGACGAGGCTACGATTACGGTTATCGCCACAGGGCTTCACAATGTGGGAGGAGCCGCGTCGAAACTGAAGACGAGGCTGGAGACACAGAGGCCGGGTCAGCAGCCTTTTGAGGGCTATGACAAGCATGTAGGCCTGAAGGCTTCGCCGATTCAGCAGCAGCAGGCTCCGAAATTGGATCTTGGCATGGTGCCGACAAGAGCCACCAGCTCTGTCTCACAGGTTTCCAGGAGGCCGGCGGGCGGCGGTACGACCCCGACGCTGGAGACCCCGAAAGCTCCTTCGCCCAGCGTTAAGGAGCAGTCTATTAAGATTCCGGATTTCTTTAAAAAGTAAACAGTCACTCATAGAGTGGTAAGAACCGTGCGGATAATGCTATCCGCACGGTTTTTTGTCATGCTGTGTCGATAAAAACCTCTGCCGTATTTCACGGAATGACAAATTTTTCCATCCATAAGCCATATAATATGACTTGTTCAGGTACATGCAGAATAAAAAGAAAGAAGGCGGAGCGTGCAGTATGAATTATACATAGATGTATTTTTTCTTGTGAATTTTATGATGGATTTCCTGCTTCTCACATTTCTTAAGAGGATGATGCGGCTTGACGTTCCGGGATTCAGGGTTGTGCTGGGAGCATTGGCGGGGGCGGCTATCACATGCGCTTTGATCGCAATCCCGATACCGTGGGCATTTCTGAAAATCTTGTTGTTTCATGGCGCTGTGAGCATTATCATGCTGAAAACAGGATTAAATGTCAAATGGGGTCGGGAGCTTGTGAAGGCATATTTGTTTCTGTACGCCGGAGGGTTCATCCTTGGAGGGGCAATGACATTTTTCCGGCAGTATGTGAGGGATGTGAGCCTTTTCTTTGCACTTGCGCTGCTTGGGTATTATGCCGCTCTCGGGGCGTGGAACCTGGCAGAGGCTCTTGCGAGGAACAATCAGACGCACTGTACGGCTATCCTGTACAGCGGGGAGAAGACCTGCCGGCTTAAGGCGCTTATTGATACGGGGAACCGTCTGAGGGATAAGGCGACGGGGAAACCGGTCAGCATCATAGCTCCCGGCACGGCGCGTATGCTGGGATTTGACAGGGAGCATGAAAAATCCGACGGGATTCGCTTTATTTCCTATCATTCGATTGGGGAAAAGGCGGGAGTAATGCCGATATTTGAAATTGACAGGATGGATCTGGACAACGGAAGAAAGAAAACGGAGGTTCTTCGCCCGATGCTGGCAGTGTGCAGGGATGAACTGGACTCTGACAGCTATGGGATGATCTTGAATCCGGATATCTGTACCCAGAGGGCATCCCGTAATTCATGCGCCTGCGGCGCGGGCGGGCTCCGTCCGTCAAAGTATAATTGAAGGGAAGGAAGAGTATGATAAACGCAGCAATGAAAGGACAGGTAAAGTTTCCGGTATTCGAAAATCTCAAGGCGTTTTTGTTTGCGGAAACCAATGAAGTACACTACATCGGGGGAGCCGATGTCCTCCCGCCGCCGCTTGAGCAGGACGAGGAGACGGAAGCCATCCGGATGCTTGGGGAGCCTGACTCGGAAAGGGCAAAAAACCTTCTGATAGAGCACAACCTGCGCCTGGTGGTATACATAGCAAAAAAATTCGACAATACCGGGGTGGGGGTAGAGGATTTGATCTCCATCGGAACAATTGGGCTTATCAAGGCAATCAATACATTTAACCCGGAGAAAAATATAAAGCTTGCCACGTATGCGTCAAGATGCATCGAGAATGAGATCCTTATGTATTTGAGGAGGAATAACAAGACAAAACTGGAGGTGTCCATAGACGAGCCGCTGAATGTGGACTGGGACGGGAACGAGCTGCTCCTGTCGGACATTCTCGGCACGGAGGAGGATACCATCTACCGCAATCTGGAAAATGAAGTGGAGCAGAAACTTCTTATAAAGGCTATCGGGAGGCTGTCGGGAAGAGAGCGCAAGATCGTCCAGATGCGGTTTGGGCTTGGGATGCCGGACGGAGAGGAGAAGACGCAGAAAGAGGTGGCTGATATCCTGGGAATCTCCCAGTCGTATATCTCACGGCTGGAGAAAAAGATTATGCAAAGACTTAAGCGCGAAATGGTGAAATATTCTTAAAAAAGTGCTACAATAAAAGAAAAAGGAGTTGTGGGTATGAAACTTACTTTTATTGGAGCGGACCACGAGGTAACAGGGAGCTGCCATCTTCTTCAGGCGTGCAATAAAAACATCCTGGTTGACTATGGCATGGAGCAGGGGCCGGATCTCTATGAGAATCAGGAGATACCTGTCACTGCGGGGGATATTGACTATGTGCTTTTGACCCACGCGCATATTGACCATTCGGGCCTTATACCCCTGCTTTGCAAGCATGGGTTTGAGGGGGAGATCATCACTACGTTCGCCACCTCGGATTTGAGCAGCATCATGCTGCGTGACAGTGCTCACATTCAGGAATTTGAGGCGGAATGGCGCAACCGTAAGGCAAGGAGGAGCGGCGCTCCGGAGTATGAGCCGCTTTACAGCATGGAACACGCAGACGCGGCGATCCGCCTGCTGCACCCGCTGGACTATAACCAGAGGGTGACGCTGTGCGACGGGATAGAAGTGCGGTTCAATGACATGGGGCATCTTCTTGGCTCATCGTCAATTGAGGTGTGGGTGACGGAGAAACAGATCACGAAAAAGATTGTATTTTCTGGAGACGTGGGGAATACGAACCAGCCGATCATCAAAGAGCCTCAGAAAGTGGAGATGGCGGACTATATCGTCATCGAGTCCACCTACGGGAATCGGATTCATTCCGCGGAAAAGCCGGATTACGTAGGGGAATTTACAAAAATCCTAAGGGAGACTTTCGCAAAGGGAGGAAACGTGGTCGTTCCGTCTTTTGCGGTGGGGCGCACCCAGGAGCTTTTGTACTTTATCCGGGAGATCAAAGAAAAGAATCTTGTGCCGGAATATCCCGGATTTGAGGTTTATGTAGACAGCCCGCTGGCAGTGGAGGCAACCAGGGTATTTAATAAAAACGTCCAGTCCTGCTTTGACGAGGATGCGATGGAGCTTATCCATAAGGGAATCAACCCCCTGCTCTTCCCGGGTCTTAAGACGTCGATCACAAGCGATGATTCCAGGATGATCAATTTTGACGAGAAACCGAAAGTCATCCTCTCCGCGTCGGGAATGTGCGAGGCAGGGCGTATCCGCCACCATCTGAAACATAACCTGTGGAGGAGCGAGAGCACCATCTGCTTTGTAGGGTACCAGGCGGTGGGAACACTTGGAAGGAAACTGATCGAAGGGGCGGAAAGCGTGAAACTGTTCGGTGAGAATGTAGAGGTCAACGCAAAGATCGTGACACTCAAGGGAATAAGCGGACATGCGGATATGAACGGCCTTCTGGACTGGCTGTCAGGGTTCACGATGAAACCGGAGCATGTGTTTGTCGTACACGGGGAAGACCATGTGACGGATGAATTTGCCCAGACGATCACAGAAAAGTTCGGATATCCCGCCATGGCCCCGTATTCCGGGGGATGTGTGGACCTTGCCACGGGAGAGATTCTCTCGGCAGGCATCCCGGCTCCGAAGAAAGCGGCGGAGAAACCGGCGGATATGCGGAAAAAGACGACATTCCAGCGGGTTATCGCAGCGGCGAAACGGCTGCTTGACGTTGTGTACCGCAACGAAGGGCTTGCGAACAAGGAGCTTGCCAAGTTTGAGACGCAGATACATAACCTTGCGGACAAGTGGGACAGATAGAATGTCAAGGAGTAAAAGTTTTTTTATTTTCCTTGTATGGGGAATAAGTCATGTCCAGATGGAGAAAATCCTACTAGATGAAATTTATCTGGTAGGAGGTTCTCATTATGGCACAGGGAAAAGTAGAAATATGCGGCGTGAATACAGCAAAGCTTCCGGTCCTCAGGGAAGAGGACAAGGAAGCTTTGTTTGCGAGGATAAAAAAGGGAGACCGGCAGGCAAAGGAAGAGTATATCAAAGGGAATTTAAGGCTCGTTCTGAGCGTCATCAAGAGATTCGGGGCAAGCAATGAAAATCCGGACGACCTGTTCCAGATCGGCTGCATCGGGCTTATCAAAGCAATCAATAATTTCAATACGGAACTGGATGTGAAATTCAGTACCTACGCCGTGCCAATGATCATAGGGGAGATCAGGCGTTACATGCGGGATAACAACAGTATACGGGTGAGCCGTTCCCTGCGTGACACGGCGTATAAGGCAATCTATGCCAAGGAAAACTATGTGAAACAGCACCAGAAAGAGCCTACGGTGCAGGAAATTGCCCAGGAGATCGGGATATCGAAAGAAGACATTGTGTTTGCCCTGGACGCCATACAGGCGCCTATGAGCCTGCAGGAACCTGTTTACAATGACGGCGGGGATGCGCTCTACGTCATGGATCAGCTGAGCGATACAAAGAACAAAGAGGAAAAATGGGTGGAAAACCTCTCCCTCGAGGCGGCGATGGAGCATCTGAGCGACCGGGAGCGGCATATTATACAGCTGCGCTTTTTTGAAGGGAGGACACAGATGGAGGTTGCCGGGGATGTGGGAATCTCCCAGGCGCAGGTCAGCCGCCTTGAGAAAAATGCCCTGCGGGCCATGAGGCAGTATCTGAGCTGAGGCAGGAGAAGCCGAAATCAAATTTATGCTGCCCGCACAGGTTTATACGGGAGGCTGCCATTTTTTGCAGGCAGCCTCTTGAAATTTTTTCCGGTTCATACTATTATGATTCTGACGGAGGAGACAGACTATGATAAAAGCATGTATATTTGACCTGGACGGAACGCTTACGGATACGATCGACTCGCTGGCGTATTCTGTGGGGGAGACGCTTAAGGAGATGGGGCTTAAGCCCATCACGAAAGCGCAGTGCCAGAGTTTTGTGGGAAACGGGGCAAAATATCTTCTTGACAAGGCTCTGCGCGCTGCCGGGGACACGGATGCGGACCGGCTTAACGAGGCGATGGAGATATACGGGAGAATATTTGACGAAAACTGTACATATCATGTAACAGCCTACCGCGGGATTGAACGGATGATAGAGAAACTAAAAGAAAAAGAAGTAAAACTGGCAGTGCTGTCAAATAAGCCCCACAGGCAGACGGTCAAGGTGGCGCAGGAAATCTTTGTAGGAGACGTCTTTGACGCTTTGCAGGGCCAGCAGGAAGGGATTCCAAGAAAGCCTTCGCCGGAGGGGATTTATGCGATCCTTGAAAAACTTGGCGTATCAAAGGAAGAGTGCCTGTATGTGGGAGATTCGGAGGTGGACGTGGCGACAGGAACCGCTGCCGGAACAAAGACCGTCAGCGTAGCGTGGGGATTTCGGACGGAGGATCAGCTGAGGGCGGCAGGAGCGTCTCTTATCATCCGCAGCCCGGAAGAGTTACTGGGATTGATTTAAAAATCATAGAAAAGAAAGGAGGACAGTCAGAGATGTATGAGTATGATGAAGAATGCCTGAGAGCCTTTTTGAAAAGCCAGTCCAGGCTGTTCGACGAGCCGGTTGCGGAGACGCTTGAGGAGGCGGAGGCCTTCCTGGAGGACTGCATGGCGGCAGTTGTAAACAGCATCGACGAAGTGCGGGAATTTCTGGAGGAAGAAGGGCTTGACGTGGACAGTATGTCGGCGGAGGAGCTTGAGGAAGCCTCGGAAGTGTTTGCCGTCCCGGGCGGAAGATATTTAATCGTAGAGGGCTGATATAAAAAAGCCATAGCTGCCTATTTGGCGGCTATGGCTTTTTCTAAGGCTTCGTCAATCGCTTCCGCAATAATCTGGGAAGTGTAGGGATGGTCGCTTGAATATTCAAGGTTCTCAAGAGACTGATTGTCATAAACCTGCTCGGCGATGTCCTCGATGGTAGGCTGGATGAGAGGATACATGGTAGTTACCGCCTCATCGAGATTTGAGAAACGGATGGAGTTGATATGCGATTCATCCACGGTGACCTCCACTTCAAGAGCGGTGTTGTTAAGGGTCACCGTCGAGGTGTAGATGCCCGGAATGTATTTTTCAACATCTGCGGAGGCCTCCTCGTGCCTCGGGCGGAACATAAAGATTAACAGTGCGACCAATACTATTGCTAAAACTGCGAAAACGGCAGTGTATACAATTTCTTTCATATGCAGTACGACGATTTTTGTTCTGGAACTCATAGTGTCCTCCTTAAAAGTCCTTGGAATGGTGTTCTCTATAATGTATGAAGGAACGGATAAAATTATGCGCCGGTATTTTTGGAGTGAAATGTGCGTGACAAAACGCAGGCTTTCCTGTAGAATGTAGAAGAGAAAAAATGGGGTGAGAAAATGTTTATTATTGCAGGCCTTGGAAATCCGACCCTTCGGTATGAGGGAACGAGGCATAATGTGGGATTTGACGTTATAGATCTGCTTGCGGACAAATATAATATAGCGGTAGATACAAGGAAAGGGCGCGCGCTCATTGGAAAAGGAATCATTGAGGGGCACAAGGCAATCCTTGCGAAACCTCAGACTTATATGAACTTAAGCGGCGAGAGCATAAGGAGCCTTGCGGATTATTATAAGATTGACGAAGAAGAGGAGCTTATCGTCCTTTATGACGACGTGAGCCTTGATATAGGGCAGCTAAGGATCCGGAAGAAAGGCAGCGCAGGGGGGCACAACGGGATTAAGAGCATCATCCAGCATCTTGGCACCGATGTTTTTATGAGGGTCAAGATAGGGGTAGGCGAAAAACCGAAGAAATATGACCTGGCAGATTATGTATTGGGCCATTTTACAAAAGCGGAGAGGGAGCAGATGGAAGAGGGGTACGAAAACTGCGTAAAAGCTGTGGGCATGATGCTAAATGGAGGCACCGACGCAGCTATGAATGAATATAACAGGAAAGTGAAACCGAAGGAGGCGTAAAGGTGCGGGCGTTATCGGAGCCGCTCAGGGAGCTGGCGGAATTTGAGGAACTGTATAAGATCAGACGGGAAAAGGCAGGGATGGCAAGGCTGTGCGGCTGCGTGAACTCCCAGAAGACACATATGATGTATGCGCTGGGCGACGGCTGTAAATACAGGGTTATCGTCTGTTACAGCGAGCCGGCGGCGAAACAGGTTTACGAAGAGTATCATTTCCTGGATGCGGACACCTATCTGTATCCGGCAAAAGATCTGCTGTTTTACCAGGCGGATCTTCGCAGCAAGGAGCTGGTGAGCGAGAGGATGAAGGTGCTGCGCCTGGCATGTATGGGAGAGCCGGTGACCATCGTCACAAGTTTTGACGCCCTTATGGATCTTCTTGCGCCGAAGGAGGCGCTGGCAGGGAGGGTCATCCGCATCGGCAGCGATTCGTCCGTTGACATGGCAGAGCTTACGGAGAGGCTTGTGAGAAACGGCTATGAGAGAGAGGCGCAGATCGCGGGTCCGGGGCAGTTTGCAGTGCGGGGAGGCATACTGGACGTGTACCCGCTTACGGAGGAGCAGCCTGTCAGGATCGAGCTGTGGGGGGATGAGGTGGATTCGATCCGCAGCTTTGACCCGGAATCCCAGAGGTCTGTTGAGAATCTTTCGGAGATTATGATCTACCCGGCAGCGGAGTTCCCGGAGGAGGGGGAGAGAGGCATATCCTTCCTGGAATACTTCGGAAGGGATGAAACGCTGATTTTCCTGGATGAGCCGGCCCGCCTTTTAGAGAAAGGAAGGGGCGTGGAGGAAGAATTTACGGAGGCGCAGAAACGCAGGGTCGAGAGCGGCTATGAGGTGACGGATGCCGAGGCAAGGCTTTATACGGCTAAAGAGGTGGCGGCTCTTATCAATACTTACAGCAGCATCGGATTTTCCGCTCTTGAGATGCGCCTTAAGGAGTTTGAGGTGAGGAGGACGTTCGGAATCCAGACGAGAAGCGTAAGCTCCTATAACAACAGCTTTGAGCTGCTGACCCAGGACCTTAAGCGGCTGAAGAGAAACGGATACAGGGTTGTGCTGATGTCCGGCTCCCGGACGAGGGCGAAACGGCTGGCGGAAGATTTGAGAGACTATAACCTCAGCAGCTTTTACAGCGACGATACGGAGCGGGAAGTGAGGCCGGGGGAGATCATGACGGTCTATGGCCATGTGGCGGAGGGGTATGAGTACCCGCACCTTAAGTTCACGGTCATTTCGGAGACAGATATTTTCGGAAAGGCAAAAAAGAAAAAGAAACGCCGCACCTATGAGGGCAGGAAGATCCAGAGCTTTGCAGAACTGCGCCCCGGGGATTATGTCGTGCATGAAAGCCACGGGCTGGGGATCTATCAGGGGATTGAAAAGATAGAGGTAGATAAGATATCCAAAGACTATATGAAGATATCCTATGCCAAGGGGGGCAACCTTTATATTCCCGCCACCCAGCTTGACCTGATCCAGAAGTACGCCGGGGCGGATGCCAGAAAGCCGAAGCTGAACCGCCTAGGCGGGCAGGAGTGGAAACGGACAAAGAGCCGTGTAAAGAGCGCGGTGAAGGAAATCGCGAAAGACCTGGTGGAGCTTTACGCGGCGCGGCAGAAGAAGGAAGGCTACCAGTACGGGGAGGATACGGTATGGCAGCGGGAATTTGAGGAGATGTTCCCTTTTGAGGAGACGGAAGACCAGCTCCTTGCCATCGAGGCGGTGAAGCGGGATATGCAGAGCAAAAAGATTATGGACCGCCTGATATGCGGCGACGTAGGCTACGGAAAGACGGAGATTGCCATTCGTGCGGCGTTTAAGGCGGTACAGGAAGATAAGCAGGTGGTGTACCTCGTGCCCACGACGATACTGGCGCAGCAGCATTACAATACGTTTTTGCAGAGAATGCGTGACTTCCCGGTGCGGGTGGATCTGATGTGCAGATTCCGCACGGGGGTGCAGCAGAAAAAGACGGTGGAGGACTTGAAAAAGGGACTTGTGGATATCGTGATCGGAACCCACAGGGTGCTGGGAGATGATTTGAAATTTAAGGACCTTGGCCTGCTCATCATTGACGAGGAGCAGCGTTTCGGCGTACAGCACAAGGAAAAGATAAAAAAGATGAAAGATAACGTGGATGTGATGACGCTGACGGCGACTCCTATTCCACGGACGCTCCATATGAGCCTCATCGGGATCCGGGATATGAGCGTCCTGGAGGAGGCTCCGGGAGAGCGGATGCCGATCCAGACTTATGTCATGGAATACAATGACGAGATGGTGAGGGAGGCCATTGAGCGGGAGTGCGCCAGGCAGGGGCAGGTGTATTATGTATATAATCGTGTGGAAGATATCAAGGAAGTCACGGCGAACGTGCAGAAGCTGGTGCCGGAGCTTACGGTGGCATACGCTCACGGGCAGATGAGGGAGCATGAGCTTGAGCGGATCATGTGCGATTTCATAAACGGCGATATCGACGTGCTTGTGTCCACCACTATTATCGAGACAGGGCTTGACATCTCCAACGTGAATACAATGATCATCCATGACGCTGACCGTCTGGGTCTGTCGCAGCTCTACCAGCTCAGGGGAAGGGTGGGGCGCTCTAACCGCATGGCATACGCGTTCCTCCTTTACCGGAGGGATAAGCTGCTAAAAGAGGTAGCGGAAAAAAGGCTTGCGGCGATCAGGGAATTTACAGATCTTGGCTCCGGGATTAAGATTGCCATGCGCGACCTTGAGATCCGCGGCGCGGGAAACCTTCTGGGAGCGGAGCAGCACGGGCATATGGAGGCGGTAGGGTACGACCTCTACTGCAAGATGCTGAATGAGGCGGTGCGGTTCCTCAAGGGGGAATCGGAGGAGGAAGACTATGCCACCGCCATTGACCTGAATGTAGACGCGTATATTCCCGACAGCTATATTTCAAACGAGTATCAGAAACTGGACATCTATAAACGGATTGCGGCAATTGAGACAGAGGAAGAGATGGAGGATATGACGGACGAGCTGACAGATCGTTTCGGAGATATCCCAAAAAAAGTGGAAAAGCTCCTGGAAGTGGCGGTTTTAAAGGCGCAGGCTCACCGGGCGTATATTACGGCGGTGGAGCAAAAGGGAGACACCTTTACATTTGCCATGCTTGAGAGCGCGAAAGTCTGCCCGGAGAGGATTCCCGGGCTGATTGAGAGATACAGGGGGGCGCTGACCTTAAAGGCAGGGGATGGCGGAACCTGCTTTGTGTACCGCGAGCTGAGGAGAAACAGCAAAAACGGGCAGCAGGATGCGGTCCGGGTTGTGAAAAATGTGTTAAATGAAATAAAGGGATTGATTGAGTAGCGGAAAAAATGTATAATGAATTAGTTAACAGGTACCAAGGAGGATAGGTTGTTATGAAAAAAAGATTGTTGTTGATTGCCGCGGCAATGATGCTCTCCACGGTTTCCCTTGCAGGATGCAGTTCGCTGAAAGCCGGCGAAGTGGTTCTTAAGGTAAATGATTCGGAACTTACGGCCGACGTGGCAAACTTTTACGCAAGATATACGCAGGCTCAGTATGAGACATATTATGGCGCATACATGGGCGAGAATATGTGGAATACGGAGGCGGAAAAAGGAAAGACTTACGAGGAATCCGTAAAGTCGTCCATTCAGGAGGATCTGAAGAGGATGCTTGTTCTGGAGCAGCATATGGAAGAGTACAATGTGGCGGTTTCCGATGCGGAGAAAGAGGTCATCCGGAAAGCGGCAAAGGAATTTGACGAGGACAATCCGCTTGAGAATAAGGAAAAGCTTATGTCCGGCACAGAGACCGTGGAGCGTGTGATGACGCTGATGGCGGTCGAGCAGAAGATGCGGGATAAGATCATAGAGGGAACAGACCGGAACGTATCTGACGAGGAGGCAAACCAAAAGAGTATGGAGTACGTAATGTTCTCCTATCAGAAGACCGGGGAGGACGGCAGTTCTTCCGATATGACGGACGACGAGAAAAAAGCGGTAAGGGAGCAGGCAGATGCGTTTGCGAAGAGCGCAAAAGCGGATCAAAAGAAATTTTCAGAGCTTGCACAGGAGCAGAGCCTGGAAGTAGAGACGGCCAGCTTTGACGCTGAGGCGACGGTTCCAAATGCAGAGCTTGTAAAGGCTGCGGATGCACTGAAGGAGAAGGAAGTGACGGATGTCGTCGAGGCGGAGGCAGGATGCTATGTCGCCCGGGTTGCGAGCCTTCATGACAAAGATGCCACAGAGTCGAAAAAACAGGAGATCATCACTGGCAGGGAGAACGACCTCTTTGCCGAAGTCACGGAAGAATGGATGGATAAGGCGAAGACGGACGTCAATAAGAAAGCATGGAAAAAGATTGACTTCAACCGTCTGGGAGTTACGATGAAGCAGTCGGAAAAGGATCCTTATGCGGATGACGTGAAAACGGATGACCAGGCAGAAGACAATGCATCGTCCGGCAACTGACGGATGCAGTGACAGATGAGTATAAGACAAGCGCATGCCGGATATGGCATGCGCTTGATATCTGTAAGGGAATCAGCTGAGATAAGTGGTAAAGATGTCATTTACCAGCTTGCCGTCAGCCTTTCCCTTTACTTTTGGCATCAGCACCTTCATGATCTTCCCTTTGTCTTTCGGGGAGGGGGCCGGGATGCCGGCCTCTTTAAGGACAGCTTTGATGACTTCATGTATCTCAGCCTCAGTCATCATCTTTGGGGCGTACTCGCTGAGCACATTGAGGCGCATCGTGCATTCGGCGATGATATCCTCCCGGTCTTTGGGAGTCATGTCGAGAGTCTCCTTTATCTGCTTGATCTCTTTGAGCACAACCTGGGTTTCTTCCTCAGGAGTCAGCTCTTCCCTTTTATCAATGGCTTTATTTTTCAGAGCGGACAGAAGGAGCGACAGCGTGTCCTTTTTTTCTTTTTCGCCGGCTTTCATAGCTTTCACCATGTCGGCTCTGACTTCGTCGATTTTACTCATGATTTGTTCCTCCTTTTTTCGTTGCTACCCACGTGTTTTCTGTATCAGTTTATCAGACATGGCAGGAATTGACAAGGAGCACTTGAAATATGTGAAATATGATATAAAATGTAATATGGCAGTTTTTTGAAATGGAGATGGTTATAATATGGAAAGAATAAAGAAAAGGCATGGAGGGCAGATGGACATGCTGCACGGCTCCCTGGCAGACAAGATCGTGATGTTCGCCCTGCCTCTGGCGGCAAGCAGTATCTTACAACAGCTTTTTAATGCTGCGGATGTGGCGGTGGTGGGGAGGTTTGCAGGCAACCAGGCGCTGGCGGCAGTTGGGGGCAACAGTTCCGTCATCAACCTTCTGGTAAATCTGTTCGTGGGCTTTTCTGTCGGGGCAAATGTTGTGATCGCAAGGTATATCGGGGAGGGGAAAGAAGAAAAGATACAGAAGACGGTACATACGGTCATTGCGCTGGCGCTTATCTGCGGGGTGATATTGTCTGTTATCGGGAACGCAGCGGCAGCCCCGATCTTGTCTCTTATGAACACTCCGGAGGAAGTCCTTCCCTTGGCGACGGTATACTTAAAGATTTATTTTGGCGGGATGCCTTTCTTTATGCTGTATAATTTCGGCTCGGCAATCTTAAGGAGCGTCGGGGATACACAGAAACCGCTTTACTGCCTGATCGTTTCAGGAATCATCAACGTAGGGCTTAATCTAATCCTTGTCATTGTGTTCCATCTGGGAGTTGTGGGAGTGGCCATCGCCACCGTGACAGCGAACGGGGTAAGCGCGGCGATGGTCTTACTGTTTTTGGGCAGGAGCGCCGGGGCAATCCGCATGGATGTAAGAAAACTCGCGCTTGACAGGGAAGAAGCAGTGAAGATCGTAAAGATCGGCGCCCCCGCAGGGCTTCAGGGAATGGTATTTTCTTTTTCCAATGTCTGCATACAGTCTGCGATCAATGGTTTTGGAACAGATGCCATTGCAGGCTCCGCGGCTGCGCTGAACTACGAGTTCTTTACATTTTTCGTCACCAGCGCGTTCACCCAGGCTGCAGTCACATTTGCCAGCCAGAACTACGGCGCGGGCAGCTATGAGAGGTGCGTAAAGGTGTGGCGGATCAGCACGGCGCTGGCAATGTGCGGAACAGGGCTTTTGAGCTTTTGCTTTACGGCGGGGCACAGTTTCTTCTTGGGAATTTTTGCGGCGGATGCCGCAGCAGTGAGCTACGGGGCAGTCCGTATGTTCCACATCCAGATATTCAGCTTCCTGCCGCCTGTCTACGAGGTGACCGGCGGGGTGCTCCGGGGAATAGGATATTCTATGACTCCGGCAGTGCTCACTATGTTCGGTTCCTGCGCGGTAAGGATTATCTGGATCTACACAGTGTTCGCCTGGAGGCCTTCGCTTGAAGTATTGTTCTGGGTATATCCGTTTTCCTGGGTAATAACCATCATTTTAGTGGTGGGGGCATATTTTATTATCGGAAGAAAAGCGTTCAGAAAAATGAACGGCTGATTTTTTTATGCATATTTTCTCCAATTTTAGCAGATAATAGTAGCATATCTGAATCTGAACATGAAAACGGAGGAATTCATATGAAGGCGACAGGAATTGTACGAAGAATAGACGATCTGGGCAGGGTGGTCATCCCGAAGGAGATCCGCAGGACACTGAGGATCCGGGAGGGGGACCCGCTGGAGATTTTTACGGATCGGGAGGGCGAGATTATATTGAAAAAATATTCGCCGATCGGAGAGCTGTCTTCCTTTGCCAAACAATATGCGGAGAGCCTTTCCCAGACGATGGGGTGCCTGGTGTGTGTCTGCGATACGGACCAGATCGTGGCGGCTGCCGGAAACGGGAAAAAGGAGCTTCAGGACAAATATATAAGCAAACAGCTGGAAAGGATATTGGAAGACAGGAATTCGCTGGTTGCATCCGGGGAGGATAAAAAGTATGTTAAGATCATCACGAACCAGGAGGACGAATATGCCCATGAGGTAATCAGCCCGATACTGTGCGAGGGCGATGTGATCGGCGGAGTGATCCTTCTTGCAAAAGAGGCGAAAAAGAAATTCTCGGAGCTGGAAGAAAAGATGGCGGCATGCGCCGCAGGATTTCTTGGAAGGCAGATGGAACAGTAAGATTTTATAGAATAATCTTATCCCTTGAATCATACGTTGTATTAGATGAGGGAGGGATCAGATATATGGACAGAAGGATTCGGAAAAATCCGAAAGTTATGTGGGTGTTAAAGTCGCTGCTTGTTTCTTATGTCATTACAGGAGTGCTTCTGGTAGTGCTTGCTATGCTTTTATATAAGCTGGAGCTGAATGAGGGGATTGTGTCGGCTTCTATCGTGGGCATTTATGTGCTGTCGACCCTGGCAGGAGGATTCATTATCGGGAGGCTTGTGAGGGTGCGCCGGTTCCTCTGGGGGCTGGGGCTGGGAGTCGTCTACTTTTCCCTGCTGCTCCTCATAACTTTAGGAGTCTACAGAGGGCTTAACGGCGACGGCGCGAATCTCGTCACCACGCTGATTCTCTGCGCCGGGGGCGGAATGGGGGGCGGGATGCTGTCGTAGCCCATATCCTGCCGGTGCAAAGAAAAAAGGGATTGCAGAAATAATTCCGGGGTGATATAATGTTACGGATAAGTAGAAAGCCTGAGGGCAGCTTACGCAAAGCGGATAAGAAAAGTAGGAGGACAATATCATGAAACATGTAAAGACTTTGAATACACAGACACTGAACAACACTGTGAAAAAAGGCGGATGCGGCGAGTGCCAGACTTCCTGCCAGTCTGCATGCAAGACTTCCTGTACAGTGGGGAACCAGACCTGCGAGCAGAAGAAATAACCGTGAAGAAAATGTGATACTTGGGGGGACAGCGGTCTTTTAGCAGGTCGCTGTTTCTTGTCGTATAGGGATTTTACAGATTACAACCGAAAGGGGTAGCATTTTGATACATCAGTATAAGAACAATGGATATAATATCGTGCTGGACGTCTACAGCGGGGCGGTCCATGTGGTGGACGGGCTGTGCTATGACGTGATAGAATGCCTGAACGAGCAGAATGAGGAGCATACGCCAGAGACTCTGGGGGATGAAAAGACTTTCTGCATGCTAAAGGACAGGCTGGGCGGCAGATACATAGAGAGCGACTTAAAGGAAGCGCTGGAGGATGTGGCGGAGCTTGCCAGGGGCGGGCGCCTGTTCACAAAAGACTGCTACGAATGCCTGACTGAGGGCGTGAAGAACAGAAAAACCGTGGTAAAGGCTATGTGCCTGCATATTGCCCATGACTGCAACCTTGCCTGTAAATACTGCTTTGCCGAAGAGGGAGAGTATCATGGGAGGCGGGCGCTCATGACTTATGATGTGGGAAAGAAAGCGCTTGACTTTTTGATTGCAAATTCCGGGAACCGCAGAAACCTCGAGGTAGACTTTTTCGGCGGAGAGCCGCTTATGAACTGGCAGGTGGTAAAGGATCTGGTGGCTTACGGAAGAGAGCAGGAAAAGATCCATGACAAGCATTTTCGGTTTACGGTGACGACGAACGGAGTGCTGCTTGACGGTGAGATACAGGAATTCATAAACCAGGAGATGGATAACGTTGTGCTGAGCCTTGACGGGAGGCGGGAGGTCAATGACCGGATGCGGCCTTTCAGAAACGGGAAAGGCAGCTATGACCTGATTGTGCCGAAGTTTCAGGAACTTGCAGAAAGCCGGGGGCAGGAGCGGTATTACGTGCGCGGCACGTTTACCCGGGAGAACCTTGACTTTTCCAATGATATCCTGCATTTCGCGGATCTTGGGTTCAGGCAGATGTCCATTGAGCCGGTAGTGGGGGACGAGTCCGATCCTTATGCCATCCGCGGGGAGGATCTTCCGGTGATTATGGAGGAGTACGACAAGCTGGCGAAGATTATGATTGAGCGGGAAAAGTCAGGAAAAGGTTTTAATTTCTTTCATTTTATGATAGACTTAGAGGGTGGGCCGTGCGTGGCGAAGAGATTGTCCGGGTGCGGCTCGGGAACGGAGTACCTGGCGGTGACGCCCTGGGGGGATATCTATCCCTGCCACCAGTTCGTAGGCCAGGAGGAGTTCCTTATGGGCAATGTGGACGAAGGAGTTGTAAGGCCGGAGATTGCGGATGATTTCAGAAACTGCAATGTCTATACGAAAGAAAAGTGCAAAAATTGTTTTGCTAAGTTTTACTGCAGCGGCGGCTGCATGGCGAATGCGTACAACTTTCACGGTACGATACAGGATGCTTACGATATCGGATGCGAGATGCAGAGAAAGCGCGTAGAATGTGCGATTATGATGAAAGCGGCATTGGCTGAATAATTTTTGATGGAGAGGAAGAGAGACATGAAGAAAAGCAGAGGCATACTAAGCCTTATATTGACGGTAGTCCTGATTGCATTTCTCGGGTTTACGACGGCTGTCGGAATCGGGAAGGGTCACTCAGGAGCAGCAGAAAATATCAAGCTGGGGCTTGACCTGGCAGGAGGCGTGAGCATTACTTATCAGGTAAAGGATGACAATCCGACGGAGAGCCAGATGAGCGATACCATTTACAAGCTTCAGCGGCGTGTGGAGCAGTACAGCACGGAGGCGACGGTATATCAGGAGGGTTCTGACAGGATCAACATCGAGATCCCGGGCGTGACGAATGCCAATGAGATTTTGGACGAGCTTGGAAAGCCGGGTTCCCTTGAGTTTAAGACAGAGGACGGCACCACGGTCATTACCGGCTCGGATGTGAGCACTGCGTCTGCAAAGTCAGGCCAGGACAAGATGGGAAACCAGGAGTATTCTGTTGAGCTGAACCTTAATAAAGAAGGTAAGGAGAAGTTTGCGGAGGCCACGGAGGCCAACGTCGGAAAGATTATCTCCATCATTTACGACGGGGAGACGATCAGCGACCCGAAAGTAAATTCGGCGATTCCGGACGGTGTTGCCTACATTACAGGAAACTTTACATTTGAAGAGGCAGAGAACCTAGCGTCCACCATCCGTATCGGAGGGCTTCAGCTGGAGCTTGAAGAGCTGCGGTCCAACGTAGTGGGAGCACAGCTCGGGGAGCAGGCGGTCTCCACAAGCCTTAAGGCGGGCCTTATCGGCATCATCCTCGTATTTCTGTTTATGATACTGGCATATCTTTTGCCGGGTCTTGCATCCTCGCTGGCGCTTATCATCTACACGGAGCTTGTGATGATCATCCTGAATGCGTTTGAGGTGACCCTTACGCTGCCGGGAATCGCGGGTATCATCCTGAGCATCGGCATGGCGGTTGACGCAAACGTTATTATATTTGCCCGCGTGAAGGAAGAGATGGCGCGGGGAAAGAGCGTGAGGAATTCTCTGAAGACCGGTTTCCAGAAAGCCATGTCGGCTATCGTGGACGGCAACGTTACGACGCTTATCGCGGCGGCGGTGCTCTGGCTCAGGGGCTCCGGTTCTGTGAAGGGCTTTGCACAGACGCTTGCCATCGGTATCATCGTGTCCATGTTTACGGCGCTGGTAGTCACAAGGCTGATTATTTTTGCGTTCTATGCAGTGGGCTTAAGGAGCGAAAAGCTCTATTACCGTCCCCGCAAGGAACTTAAATCTATAGATTTCCTGAGCAAAAAGGCAGTATGTTTTGGGATATCCATTGCTGTGATCGTGGCAGGATTTGCGTTTATGGGCGTGAACAGCGGAAGGGGCCAGGGAGCGTTTGAGTACAGCCTGGAGTTTGAGGGAGGTACTTCTACCACCGTTCCGTTTGAGAAAGACTATACGATTGACGAGATTGACAAGGAAATCGTACCGGTTGTGGAGAAAGTGACCGGGGATAACAACGTGCAGACCCAGAAAGTGGCGGGCAGCAAGCAGGTGATCATCAAGACGAGGACTTTGGAGCTTGACCAGCGCGAGGCGCTGAATAAGGCGCTGGTAGATGAATTCGGCGTAAAGGCGGAAGAGATCACGGCGGAAAACATCAGCTCCACAGTAAGCAATGAGATGAGGCAGGATGCGGTGATCGCCGTTATCATAGCTACGATCTGCATGCTCCTTTATATCTGGTTCCGGTTCAAAGACATCCGGTTTGCAACCAGCGCGGTTGCAGCGCTTCTCCATGACGTGCTCGTGGTGCTGGCGTTCTATGCGGCGGCGAGGGTGTCTGTCGGAAACACGTTTATTGCCTGTATGCTGACGATTGTAGGCTACTCGATCAATGCGACCATCGTTATCTTTGACCGTATCCGTGAGGAGATGCATTATATGACGAGGACGACGGATTTGAAGGATTTGGTAAATAAGAGCATTACCCAGACATTGACGAGAAGCATTTATACCTCTCTTACGACTTTTGTAATGGTTGCGGTGTTATTTGTCCTGGGAGTCAGCTCCATCAGGGAATTTGCGCTGCCGCTTATGGTCGGCATCGTATGCGGCGGATATTCTTCCGTGTGCATCACCGGCGCGCTCTGGTATGTGATGAAGACGAGAGTAAAAGCGGCAAAGAAATAGATATAGCTTTGGCGGCGTGATGACAGCCATTGCCATGTGAGGTGGCGATGGCTGTCATTTGTTGTACGGATGGAGGAGAAGAGATGGAAAGATGGACGATTTTAAGGAAAGGTGCTGATTTTGAAAGGATTGGAAAAAAGTTCCGTATCAGCCCAAGGCTGGCATGCCTGATCCGCAACCGGGATATTGTCGGAGACGAGGAGGTGAGGCAGTACCTTTACGGAACACTGGCAGACCTTTATGACGGAGGCCTCATGAAAGATATGGACAGGGCGGTGCGTATCTTGAAAGAGAAGATTCAGGGAAAGAAGAAGATACGGGTAATCGGGGATTATGACAGCGACGGCGTGAACTCTGCGTACATACTTTCAAGCGCCCTTAAAAGGTTGGGAGCGGATGCGGACACGGATATCCCTGACAGGATGAAGGACGGTTACGGTCTGAATGTCCGCCTGATTGAAAAGGCGCATGAGGACGGGATTGACACGATCCTTACCTGCGACAACGGGATTGCCGCAAAGGAAGAAATCCGTTACGGGAAAAGCCTTGGCATGACGGTTATCGTTACGGACCACCATGAAGTGCCTTTTGAGGAGGGAGATGAAGGGAAATGCTTTATCCTGCCGCCTGCGGACGCGGTGGTGGATCCGAAGCGGGAGGACTGCCCCTATCCGTTTAAAGGGCTGTGCGGCGCTGCGGTGGCGTACAAGCTGGCAGAAAAGGTGTATGAGAGTTTCGGGAGGGAAACAGGGGAGATAGAAGACCTTATTGAAAATGTTGCCATCGCCACAGTGACGGATGTGATGGAGCTTGTGGGAGAAAACCGCATCTTTGTAAGGGAAGGCTTAAAAAGAATCCGGTTTACGGAAAATCCGGGACTCAGGGCGCTTCTTGCATGTACCGGAACCGAGGAGAAGGAGATTGGGTACTATCATGCGGGATTCGTGATCGGCCCGTGCCTCAATGCCGGGGGGAGGCTCGCCACTGCAAAACAGGCGCTGAGGCTCTTTGAGACGGAAGATAAGGAAGAGGCGCTCAGGCTGGCGGAAGGGCTTAAGGAGCTGAATGAAGAGCGCAAAGACATGACGGAAAAGGCGGTGGATGAAGGAACGGATATAATAGAAAGCACAGATGTGGGGAAAGATAAGGTTCTGCTCCTCTATCTTCAGGACTGCCATGAGAGCATTGCGGGAATCGTGGCGGGGAGGATCCGGGAGCGTTTCCACAAACCGGCCTTTGTCCTGACAGACGCGGTGCAGGAGGCGAAAGGCTCCGGGCGTTCCATTGAGGCGTACCATATGTACGAGGAGCTGAACCGGTGCAGCGAATATCTCACAAAGTTCGGGGGGCACAAGCTTGCAGCGGGATTTTCCCTGAAAAAGGAATATATAGGATTGCTGCGGCAGAAACTAAATGAGAACTGTGTGCTGACAGAGGAAGAAATGGCAGAAAAAGTAGTGATTGACATGGAGATGCCTTTTTCATGCGTTACAGAGGAGCTGATCCGGGAGCTGGAGCTTTTAGAACCCTGCGGGAACGGCAATAAGAAACCGGTTTTTGCCAGGAGGAACGCGGCGATTCTGAGCGGCAGGGTGCTCGGAAAGAACGGAAACGTGCTGAGGCTGAGGATGGACGACACAACAGCATCGGTGGAGGCAGTCTATTTCGGAGATATCGGCGGGTTTACTGCCTGCCTGGAGGAAAAATACGGCAAAGGGGCATGGGAAGAGATGCTGCGGGGGCGAAAGAGGGATATGGAGCTGACGGTGACGTATTATCCGAAAATAAATGAATATCAGGGGAGGAGGAGCGTCCAGATTGTGATTACGCATTATAAATAGGGCGTAAAGGGCGCAATATTCGGTAATATTCCTATGCGGAATTGTTTGAAAATCGTGCCGGAAGATGCTATACTGTAATATGTGTAATTTTACAAAAGAAACGGAGAGATATTTATGAAACCTATAGAAGAATATGTAAGGAGCATTCCGGATTTCCCGGAGCCGGGAATTATTTTCAGAGACGTGACAAGTGTCCTGCAGGATGCAGAAGGCCTGCGCCTGTCTATTGACCTGATGCAGGAAAAGCTGAAAGGCGTGGATTTTGACGTTATCGTAGGGCCGGAGTCCAGAGGATTTATCTTCGGAGTGCCGATTGCTTACAATCTTCACAAGCCATTCGTGCCAATCCGAAAAAAAGGGAAACTCCCCTGTGAGACAGCGTCCATAGAGTACGCGCTTGAGTACGGCACAGCGGAGATTGAGATTCATAAAGATGCCGTCAAGGAAGGGCAGAGGGTCGTGATCATCGATGACCTGATGGCGACAGGCGGCACCAACGAGGCTATGGTAAAGCTGATTGAGGGGCTTGGGGGAAAGGTCGTAAAGTGCGTGTGCCTGATGGAGCTTGCCGGGCTTGAGGGAAGAAAGAGGCTTTCAGGGTATGACGTGGATTCCGTGATCATATACCCGGGGAAATAAAATGTTTGGGAGAGTTGTTATAGAAATTGACAGAGGAAGGAGGAGAGCCTATGCCTGATGAAAAGAACAGACAGGAATCAGCCCAGGGAACGTTGCGTCCGTCTTCGCTTATGGAAGACCTTGCGCTTGGTCTTGAAGTGGTGGACGGACATGCGATCAAATCGCCGAAAGACTACGAAGATCCGGATAAGCTCTATGACATGCTGATCGCATGCATCCGGAAGTATCATCCGTCTACGGATGTCAGCATGATATCCAAAGCGTACCATCTGGCAAAGAAGGCTCACGGGGAGCAGTTCCGCAAATCCGGAGAGCCTTATATCGTGCATCCTCTGTGGGTAGCCATCATCCTTGCGGAGCTTGAGATGGATAAAGAGACCATCGCTGCGGGAATGATGCATGATGTCATTGAAGATACAAAGATTGGCGAAGAGAAACTGAAAAAGGAATTTGGCGAGGACGTCCTCTTTCTTGTGGACGGCGTGACAAAGCTGGGGCAGCTGTCGTATTCTTCCGACAAGCTGGAGGTGCAGGCCGAGAGCCTGAGGAAGATGTTCCTTGCCATGGCCAAGGATATCCGTGTTATTATCATCAAGCTTGCCGACCGCCTGCACAATATGCGGACGCTTCAGTTTATGACACCTGCAAAGCAGAAGGAAAAGGCGAAAGAGACGATGGACATCTATGCGCCCATCGCACAGCGTCTCGGGATTTCCAAGATAAAGACGGAGCTTGATGACCTGTCTTTAAAATATTCCCAGCCGGAGGTGTTCTTTGACCTGGTGGAGCAGATCAATGCAAGGAAGACGGAGCGGGAAGAGTTTGTGGACCAGATTGTAAAGGAAGTGTCCTGCCACATGAAGAATTCCAACATCAAGGCTGACGTGAGCGGCAGGGTAAAGCATTTCTTCAGCATTTACAAAAAGATGGTCAACCAGGATAAGACCGTGGATCAGATCTACGATCTGTTTGCGGTGCGGATTATCGTGGATTCCGTAAAAGACTGCTATGGGGCGCTGGGAGTCATCCATGAGCTTTACACTCCGATTCCGGGGCGCTTTAAAGATTATATCGCGATGCCAAAGCCGAATATGTACCAGTCGCTCCACACGACGCTGATGGGAACCGGGGGCCAGCCCTTTGAGATTCAGATACGCACGGTGGAGATGCACAAGACGGCGGAGTACGGTATCGCAGCCCATTGGAAATATAAAGAGTCCAATGACGGCAAGAAAAATATAAAGGTTCAGGAGGAAGAGAAACTCAGCTGGCTGAGGCAGATTCTGGAGTGGCAGAGGGATATGTCGGATAACCGCGAGTTTTTAAATCTCCTGAAGGGGGATCTTGACCTTTTTGCGGAAGATGTCTACTGTTTCACGCCCCAGGGCGATGTGAAGAACCTGCCGAACGGTTCCACGCCCATCGACTTTGCCTATGCGATACACAGCGCGGTAGGCAATAAGATGGTGGGGGCAAGGGTAAATGGAAAGCTTGTGACCATCGATTACAAGATTCAGAACGGCGACAGGATTGAGATCCTTACCTCCCAGAACTCCAGGGGGCCAAGCCGCGACTGGCTCGGAATCGTCAAGAGCACCCAGGCAAAAAATAAGATTAACCAGTGGTTTAAAAAAGAGTTCAAGGAAGAGAATATCATCAGGGGCAAGGAGATGATTGCAGGCTACTGCAAGTCCAAATCGCTTGTGCTTGCCGATATCCTTCAGCCCCGCTATATGGAGGTCGTCCAGAATAAGTACGGTTTCAGGGACTGGGATTCCGTGCTGGCGGCGATCGGACACGGGGGCCTTAAGGAAGGCCAGGTAGTGAACCGGCTGGCGGAAGAGTACGGGAAAGAGCATAAGCAGGAGATTACCAATGAGGTGGTTCTTGAGAAGGTGGCAGAGGCGGCAAAGAATAAAGTCCACATTGCCAAATCCAAGAGCGGCATAGTAGTCAAAGGCATCGACGATGTGGCCGTGCGTTTTTCCAGGTGCTGCAACCCGGTTCCCGGGGACGAGATCGTCGGGTTTGTCACAAGGGGAAGAGGGCTTTCCATCCACCGCACGGACTGTGTGAACATGATCCATCTGACAGAGGGCGAGCGCGCCAGGCTGATTGATGCCGAGTGGGAGGAGAGCGTCGCGGAGAAGAACGGCGGGCAGTATCTGGCAGAGATTAAGATGTATGTGTATGACAGGCAGGGACTTTTGATGGAGGTCAGCAGGATCCTTACAGAGAACGGGGTGGATGTAAAATCCATGAACGTCCGCACAAGTAAACAGGGTACGGCAACCATCGAGACAGGGTTTATCGTCCATGGCAGGTCGGAGCTTGAGAAAGTGGTCATGAAACTCCGGCAGTTAGAGGGCGTGATTGATATTGAAAGGGCGACAGGGTAAGAGACGGTATGAGAGTGGAAAGGTTTGTAACAGGGATTATCAGTACCAACTGTTATCTGGTAATCAATGAGGAGACAAAGCAGACGGTGATCATTGATCCGGCGGCATGTCCGAAAAAAATCCTTGGATTTATCGAAGAGGAAGGCCTTAAGATAGAGGCAATCCTCCTGACTCACGGGCATTTTGACCATATCATGGGTATTGACGCATTTTTAGAGCATTTTGATGTGCCGGTCTATGTGCACGAAGAAGATGAGCGGGTGATGAATGATCCGGCGCTGAATCAGTCGTCCATCTATACATCCGGCTATACTTTTTCGGGAGCGCAGTACCTTAGGGATAAGCAGACGCTTGAGCTTGCGGGATATGTTTTTGAGGTGATCCACACGCCGGGACATACGTGGGGCGGGTGCTGCTACTATGTGGCGTCGGAGAATGTGCTCTTCAGCGGAGATACGCTGTTTCAGGAGTCGGTGGGAAGGACAGATTTTGAGACAAGCAGCATGTCTGACCTGATGTATTCTGTCAGGGAAAAGCTGTTTAAGCTCCCGGATGAGACACATGTCTATCCGGGGCATATGGGGGAGACGCTGATCGGACATGAGAAGACGCACAATCCTTACGTTTAAGAGGGCATACAATGATGATTCGGGTTATATGCAGCAAAGAAACCTATATCTATAACGCATATCATATGACAAAGGCTTTTTACCCGTCTGCTGAGGTGGTATCGCAGATAGAGGAAAAAGCCTCTAATTATGTAGCAGTGATTTTTGGAGAAGAAAGCCGTATCCTTATATCCGGCAGGGAGATAGCCGAATCTTTTGGGAAAGAATGGCAGAGGGCGGCAGGTGTTTCGGATGGGAAGGCGGTGAAACACATGATAGACATCACCCTGTACCATCTCCTTGAGAAAAGGGCAGGGCGCGGCCTGGCATGGGGAATCCTGACGGGAGTGCGGCCTACTAAGCTTGTCATGGCAAAGCTCACGGAAGGCATGTGCAGGGAAGATTTTCTTTCCTGGTTCGGGAGGGAATATCTGGTGAGCGCTAAAAAAGCGGAGCTTGCATGGGAGATTGCCTGCCGGGAGAAAGGGATCCTTGACCGGCTTGACTTAAAGGACGGATATAGCCTTTATGCCGGGATCCCGTTCTGTCCGTCCGTCTGCTCTTACTGCTCTTTCAGCTCGGGCTCCCTTGCGGCTTGGAGCAACCGGGGAGAAGATTATATAGACGCCCTCTGCCTGGAATTAAAGTCTGTTGCGGAGAAATCCGCAGGAAAAAAGCTCAATGCCGTCTATATAGGCGGCGGTACTCCCACAACCTTGAGCGCTCCGCAGCTTGAAAAGCTTTTGACCTGCATTGAAAAGCATTTTTCCCGGGAGAATCTTTTGGAGTATACGGTGGAGGCAGGAAGGCCGGACAGCATAACGGAAGAAAAGCTGAAAGTGATCAGGAGCCATGGGATTACCAGGATTTCCATAAATCCCCAGACGATGCAGCAGAAGACTCTCGACGCTGTCGGGAGGCGGCACACCGTGGATGAAGTGAAGAAAGCTTTTTATACAGCAAGGGAGCTTGGGTTTGACAATATCAATATGGATCTGATCGCGGGGCTTCCGGGAGAGACGGCATCGGATATGGAAGATACACTGCGGCAGATCGAGGAGCTTGCCCCGGACAGCATGACCGTCCATTCGCTGGCGGTTAAGAGGGCGGCAAGGATGGGGAATAAAGAGACGGAAGAGTATCGGAAAGTAAAGGCGGAAAGGGAGAGCCAAAAAGCAGGGCGGATAGAGGAAATGATCCGGGCGGCGGGAGAATCGGCGCGCCGGATGGAACTTTCACCGTACTATCTGTACCGGCAGAAGGATATTGCCGGGAATTTTGAAAACGTGGGCTACGCAAAGGTTGACAAAGCCGGAATATACAATATACTTATTATGGAAGAAAAACAGTCCATCATTGCGGCGGGGGCGGGGGCATCCACGAAGATCCTCTTAAAGGAGCCGGTATGCGCGCCCGGCAGCAGAAAGAAAAAGATGACAGGCATTTACCGGCAGGAAAATGTAAAAGCGATTGACGCTTACATAGACCGGGTCGGGGAGATGATTGAGCGAAAAGGAGAATGGTTATGGCGTTAAAGAAGAAACCGGTAACGGGAATGAAGGATATGATGCCTGCTGAGATGGAAATACGCGATTATGTAATCCATCTTATCAAGGAAACTTATAAAACTTTTGGGTTCCAGTCTATGGAAACCCCCTGCGTGGAGCATATCGAAAACCTGTGCAGCAGGCAGGGAGGAGACAATGAGAAACTGATCTTTAAGATTTTAAAGCGCGGGGAAAAGCTTAAGCTCGACACGGCGAAGGAGGAGCAGGATCTGGTTGACGGAGGGCTTCGCTATGATCTTACCGTGCCTCTTGCCAGGTATTATGCTAACCATTCTAACGAGCTTCCGGCGCCCTTTAAGGCGATGCAGATCGGGAATGTGTGGAGGGCGGACCGCCCGCAGAAAGGCCGTTTCCGGCAGTTTGTACAGTGCGACATCGACATCCTTGGGGAGCCGGGATGCCTTGCGGAGATAGAGCTGATCCTTGCGACTACGGCGATGCTTGGGAAACTTGATTTTCAGAATTTTACTGTGAACATCAATGACCGCAATATACTGAAAGGGATGGCGGCATACTGCGGATTTGAGGAGAAGGACTATGACGAGGTGTTCATAAGCCTTGACAAGATGGATAAGATAGGGGCAGAAGGCGTTGCGGCAGAGCTTACAGGGCTTGGATATGAGAAAGAGAGCGTGGACGCTTATCTTAAGCTGTTTTCGGAAATCCGCCCGGATGTGTCGGGAATCCGCAATCTGAAGGAAAAGCTGGGAGAACATTTGAGCGTTTCGGCGGCGGACAGCATGGAGATGATCATTTCCAGCGTGGAGGCGGCAAAAGAATGTGACTTTCAGATAAAGTTCGACCCGACCCTTGTGAGAGGGCAGTCCTACTATACGGGAACAATCTTTGAGATTACCATGGATGATTTTGGCGGCTCTGTGGCAGGCGGCGGGAGATATGATAAGATGATCGGGAAGTTTACCGGGCAGGATACGCCGGCATGCGGGTTCTCCATCGGCTTTGAGCGCATCGTCATGCTGCTTTTGGAGAACGGGTACAAGGTGCCGGAGAAAGGTGAAAAGAAAGCGTACCTTCTGGAAAAAAATATGCCAAGGGAGGGAATCCTGAAAGTCCTGGAAGCTGCGAGAGCAGACAGAGAGGCCGGGAAACAGGTGCTTATCGTAAACATGAAGAAAAACAAAAAGTTCCAGAAGGAGCAGCTCCGGGCAGAGGGGTACGAAGAGATTACCGACTGCTTTGCCGACAGGATGGCGTAGCGCCAAAGGGAATAGTTTTGGGCTTTAATTAAGTAAGATAAAGGAGAAAAGTAAGATGGCAGAGTCAATGAAAGGGTTAAAGAGGACTCACAGATGCGCGGAGCTTTCTGAAGTGAACGCAGGAGAGACCGTAACGGTTATGGGGTGGGTTCAGAAGAACAGGAACAAGGGCGGCCTGGTATTTGTGGACGTGCGCGACCGCTCCGGGCTGATACAGGTGGTATTTGAAGAGGGAAAGACAGATGAGGCGCTTATAGAGAAAGCCGCAAAGCTTCGCTCGGAATATGTTGTGGCAGTCACAGGAACAGTCGAGAGGCGTTCCGGGGCGGTGAACCCGAACCTTGCCACGGGCGGGATCGAGATTGTTCCGCGGGAACTGAGAGTGCTGGCGGAGTCTGAGACGCCTCCTTTCCCGGTGGAGGAAAACTCGAAGACGAGGGAGGAAGTGCGCCTGAAATACAGGTATTTAGACCTGAGAAGGCCGGACATGCAGAGGAACCTCATGATGAGGAGCAAAGTTGCCACGCTGACCCGGCAATTCCTTGCAGATGAAGGATTTTTGGAGATAGAGACGCCGATCCTTATCGGCAGCACGCCGGAGGGTGCACGGGACTACCTTGTGCCGAGCCGTATCCACCAAGGAAGATTCTATGCCCTTCCCCAGTCGCCGCAGCTCTTTAAGCAGCTCCTGATGTGCGCCGGGTGCGACAGGTATTTTCAGATTGCGAAATGTTTCCGGGACGAGGATTTGAGAGCAGACCGCCAGCCGGAATTTACGCAGATCGATATGGAGCTTTCCTTTGTGGATGTGGATGACGTGATTGATGTAAACGAGCGGCTGCTTAAGAAAATGTTTGAAGAAGTGCTGGGAGTGTCCGTGCCGCTGCCGATACCAAGGATGACATGGCAGGAGGCGATGGACCGCTATGGTTCGGACAAGCCGGACATCCGTTTCGGGATGGAGCTTACGGATGTGACGGAGACGGTAAAGGACAGTGAATTTGCCGTATTTAAAGGCGCGATTGAAAATGGGGGAACTGTCCGGGGCATCAACGCCAAAGGACAGGGCGGCATGCCAAGAAAGAAGATTGACAAGCTGGTAAGCTTTGCGAAAGATTACGGAGCAAAAGGGCTTGCCTATATTGCCATCGGGGAGGACGGCAGCAGGAAATCTTCTTTTGCAAAGTTCATGACAGAGGAAGAAATGACGGTGCTTATCGGCGCCATGGGAGGAGAAAACGGCGATCTGCTCCTCTTTGCGGCAGACAAGAACAAAACTGTCTGGGCAGTGCTTGGAGCGCTGCGCCTGGAGCTGGCATCCCAGATGGGTCTGCTTGAAAAGGATGACTATAGGTTCCTGTGGGTGACGGAGTTCCCGCTGCTTGAGTGGGATGAGGAGGAGCAGCGATTTACTGCCATGCACCATCCGTTTACTATGCCGATGGAAGAGGATCTTGAGTTTCTCGACAGCAATCCGGGAAAAGTGCGGGCGAAGGCTTACGATATCGTCCTCAACGGCAATGAGGTCGGCGGCGGGAGCGTGCGTATCTTTGACCCGGAAATCCAGAGCAAGATGTTTGAGGTGCTGGGATTTACGCCCGAACAGGCGCAGGAGCAGTTCGGGTTCCTCCTTACTGCATTCAAATATGGAGTGCCTCCCCACGCCGGGCTTGCCTACGGGCTTGACCGCCTGATAATGCTGATGGCAAAAGAAGACAGCATCCGGGATGTGATGGCATTCCCGAAAGTGAAGGATGCGTCAGACCTTATGACAGAGGCGCCGACGGCGGTGGACAGAAAACAGCTTGAGGAGCTGGGGCTTGAAATTGCGGAGGTGTGCCAGGAAAAAAGTGAAGGATAAGCACAAACGTATTTTGAAAAAGGGTTGACAAGAGCCTTCATTATTGTTATTATAAAAAAACAGAACGCACTCTGTTTTTGAGACTGATTTAAGAAAGAGGTGCATTATGCAGAGAGTTTTTTCACTTTTGGTAGACAATAATCCCGGCGTATTAAGCCGTATCTCCGGCCTGTTCAGCCGCCGGGGCTACAATGTGGACAGCATCACGTCAGGGGTGACGGCAGATCCCAGGTTCACAAGGATTACCATTGTGGCAAGCGGGGATGAGCTGATACTGTCACAGATTGAAAAGCAGGTAAGGAAACTTGAGGATGTGCGGGAGATTAAAGTGCTGATTCCGGAGCATTCTGTCCTCCGGGAGTTTGTGATGGTCAAGATCAGAGCCAATGCAGAGCAGCGGGCGGATGTGGCATCCGTAGCAGATATTTTTAGGGCGAAGATCGTGGATGTGGACAAGGAGTCGCTTATGATAGAGCTGACCGGGAACCAGTCCAAGGTCGATGCTTTCCTGAAACTGCTGGACGGGTATGAAGTCTTAGAGCTTGCAAGGACAGGGCTTACGGGTCTCTCCAGGGGAAGCCGGAACATTACATATTTTGATTGATCCGGGCAGGAGAGGACATTGGCATACTGCTGTATCGGCCGGAAGAGATGGCATTAAGCGGGAGGATTACATGAAATGCCCCGCTTAACGATAGAAACCTGCCGGATGAAATCTGACAGGATGTAAAACCAACATATTTTAAAATTCAGGAGGAATGTTAAGATGGCAGCAAGATTATTTCATCAGGAAGATTGTAATTTATCATTACTGGACGGAAAGACAATCGCAATTATCGGCTACGGCAGCCAGGGACATGCACATGCGCTGAACTTAAAAGAGTCTGGGTGCAATGTGATCATCGGTCTCTATGAGGGCAGCAGATCATGGGCAAAGGCTGAGGCACAGGGGCTTACCGTGTACACGGCGGCAGAGGCGGCTAAGAAGGCTGACATTATCATGATTCTTATTAACGATGAAAAACAGGCAGCGATGTACAAGAAAGATATCGAGCCGAATCTTGAGGAAGGCAATATGCTGATGTTCGCTCACGGCTTTGCTATCCACTTCGGACAGATCGTGCCGCCTGCAAATGTAGACGTAACCATGATCGCTCCAAAAGCTCCGGGCCACACCGTGAGGAGCGAGTACCAGGCAGGAAAGGGAACTCCGTGCCTCGTAGCGGTAGAGCAGGACTATACAGGAAAAGCTCTTGACAAGGCTCTGGCATATGCCCTTGGCATCGGCGGAGCAAGGGCAGGAGTCCTTGAGACGACTTTCAGGACCGAGACAGAGACAGACCTCTTCGGAGAGCAGGCAGTGCTTTGCGGCGGCGTATGCGCGCTGATGCAGGCAGGTTTCGAGACGCTGACAGAGGCAGGGTACGATGCGAGAAACGCATATTTCGAATGCGTGCATGAGATGAAACTTATCGTAGACCTCATCTATGAGTCCGGCTTTGCAGGAATGAGATATTCAATCTCTAATACCGCTGAGTACGGCGATTACATCACCGGGCCGAAGATTATCACAGAGGACACAAAAAAGGCGATGAAGAAGATTCTGGCAGACATCCAGGACGGTTCTTTCGCAAAAGAATTCCTTCTCGATATGTCACCGGCAGGCGGTCAGGCACACTTCCGCGCAATGAGGAAACTGGCGGCAGAGCATCCGGCGGAAAAAGTCGGAAAAGACGTAAGAAGCCTTTACAGCTGGAGCGATTCCGATAAGCTGATCAATAATTAACAGTGATTAACGCCCGAAAAGCTGGAAAATAAAAGAAGTCACAGCGAAACATGCATGCAGGTTTTGCTGCGGCTTCCTTTTTTAATTCAGGTTATCTATCAGCCCGACAAAATGCTCCATTGCAGGGCTGAGCCATTTATTCTTATTATATCCGCACACGGCGGAGATCCGGATATCTGAGAGGCCTGTTTTGATCTCTGCCAGCTCCCCGTTCTTTATCTCATCCCGGACAGCGAATGTTGGAAGGAAAGAGATTCCCACGTTGTTTTTTACTAAGTGAATAGACAGCAGGAAAAGTTTTGCATTGGGAGCGTGCCGGTGAAAGCTTTTCAGAATATCTGGCATGCGGTAACATAGCAGCGTCTCTCCCACGCCCAGCCTTAAATCTCCCTTATATTCCGCCAGATTATTTTCAAAGCAGCGCATTCTGTCAACAGAAAGCAGAACATCTAGCTGTTCCATTTGAAATGTGATGGTGGATTGTGTGTAGTTTAACTTTTCCGCTGCTTTTGTAAAGCTGCCCTCTTCAACAATTGCCTGAAAGGTCTTTCAGAAGGAGCAGGGATTTACACAGTGGTCGAATGATCATCCGAATGGGTATATGTGTATTGATTTTGAAGGGGAGCCGGAAATTAGCTTTTGACAAAATTATATGAGGGCAGGATTTTTGCGGCGCTTTTAGGGCTTCTACGGAGAGCGGTACAATATAAGAGGGAGAATGGATAAAAAACACAATATATTGTTGAAATTATAATGGAATTATGCTAACCTTGTAGAAGAACTGATGTTTGAGGAGATAAGAATTGTAAAAAGGGGATATCTTCATGAACGATAAGCTAATGGAATCGCAAAAGGCAACAGCACAGATACTAAAGTGTGCAGACAGCATATGCGCGAAAAAAGTTCGAGAAATGGCCGTGCCATTTGCCGTATCAGATATAATGAGGGAAACACTTTCTTTATTTCATGAACAGATGAATGAATTGCAAAAGACAATGATTTCCGGTATTCAGAAAACGCTGCAGCGTTTAGCTCAAGTGAATTTGCAGTTTACACATAAGTATAAAAAGACCTTTGACAGATTATTGTTTTTTGAAATAGCGAAAGAAACAGGATTCCCGATATATTTAGAATGTGATACAGAACTTCAGGACATGCTTGTGGAATCATATAGAGCGAATGGCAACAGCTGCAATATAAATGAGATGCAGCAAATTATTTTTGAATATTATGACGAGGAGTATGTCAATAGTGTCTGCCGCAGTTTTGCTAATTCAAATATATTCAATAAAGAAAGGGTTGGACTCCTTAAACAGGGGATAGCAGTATATCAGCTGCATTATTTTGCCGCTGCCAACTCATTATTCGCAGCGCAGATGGGAGGGATGATCAGGGATTTATATGCTGGATTGTCTAAGACACGCAAATTTACACAATCAGAAAAGAACGAGGTCAGAAGAGCCTTTAAGTTGGGAAATTGCAGGGATGACAGCGAAAAGCTAATGCTTGCCGAGGTAATCTCCGAACAGGAAGGAGGTATCATGATATGGTGTCACGTTGCAAGATTCTTCTTGAAATATATCTACAGTTCGGGGGAAGGCTATATGGAGGAGTACCCTAAAAGGCATATGATCTGTCATGGGATACAGACCAATTATGATACGAGGAAGATGTCATTGAAATTGATACTCTGTATAGACATACTTACGGAATTGGCATTCAGGGTTGGAAAGATGAAGGAAACTGCTCAGCAGGTGATTATCGATATATAATAAGCTCTTAATGTTTTTAAGGAGGTTGAAACGATGAATGTAGTAAGGAAAGAAGAGTTCTATACTATAGAAGATATATATGCGCTGCCGGAAGGATGCCGTGCAGAATTAATTGACGGACAGATTTATGACATGGCACCTCCAAGCAGAAGACATCAGGATATATTATTTTTATTGTCAAGGAAGATAGCGGATTATATTGACTCTAATAATGGGAAGTGCAAGGTATATTTAGCTCCGTTTGCAGTATTTTTAAATAAAGACAATCGAAATTACGTTGAGCCGGATATCTCAGTTATTTGCGATGAAAACAAGCTGGATGAAAAAGGATGCAATGGTGCGCCGGACTGGATTATTGAAATTGTTTCGCAAGGCAGCAGAAGAATGGATTATCTGATTAAACTCTTTAAATATCGGAATGCGGGAGTTAAAGAATATTGGATTGTTGATTCTGGGAAGGATCGGATTACTGTCTATAATTTTGTAGATGATACGGTGGAGGAATATGCATTCGGTGACGATGTGCCTGTTGGAATATATGAAGATTTTGTGGTAAAGGTCTTAGATGCATAATATGCATAGGGAAAAACTTATCTGATATTTTGAGAAGGATTATAAGAAAATCATCAGGAGACGCCGCACTAAGAGATAAAAACTCTTAGTGGGGCGTTTTTTGTATGCAAGATAATTGCGGGAAAGAGTAGTTGTGTTTGGTTTTTCGGGTCTAGTTTTCCGTAATTTCTTTTTGTTGAAAATACCATGGATATACCATATAATAATTATTATCAGAAGTTGAGCTGCTAGGAGGGGTGTGCATGATGTTAAATGGTAATGAAACGAAATCAAATTTTGATTTTTTGAATAAAGAATTTCCTGTACTTGCTAATTTTGGGAGATTAGCGGAAGGATATTGTTTTACAGATGCGAACTCCTGTCTTATGAAATTGGGAATGATTGGTGAAAATATTGTAAATCTGATGTTTACATATGATAGAATTCCTTTGCCGGAAGAGAATGTAGCTGTTAAAAGGATTGGTGTGCTGCAAAGGGAAGGCTTGCTGACTTCGGACTTAGTTTCGATTCTTCATGAGTTGAGAAAGAAGAGGAACCTGGCGGTTCATGAGAATTATTCATCAGTTGAGGATGGGAAAATACTTCTTCAGATGGCTTTTAGTTTGTGTGAATGGTTTATGATGACATATGGAGATTACACCTATGAACATCAAGAGTTTGTGATGCCTGTTGCTGATAAAAATACTGTTCCTGAAAATAGGCAGGATGAACTGAAAAAAGAGAAGGAATTGGAAATGCTGGCAGAGACAGCGGCGAAACAGGCTCCAGACGTTGAGAGAGAGGAACGAAAGAAACGGGCTAGTGCGGCGGCCAGCCAGCGTCAGAAGTCAGAGGCCGAAACCAGGTTTTTGATAGATGAGCAGTTAAGAAAAGTTGGCTGGGAGGCAGATACGCAGACAATCCGTTATTCGAAAGGAACCCGGCCTGTAAAAGGGCGCAATATGGCTATCGCTGAATGGCCTGTAGATTCAGGGACGGGGAAGAGGGGATATGTTGATTATGTATTATTTGTTGGAACTAGGATGGTTGCAACGATAGAGGCAAAGGCAATTCATAAGGACATTCCATCAGTGCTCGACTATCAGGGAAAAGATTATCCGAAGAATATACGCAAGGAAGATGAGATTTACCAGATCGGAACGTGGGGGGCTTATAAAGTTCCGTTTACTTTTGCAACCAATGGAAGACCATATTTGAAACAGTATGAGATGAAATCCGGGATATGGTTTTTGGATTTGCGTGTGCCTTATAACGCTCCTAAGGCTTTGCATGGCTGGATGAGTCCGGAAGGCATGATGGAATTGCTGGAAAAGGATATTGAGGAAGGCAACTGTAAACTTGAAGAAACACCGTATGATTTGCTTAAAGATGAGGGCGGACTGAATTTGCGGGATTATCAAATCCGGGCAATACAAGCGGCGGAACAAGCAGTAATCAACGGCAAAAAGACGGTACTTCTGGCTATGGCAACAGGGACGGGAAAGACAAGAACAGTTCTGGGAATGATATACCGTTTCCTGTCAGCGGGACGTTTCCGCAGGATTTTATTTTTAGTGGACAGGAGTGCGCTGGGAGAACAGGTTGAAGATGTGTGCAAGGAGGTAAAGCCTGAAGGACTGCAGACCTTGGATGACATCTATAATATCAAAGGCTTGGAAGATAAAGTTATTGACAAAGAGACCCGGATACAGATTGCTACGGTGCAGGGAATGGTGAGGCGTATCCTGTACAATGATGGGGATACTATGCCTGCCGTTACTGATTATGATCTGATTATTTGCGACGAGGCTCACAGGGGCTTTTCGCTGGACAAAGATATGGGCGAAGAGGATATCCAATACCGGGATCAGAGAGACTTTCAGAGTAAATACCGGAAGGTAATTGAATATTTTGACGCAGTAAAGATTGGGCTGACAGCGACGCCGGCATTGCAGACGACAGAAATATTCGGACAGCCTGTATTCAAGTATACTTACCGGGAGGCGGTTATAGAGGGGTATCTGGTAGATCATGATGCCCCGCATAAGCTCACGACAGAGCTTAGTTCTAAGGGAATTCACTATCGTAAAGGGGATATCGTTACAGAGTATGACCCTGTGACAGGCGAGCTTACGAACAGTGAATTGCTGGAGGATGAATTAGATTTTGAGATTGAACATTTTAACCGAAAGGTAATTACAGAGAATTTTAACAGAGCCGTGTTGGAAGAAATAGCAAAGGACATTGACCCGGAGGCAGTAAAGGAGCAGGGAAAGACATTAATCTATGCGGTGGATGACCAGCATGCGGATCTGATTGTGAAGATATTAAAAGATATTTATAGTAAGACAGGCGTTGATAATGATGCGATTAAGAAGATCACCGGCAAAGCGGGGGAGGGAAATCCGAAAAAGATCAAAGAGATTATTAAAAGATTTAAAAATGAGGATTTCCCCAGCATTGCCGTGACTGTTGACCTTCTGACAACAGGGATAGATGTTCCGGAGATTACAACTTTGGTGTTTATGCGGAGGGTGAAATCGAGGATTTTATTTGAGCAGATGCTGGGACGTGCGACACGGATTTGTGATAAATTGGGAAAGGATCATTTTGAGATATATGACCCGGTTGGTGTTTATGCCTCTCTGGAGCCTGTAAGCACGATGAAACCGGTCGTGGTAAATCCGACAGTTACGTTTACTCAGCTATTGGACGGGCTGGAAGTAATCGAGGAAGAAAATCAGGTGCAGAATCAGGTGAATCAGATCATTGCAAAACTGCAGCGAAGGAAACGCAGTATGGATCGTAATACATTGGAACAGTTTACAGAAATGTCCGGAGGGATGGAACCGTCACAGTTCATTGCAGATGTAGAGGAGCAGGAACCGATGGCAGCAAAAGAGCGGCTGCTGAAACATTATGAGATATTTCAGATGCTGCAGGAATCAAAAGTGAAAAAGATACGGTCTGTAGTGGTGTCGACAGATGCGGATAGACTTATTTCCCATGAGAGGGGTTATGGTGAAAATGAGAGCAGGCGTCCGGAGGACTATTTGGATGAATTTTCGGATTATATAAGGACAAATCTTAATGAAATAGCAGCTTTGCATGTGATTTGTACGAAACCTAAAGAGCTGACGCGAGAAAATCTTAACAGCTTGCGGCTTAAGCTGGCGAGGGAAGGATTTACTCAGCAGCAGCTTAATACAGCAGTTAAAGAGGTGACGAATGAAGAAATTGTGGCGGATATTATTAGCTTGATTCGAAGATATGCGATAGGCTCTCCATTAATCAGCCATGAGGCGCGGGTACGTAAGGCAGTAAATAAATTGAAAAGTTTACATAGTTTTTCTAAGCAGGAGCTGAACTGGATTGACAAGATGGAAAAGTATCTGATGAAAGAATCTGTTTTAAATGTTTCTGTGTTTGATGAGGATGGGCGGTTTAGAAGTTCCGGAGGATTTGCAAGGATTGACAAGGTATTTCAAAATAAATTAGAAATGATTGTGTCAGAACTTAATGAGTATTTATATGATGATGGGGGCAGGAGTGCGTGATTCGGGATAAGATGATTGAAAAGTCTAAAGAGGCATTCGTAATGGCAATTGAAATATATAATAAACCTACGATAAAGTACCGGGTAGAAGGATTTAGTTTTTTTATCTGCAATGCGTGGGAACTGATGCTGAAAGCTCATATGATTAATAAGTTTGGTGAAAATAGTATTTATTACAAGGATAATCCCAAAAGAACTATTACATTAGAAAACTGCATTCAGAAGATTTTTACTAATGAAAAATCTCCTCTGCACCGTAATCTGCTAAAAATTATTGAATTGAGAAACACGAGTACACATTTTATTACAGAAGAATACGAGATGATTTATATTCCTCTGTTTCAGGCGTGTGTCTTGAATTTTGTGGAAAAGATGCAGGAGTTTCATCAAGTTGATATGACAGAGGTTGTTCCGCAGAATTTTTTGACATTAGCAGCCAGCATGAAGTCTTTGGATGAGAATATTATCCGGGTCAAGTATCCGGAGGAAATTGCGGAACGGATTTTAGATACTAACAGTTCATTAGCTCCGATGATTAATGAAAATAATCAGTCTTTTGCGATTAAGATTGAGCATTATCATTATCTTACGAAGGACAAAAATAAAGCGACTTCATTTGTTCATGTGGACAAGACCGCAGAGGCTGGTGTTAAAATTATCAAAGAATTAAAAGATCCGAGCAATACGCACAAATATACGATGAAGACAGCTTTGAAAGAAATTAACAGGCAGCTCCAGAAAGAAGGAATAGATTTAAAAATCAATTCATACCATTTTGATTTATTTAACAAAGTATTCAGATTAAAGGAAAATGAACGGTATTGTTATATACATAAAATTTACGCGCAGCCATCGTACAGTTATTCAATGCAGGCTATAGAGTTGATTGTCGGAGAGATTAAAAAGGATTCGGAAAATATATTAAATAACCTAAAGAAAATGGCAAAAAAAATAAGTTAACCCCAGGGGCAAAGGAATTCTTGGTTTTCACCTACTCCTATTCAGGAACCCAGCCTTTATCCTTCACAAGTTAACTTATTTGTATTATATCATATGGACGGAATTTGTCAATTATGCAATAAATTGTACAGGAGAAAAAATCATGACAACACAGGAAATTGTATCGAAACTCTGGAATCTCTGCAATGTTCTGCGGGATGACGGGATTACGTATCATCAATATGTTACAGAGCTGACTTATATTTTATTTTTGAAAATGGCAAAGGAAACGGATGCTGAGAGTCAGATGCCGGAGTCATATCGCTGGGATAGCTTAGTAAAAAAAAGCGGTATGGAGTTGAAAAAATTTTATAAAGAACTGCTTAGTTATCTGGGAGATAATTGCAGGGGCCGTATTCGGGAAATATATCAGGGGGCGGTAACGAATATAGATGAACCGAAAAATCTGGAAAAGATTATTACAACTATTGATGGATTGGATTGGTTTTCTGCTCGTGAAGAGGGTCTTGGAAATCTGTATGAAGGGTTGCTGGAGAAAAATGCCAGTGAGAAAAAATCCGGCGCGGGACAGTATTTTACACCGCGTGTACTTATTGATGTCATGACGCAGCTGATGAAACCACAGCCAGGCGAGAGATGTAATGATCCGGCATGTGGCACTTTTGGATTTATGATCGCGGCGAACCAGTATGTAAAAGAGCGGACAGATAATTTTTACGACCTGGATACGGAAATGGCAGATTTTGAGCGTGAAGAGGCATTTACGGGGTGTGAGCTGGTACATGATACCCATCGTTTGGCATTGATGAATGCAATGCTGCATGGTATTGAAGGGGAGATTATTCTTGGGGATACGTTGTCTAATATCGGGAAATCGATGAAAGGATTTGATCTGGTGCTTACTAATCCTCCTTTTGGAACGAAAAAGGGAGGGGAGCGCGCGACCCGTGATGATTTTACATATCCGACCAGCAATAAGCAGCTGAATTTTCTGCAGCATATATACCGCAGCCTGAAAGCGGACGGAAAAGCCCGAGCAGCGGTAGTCCTGCCAGATAATGTATTGTTTGCTGATGGCGAGGGTGAAAAGATACGTTTGGATTTGATGAATAAGTGTAATCTGCATACGATTCTCAGACTTCCTACGGGTATATTTTATGCACAGGGGGTAAAGACGAATGTTTTGTTTTTTACGAGAGGTAAGACAGATAAAGGTAATACGAAGAATATCTGGTTTTATGATCTGCGGTCAGAAATGCCATCTTTTGGTAAAACAAATCCTTTGAAAAAAGAACATTTTGCCGAATTTGAGGAATGTTACTGTCCGGATTGCATGGAAGACAGAGAGGAAACATATTCAGAGAAAAATCCTAATGGGCGCTGGAGAAAATTCAGGTTTGAAGAAATTGCGGCCAGGGATAAGACAAGCCTGGATATTACATGGATAAAGGCTCAAAATGAAAGTGACGATTATACATTGGAAGAATTACTGGATCAGATCAAGCAAAAGTCCTTAAATATTGCAACCGCAGTTGCAGAGTTGGAAAAGCTGATTAGTGAGGTGGAAGAGTAGTGGATACGAAAGCATTGAGACAGAAAATACTTGATCTGGCAATTCGCGGCAAGCTTGTTCCGCAGAATCCGGAAGATGAGCCGGCATCAGTTTTGCTGGAAAGGATTCGCCTGGAAAAACAGCAAATGGTGAAGGACGGGAAACTGAAAGCGAAGGATATAAAGAATGATTCGGTGATATTTGTTGGTGAGGATAGTTTGCATTATGAGAAGTTCGCGGACGGGACGGTGAAATGTATTGAGGATGAAATACCTTTTGAGGTGCCGGAGGGGTGGGCATTGCTACGACTGCAAACATTTATAAAGTTTGTTGGAGGAAATCAGCCGCCCAAATCAACTTTTGAAAATATTCAAACAAAAGATAATATACGACTTATTCAAATTAGGGATTATAAATCTGATAAATACATTACTTTTATTCCTCGCTCGAAAGCGAAACGTTTTTGCACAAAAGAAGATGTCATGATCGGAAGATATGGGCCACCTATTTTTCAGATTTTGCGTGGTTTAGAGGGAGCGTACAACGTTGCACTGATGAAGGCAATTGTAAATCAAGATATAATGTCAAATGATTATATGTATTACATGTTACAAGACGGTGAACTGCTACAAAGGTTAGAGTCAAAATCTGCTCGAACATGTGGGCAAGACGGAATAAACATGTATGAGCTGAATCAATATATAGTTGGAATTCCCCCGATTAGAGAACAAAAAAGAATTATTAACTTTCTCACTGAAAGTTTACCCATAGTAAACAAGATTTCAAATTCCCAAGATGAATTGTCAAAACTAATACAAGAAACTAAAAAGAAGGTTCTTAATTTGGCCATTCGTGGCAAACTTGTTCCCCAGAAGCCGGATGACGAACCAGCCTCCGTTCTGTTAGAGCATATCAGGGATAAAAAGGAACACCTTATAAAAGAAGGCAAAATCAAACGTGATAAGAAGGAATCCACCATATTCAAAAGTGAGGATAACTCCTATTATGAGAAGTTTGCTGACGGTACAATAAAATGTATTGATGAGGAAATACCATTTGAAATTCCTGATACGTGGACATGGAGTAATCTTCAGGAATTATGTAACTACGGGGAATGTGACAGCATTCCTGCCGAAAAAATACCAAGAGATGCTTGGATATTAGATTTAGAAGATATAGAAAAACAGAGCGGAAAAATTCTACAACGATTAACAGCAACAGAGAGACAATCAACCAGCACCAAACATTCCTTCCGTAAAAACATGGTACTTTACAGTAAATTACGTCCCTATTTAAATAAAGTAGTATTAGCTGATTCTGACGGGTATTGTACCACTGAAATCCTGCCTTTGGACTTTATAGACATAATTTATCCTCGATATGCTCAATTTTTTTTAATGTCTCCGTTTTTTGTGAATTATGCTAAACACTGTTCTTATGGAATGAAGATGCCAAGACTTGGAACAAAAGATGGAAAAAATGCTTATTTTGCCATTCCGCCATATAATGAACAAATTAGAATTGCAAATAATATAGAGAAGATTTTTAATACTTTGAGCAATATTCACCACTTTACAACTATTATAAATAGCGCTCCTTTTGCTGAACAAGGTATTTTAA